>Ga0228535_1000064_pt1 | contig 308642 bp, 287 predicted proteins | sample SJ1metagenome_FD_168457 | JGI IMG/M metagenome (GOLD analysis project Ga0228535, IMG submission 168457) | Enriched culture of PCE-dechlorinating microbial communities from Ithaca, New York, USA - SJ1 | ecosystem: Engineered > Modeled > Simulated communities (microbial... > Unclassified...
TTAAGGACTGTGTCCTTTTAGCTCACTTTGACATCTTGCGATGTCTCACTGACTTTAAATAATTTCGATGGCTGTGCCATCTTTAAAAAATAAGCCTGCTGTTTAGTTTTCAAGGTTCAATTTGCGACTTAAATATCTTATCATTTAAAACCGCAAAAGTCAATACTTTATTTCATTTGTTTTTGTTGCTGTTTTGTCGCCGCCCTTAGCGACAACATAGACTAATATACCAGCTTTTTTTATTTGAGTCAATACTTTTATTCCGAAAAATTCAATTTCATAATTTGCCATTCAAGGCTATGTTGTTAAAAGGCTTAAAACATAGCCCTTTGCAATTATAATGACATCTTTTCGTATTCTTTCTTCAATTTTGAAAGTACCTTTTTTTCTATTCTAGAAACTGTCATCTGCGAAACGCCCAGCTCATTTGCTATGGCCATCTGGGTTTTATTACTGAAGAATCTGTCATTTATTATTTTGAGCTCTATCTCATTCAGCTTCGACATGGCCCTTTCCAGAAAATCCTTGTTTTCTATATTTGTAAAGCTCTTGTCTTCGCTTCCTACAAGGTCCATAAGCTGTATGTCCTTGTCATCCCCGTCGTTATCGTATGAAAGGTCAAGTGATTTTGGCTTATACACGTATGAAGCATCTATTGCTTCCAGCACGTCTTCCTGACTGCAGCCAAGGTAGTTTGCTATATCCTCAACCTTTGGAACCCTGTGGAGCTGCTGCTGCAGATACACACTTGCTGTATTGACCTTCTTGGAAAGCTCCTGAATTCTTCTTGGAACTCTTATGGACCAGCCTTTGTCTCTAAAATATTTCTTTATTTCACCTATTATAGTCGGAGTCGCAAAGCTTGAGAATTCAAACCCCTTGTCTGTATCGAACCTTTCTATTGCATATATGAGCCCAAGAGAAGCCACCTGGTATATGTCCTCGTATTCGATGCCCTTGTTTATGAACTTCTTTGAAAGTATTTCGACTATATATAGATTTCTGTTTATAAGCTCATTTCTTATATCTACGTCCTTATTTTCGCGGTACAGCAAAAAAAGCTCTTTGTCACTTTTGTCAGCATAAAAGGAATCCCTGGGGCCAGTTTTTTTGTTAGTTTTTTTTGCCATCAAATATCACTCCTAATAATTCTCATGCAAAAACTTGACCATCTTTATTTCTGTCCCTTTTTCAATTTCACAGCTGAAGCTGACTTCATCCATAAGGCTTTTTATTATGAATATTCCAAGCCCGCCTTCTTTGAGCTCCCCTAGCTGAGGCTCCTTGACATCCTCCACTTTTATGCCTTTTCCGTCATCCCTTACTATTACACCAAGACTGTCTATTCCGATTTCAAAAGCAACATAAAAATTCGATTCATCGTTGTAGCTATGCTGTATGGCATTTGTACACGCCTCTGCAACTGCAACTTTAATATCTTCTATATCTTCAATATTGAATCCTATTCTGTTTGCTATAGCCGACACAGTCAGTCTTATAACTCCTACGTATTCTGGCCTGCTTGGGATCGTCATTGATATGACATCAATTTCAGAAGCCCCTTCATTATCTAATATTTGATTCTTTATAGCATCCAAAATCTATCCCTCCAACTTAAATATTTTATCAAGTCCTGTTATGTTGAATATCTTTCTTACGTTTATCTTGGTTTCCCTAATATATATATCCTTATCGTGCTGCTTTAATCTCTTCAGAGCGCCTATTAGAACACCAAGGCCTGTCGAATCTATATACTCAAGGCTTGAGGCATCTATCAATATATCCTGCGGCTTTTCTGAAACCATGTCTATGAGAGTTTCCTTGAGCTTATTTGCAGTATATATATCTACTTCTCCCTTTAGCGTTACATCCCAAACATTTTTTTCCTCGTCGAAATTCTTATTAATGACAAGTGACATTTAGTATCTCCCTCCCTGGCTGCTATTTGTTTTTTGACTTTGAAATGAAACCTGTAATAATTGACGAAACATTGGTTACTAACTTTACGTTTTCAACTATACCACTGGTATTTTCAACTATCTTGTCTATTTTAGGTTCATTTTTCTCAAGCATCTCTGTAGTTTTTCTTACAGTCTTGTCAATACTTCTTACAGCATATGACAGGTTTATACATAAAATAAAAAAACCTAATGCAGATATGAAAAGGCTTATCTCCCACAAGCTAACCCTCATTTTCAATGTTCTCCTTTATGGTGTAATCCTTGCTTATTATAATCTCTTCTTCTGGCTGAACTATATCTGCTGGCATCTTTTTATTTGAAACAAACTCCTTTATAACCTCAATAATATCATCTGAACCGCCCGCTATTTTTTTTGCTGCAGCAGCAGTTTGAACTCTAAGCTGTTTGCCTGTCTTAGGAGTCAGCAACGCCGCGGCAACAGCTCCAAGCAAAGCTCCAATTGCAACATATTTTGCTTTTTTCAAGTTTATCTCCCCCCAACTGCTTATAAAATTGAGCTGTATGATTTTTGAAAAATTCATTTTTTACATTCACAAAATATGCAGACATAGTCATTTATACACTTTTAAATCAAGTGATAAACATTTTTTTAAGTGTTTGTTTTATTTAATATCAAGATTTTAAAATACTAAGATACTCATGCTGTAATTATACAATAAAATGAGCTCTATGTTTCAAAAGCGTTTATTCAAAATTCTATTTTTATATAAAAAAATCTTGGAGCCATGCATTTGGACGTCGTCCAAGTACGGCTCCAAGATTAAATATGAAAACTCGCATTGCCTGAGCCAGCAGATTTACAAGCCTGTTGCCTACTCTTGTTCCTCGTCTGCAAGTATCTTGGCTATTGAAACTATATGTGCATCCCCTTCAGTCTTCATTAGCTTGACTCCACTTGTAGCTCTTCCAAACTGAGATATGTCCTCAACCTTTAGCCTTATGAGAACTCCGTCTGAACTTATAATCATGAGCTCGTCATCTGTGTTTACAGTCTTGGAGCCTGCTATGAATCCTGTTTTATCGTTTACATTGTAGGTTTTTATTCCCTTTCCACCCCTTGACTGAATCCTGTATTCGTCAAGAAGTGTTCTCTTGCCGTATCCGTTTTCACTTACAACAAGCAGCTCTTCACCCTCGCCAACAAGACTTATGGCAACAAGCTCGTCATCTTCTGAAAGCGTCATCGCTTTCACACCCATAGCACTTCTGCCCATAGGCCTTATATCCTGCTCGCTGAACCTTATTGACATTCCTTTTCTTGTAACTAGAATTATCTCCTGATCGCCGTCAGTCAGCCTTACACCTATAAGCTCGTCGTCATCGCGAAGGTTTATGGCTATAAGCCCGTTCCTCTTACTCTTTCTGAATTCTGAAAGCAGAGTCTTTTTCATTATACCCTTCTTTGTGCAAAGCAGAAGGTATTTTTCGGCCTCAGCCTCTATATATGGGACTATCGCTGTGACTTTTTCATCCTTTTCAAGAGGGATTATGTTCACAAGCGCCATGCCCTTTGCCTGTCTCTTGCCTTCAGGAATCTCATAAGCCTTTATCCTATACACCCTTCCCTTATTCGTAAAGAAAAGTACTCTGCTATGCGTAGTTGTTGTCACAAGATGCTCAACAAAATCAGCTTCCCTTGTGCTCAGGGCGCTTATGCCTTTTCCACCTCTTCTTTGGCTCTTATATGTGTCAGACGTCACCCTCTTGATGTATCCAAGGTGTGTAAGTGTTATGGCTATCTCCTCTTCTTCTATGAGGTCTTCTATGTTTATTTCCTCTTCAACAGCCCTGATTTTTGTCCTTCTCTTGTCTGCAAATTTTTCCTTTACTGCATTGAGCTCGTCTTTTATTATGCCCATGAGCAACTGCTCGCTTGCGAGTATCTCATTGAGCGATTTTATGAGCTCGAGCAGCTCATTGTATTCTGTTTCTATCTTTTCTCTCTCGAGCCCTGTGAGCCTTTGCAGCCTCATGTCCAATATTGCCTGTGCCTGCGGATCGGAAAGCGCAAACCTTCCTATCAGCTCTTCCTTTGCTATTTGGCCGTCGGAGCTGCCTCTTATTATCTTTATGACTTCATCCAGGTTGTCCAAGGCTATCTTTAAACCTTCAAGTATGTGGGCCCTGTCCTGTGCCTTTTTAAGATCGAATTTTGTCCTTCTCGTTATTATTTCCTTTTGATGCTCTACATAGTGGTATATCATCTGCTTGAGGTTGAGTACCTTCGGCTCGCCATTTACAAGCGAGAGCATTATTATGCTGTAGGTATCCTCAAGCTGAGTGTGCTTGTAAAGCTGGTTGAGCACTACATTTGAGTTTACATCTCTTTTGAGGTCTACAACTATCCTCATTCCCTGCCTGTTGCTCTCGTCCCTGAGGTCTGATATTCCTTCTATTCTCTTGTCCTTTACAAGGTCTGCTATCTTTTCTATAAGCCTGGCCTTGTTTACCTGGTAAGGTATTTCTGTTATTACTATCCTCTCTCTGCCCTTGTTTGTCTCCTCTATTTCAGCCTTCGCCCTGACCCTTACTCTGCCTCTGCCTTTTTGGTAAGCAGCCTCCATGTCATTTTTGCCTAGTATTATTCCCCCTGTTGGAAAATCAGGTCCTTTTATATGCTGTACCAGTTCAGGTATGCTTATTTCAGGATTGTCAATGAATGATACTACTCCATCTATGACCTCCCCGAGATTGTGCGGCGGTATCGATGTGGCCATGCCGACAGCTATTCCATTGGAGCCGTTTACAAGTAGGTTCGGGTACTTTGCAGGGAGCACTGTAGGCTCCTCCCTACTTTCATCGTAGTTTGGGGCAAAAGCCACAGTCTCCTTGTCTATGTCCCTTAAAAGCTCCATTGCAAGCTTCGAGAGCTTTGCCTCCGTATAACGCATAGCAGCGGCGCTGTCGCCATCCACAGAACCGAAGTTTCCGTGGCCGTCAACAAGTTGCTTTCTCATCGAGAAATCCTGCGCCATTTTAACCATGGCATCGTATACTGACGCGTCACCGTGCGGGTGGTATTTACCCAGAACTTCCCCGACAACTGTTGCCGATTTCCTGTAGGCCTTTTCAGGGTACAGACCCAGGTCATTCATCGCATAAAGGATCCTCCTGTGAACAGGCTTTAGACCGTCCCTTACATCTGGAAGCGCACGTCCCACTATTACTGACATGGCGTAGTCAATATACGATTTTTTCATTTCTTCTTCTATCTGTATTTCAATAACTTTATCTTTTTCTTCTGAATTCATCAAATCTTTTCTCCTCTCCGGACAAAATTTTTCCTGCAAGAAATGCCATCTGATCTACTAGAAATCCAGATTGCTTACATATCTTGCATTTTGCTCTATGAATTCTCTCCTTGGCTCAACCTTGTCTCCCATGAGCATCGAGAATATTTCATCTGAATGAGCTGCATCATCTATACTAACCTGGAGAAGCGTCCTGTGATCAGGATTCATAGTAGTCTCCCAAAGCTGCTCTGGATTCATTTCTCCAAGACCTTTGTATCTTTGTATCCCTATGCCTTTTCTACCTATCTCTTCAAGCAATTTCTCAAGCTCCTTGTCATTGTATACATAATGCTCTTTTCTACCCTTTTTGACCTGATAAAGAGGCGGTTGGGCTATATATATATATCCGTTTTCAATAAGGTCCCTCATATATCTGAAGAAGAACGTAAGCAGAAGCGTCCTGATGTGAGCTCCGTCGACGTCGGCATCCGTCATTATTACTATCTTGTGGTATCTAAGCCTTGAAAGGTCAAGCTCATTGCCTATGCCGCAACCGAATGCAGTTATCATATTTTTTATCTCGTCAGACGAGAGTATCTTGTCCAGCCTTGACTTTTCAACGTTTAATATTTTACCCCTTATTGGGAGTATGGCCTGCGTGTTTCTGTCCCTTCCCTGCTTTGCAGAACCGCCCGCAGAGTCTCCCTCAACTATATATACCTCTGATTTTGCAGGATCCTTTTCTGCGCAGTCGGCCAGCTTTCCTGGAAGCGAGGTGCTTTCAAGTGCACTTTTTCTCCTTGCAAGCTCTCTTGCTTTTTTTGCTGCATTTCTTGCCCTTTGAGCCCTGAGGCACTTTTCAACGGCAATCTTGGCTGTATTTGGTGTTTCCTCCAGGAATGCTTCGAGGTTTTCAGTTGTTACGCCCTCAACTATTCCTCTCACTTCAGTGTTGCCAAGCTTAGTCTTTGTCTGTCCCTCGTACTGGGGATTAGTAAGCTTAACTGATATGATTGCTGTAAGGCCTTCCCTTATGTCTTCTCCCGTGAAATTCTCTTCTTTTTCCTTTAGAAAACCGTATTTTCTTGCATAGTCATTCATCACCTTTGTAAGCGATGCCTTAAAGCCTGTAAGGTGGCTTCCGCCTTCATGTGTATTTATATTGTTTGCAAACGAATATATGTTCTCAGTAAAGCCGTCAGTATACTGCATTGCCACTTCTACATTGCAGTCCTCGACTTGCTTTTCGAAGTATATAACATCATCCTGTATAGATGTCCTGTTCTTATTGAGGTGCTTTACAAACTCGACAATTCCACCCTTGTACATGAATTCCTTTTTCTGCTCTCTGTCGGCTCTCTTGTCTTCTAGTATTATCTTAATTCCCTTGTTGAGGAAAGCCAGCTCCCTTAATCTGTGTTCCAGGGTATCGAATTTGTATTCCGTTTCTTCAAATATTTCCGCATCAGGCTTGAATCTGATTGTAGTTCCCGTTTCGCTTGTTTCGCCTACAACCGCAAGATCTCCTTTTGATGCTCCCCTCATGAAAGTCTGGGAATATATTTTGCCTTCCCTTTTCACTATGACTTCAAGCTTTTCTGAAAGAGCGTTTACAACAGACACACCTACTCCGTGAAGTCCGCCAGAAACCTTGTATCCACCTTCTCCGAACTTGCCTCCCGCATGCAGAACAGTTAGCACAGTTTCCACTGCTGATTTTCCTGTTTTTGGGTGTTTGTCTGTAGGTATTCCTCTACCGTTGTCGACTACTACTATCGAATTGTCCTGCTCTATCGAAACATATATGTCTGTGCAGTAACCTGCTAGCGCCTCGTCTATACTGTTGTCAACCACCTCGTAAACAAGATGGTGAAGTCCCCTTGGACCTGTCGAGCCTATATACATTCCAGGCCTTTTTCTGACCGGTTCAAGCCCCTCTAGTACCTGAATCTGTTGTGCTCCGTATTCTTGCATTATATTACCTCCATTTCAAAAGAAGAAAAATCATATTGATAAGACCTTTTAAGTAGTGTTGTTGAAGATATTGAAGAATAATATGTTTGTATAACATGTCCTTTTGAAGTCTTCTTCCTTGCAATAATTATTGATTTTGGCTTGCCGCTGCTGAGCATTACGCTGTTTCCAGAGCTTTTTGCCTTTTCTATGAAATCCCTTGTTATTTTAGAGCTCATGGCCGACTTTATATCTATAATCATGAGTATTTCCTTAGCATCAATGTAATGGTTCTCTCCCAGGTGAAAAAACATAAACTACCTCCGCCTATAATACTTTTCCCCCATCTATGTTGAATACTGCATACTCCTTGCCCTCAAAAATGCCAATATGTGCATTTTCTGCAGTAGTTACAAATGTTTGAATGCCGCTGATGCTTTCTATGAGCAGCTTTTGTCTTTTTTCATCAAGTTCACTGAACACATCATCCAGAAGCAGCACAGGATATTCTCCTGTTTCAGACCTTATAAGCTCAAGCTCCGAAAGCTTTATTGCTATTGACGCTGTCCTTTGCTGGCCCTGAGAGCCGTAAACCTTAACATCCAGCGAATCCACAATAACTTGAATATCATCCCTATGTGGGCCATATCCAGTGCTCCTTTTCCTCATGTCTTCTTCCCTTTTTTTGGAAAGTAGTTCGAATAGAGCAGACTCGGCGCTATGAGGCGTGTCATCATCACTTAAATTCAGCTGGTTTAAATATCTAATGTCAAACTCCTCTTGCCTGCCCACTATCCTTGAGTGAAATTCGAGTGCGTATTCAGAAAGCTTGCTTATGAAATCCCGTCTGGAAGTATATATTTTACCGGCGCAGCTGCAAAGCTGCCTGTCAAATATTTCAACAAGCGACATGTCCAGCCTGTCATTTTTCAGATAGTTGTTTCTCTGGGTTAGTATCTTGTTATAATCAGACAAATTAGCATAATATCTTGGCGATATCTGAGATATCTCCCTGTCAATGAATCTTCGCCTTTCAGAAGGTGAGTCCTTCAGTATTCTTATATCCTCGGGCGAAAATACGACCACATTGAAATTGCCCAGAAGCTCTGACATCTTAAGAAGCGAGAGTCCATTCTTTTTTATAGCTTTCGAGTTACTGCCTATTAGAAATTCCAGAGTATTTCTGTGTCCGTTTTTTACGAAAAATGATGATATATATGCATTCTTGCAGCCAAACTTCACAACTTCCTTATCCCTGCTTGTTCTGAAAGATTTGCCCACTGCTAGAAAATATATCGACTCAAGTATGTTCGTCTTGCCCTGGCCGTTTTTTCCGACTATTATGTTTATGTTTTGATTAAACGAAATCTCAACATCCGAATAATTCCTGTAGTTTACAAGCCTAAGGCGTTCAAGATGCATCTAAAAAGCTCCTTCTTATCCTTCTATCTCGATTTTTTCACCGCTGACTTCAACTGTGTCTCCAGGGAAAATCTTCTTGCCTCTTCTGGTTTCAACTTCCCCGTTCACTTTTATTTCTCCGTTTTGAATCATAAGTTTTGATTCGCCTCCCGACGAGGTCACTTCCGCATATTTTAAAAGCTGATCCAGCTTTATATATTCAGATGTTATGCTTATTTTCACTGTTTTCCCCCCTAGTAATATATTATCAAAAGCCAATCATAATATTATAGCACAAAAATATTTGTGTCTGTTTTTAATAAATATGAAAACAGAGCCTGTGAGCTCTCCAGTACCATCGTGGATGCCGGAAAATCTCCAAAAGCCCTGTTTTAATTATAAAGTAATATTTCTATGTTAATTTAGCTGCCTGAAGATATCCTTACAGGCAAGAGCATGTATGTGTAGCCTGGATTGTCTGCAGGCTTTATCACGCAAGGACTTACACTGCTTGAAAAATACATGTTCATTTCTTCACTTTCAAGCACCTTGAGAGCGTCGAGCAGGTATCTTGAATTAAATGCTATTTCAAGATTTTCACCTTCTAGCCTCACATTCACCTCTTCGTAAACATTTCCAACCTCTGAATTTGAAGTTATCATCATAAGTCCGTCTGTTATTGAAAATTTTATAAGATTGTTTCTTCCTTCTCTTGCAAGCAACGATGCCCTTTCAATGCTGTCCTGGAGATTTCTTCTGCTTGAAGTGACAATAAGTGAGTTGTCTTTTGGTATTATCTGCTTATAGTTGATGAACTCACCTTCTAGAAGCCTTGTTATTATTCTTGTGCTGCCAAGAGTAAACAGGGCATGTTTTTGGGTGAAAGACATGCTAAGGCTGTCCTCTTCTCCGCTTATTATCCTGTTTATTTCCATAAGAGCCTTGCCTGGTATTATAACATTTATGTCACCTATGGAATTTTCTATTGTTGACGTGCTTATGGCTAGTCTGTATCCATCTAGTGCAACCAGACTCATGCTGCTGCCCTGAATTTCTAATAATTCGCCCATTAGCAAAGGTTTAGTCTCATCTTGTGATATTGCAAAAACAGTCTGTCTTATCATATCCTTGAGTTTTTGAGGTTCGATCTCATAAAGCAAACCTTCATCCAGTTCCGGAAGCTGAGGATATTCAGCTGGTGAATGTCCCTTAAGTGTGAATTCTGAATGCTCGCATTTTATAGTTATGTTGTTTAGGTCATCACTTTCTATATGTATGTATGATTCAGGGAGCTTTCTTACTATTTCACCGAACAGCCTGGAATCGATTATTACAGATCCTTCTTCTATTGTCTGGGCATCAACATATGTTTCTATTCCAAGTTCAAGGTCATTTCCTACAAGCTTGAGTTTTTCATTGCCAGTTTCAAGGAATATACCTTTGAGAATTGGCATAGTTGTTCTTTGAGACACTGCTCTTTGTACTGTATTTATAGCTTGTAACAAATCCTTTTGACTGCATAACAATTTCATTGTGGACAACCTCCTTAATATACAAAAAGTAATATAAATAAGCTAGTAGTAACAGTAGGCGCTGTTGATATGTGGAAAACCCACGAGACAGTGATTTGCCATGCGTTTGCGGGAATTGAAAGCATGTGGATAAAAAAAACCCAAAATTCTCGTTTTTTTCCGCTTAATAATAACTTTAAAATGTTATCAACAAATAGCTGCAGATATCAACCGATTATGTTAGTAAATAAAAAATACAAAAAAAAGTGAGCAAAGGCTTGTTTAATTCAACAAGCCCCATTTTTTACACTACTCTTTAAGATCATCTATTATTTTTTTGATTTTATCGCTTGCACTGTTGTCCTGCTTGATATCATCAGATATCTTGTCGTATGCATGAATTACAGTTGTGTGATCTCGTCCTCCGAATTCATCTCCTATCTTTGGAAGAGACATTTCAGTGAGCTCACGGCACAGATACATTGCAACCTGTCTTGGATATGCAATTGAACGGGTTCTTTTTTTGGAGCTGAAATCATCCATTTTTATGTTGAAATTTTCAGCAACCTTTTGTTTTATAAGTTCTACAGTTATTTCCTTAGGTCTTGAAGGGGTAATTATGTCTTTCAGGGCTTCTCCAGCCAGTTCAAGGGTTACGTCCCTGTTTGCAAGCGATGAATAGGCAACTACTCTTATGAGTGCACCTTCAAGCTCTCGTATGTTTGATTTAATATTTTTGGCTATATAAGACATAACTTCATTGTGAATCTCTATATTTTCTGTCTGAGCTTTTTTTCTTAGTATGGCAACCCTTGTTTCAAAGTCTGGAGGCTGTATGTCTGCTATTAGACCCATTTCGAATCTGGACCTTAGTCTGTCTTCTAGAGTTGGTATCTCTTTCGGTGTTCGGTCGCTCGAGATTATAATCTGCTTGTTTGCGCCGTGAAGGTCATTGAATGTATGGAAGAACTCCTCCTGGGTCCTTTCCTTGCCGGCTATGAATTGTATGTCGTCTACCAGGAGTATGTCCACGTTCCTGTATCTGTTTCTGAACTGCTCGTTTCTATCGTCTTTTATTGAGTTGATGAGCTCGTTTGTGAATTTTTCTGATGAAACGTACATGACTTTCGCCGATGGATTCTGAGAAACCACATGATGTCCTATTGCATGCATGAGGTGGGTTTTGCCAAGTCCTACTCCTCCGTATATGAAAAGAGGATTGTAAGCCTTTGAAGGCGCTTCTGAAACTGCAACGCAGGCTGCATGTGCAAATCTGTTGTTATTGCCTATTACAAATGTGTCAAAGGTGTATTTGGGATTAAGATTAGAATATACTAAGGCTTCAGATTTTGTAGAATCAGCAGGTTCATCTGAACATGTCTCATCATCGCTGTCGTCTTCCTTTTCAATTGTGAATTTAACTGTATATTTTTCTGAAGAGAGTTGATTTATTGATTTTTCAATGATATTCATATACCTTGCTTCTAAAATGCCCTTCATAAAATCATTTGGTACATTCAAAATCACAGAGCCCTTGCTTATTTTAATAGGTTCTATAGTAGAAAAAAATGCGTTGTAGCTTGCGGGAGTGAGTTCTGTTTTTATTATTTTCAGGGCGTTTTCCCAAAGGTTGTTTAAATTCATTATAAAATCCTCCCAAATAAATATAAAGTAGAGCAGAAAGTTATTCACATATATATGAACAATAAATGTAGCTTGAAAATAGATTGATAAAAACAGTAAAATCAAAAAAAGGGATTGCACCAGGTGTGGATATCCGTGTGTGAAACAAAAAAAAATAAAGCGTTGTCCAAGTGATGTGGATAAAAATGATAACATGAAAAAGCAGTGAAAATCTGAATGCGATAAAAACTTATACACAACTTATCCACAAAATGTGTATAAGTTGATATGTGCATGTGAGTTATCATAGTTATCAACAGGTAAAAATATAATAACAAATAAAAATAAAAACATCAATAAAAAACGAATAGTTTATCCACAATAAAATCTAATGTGGATAAATTTCAAAATAGAATAACAACAATATGTCCACAAGTCGTAAAGTATTGATAAATCACAAAACTGCAAAAATGGTGGATGAAAAAATGAAATAAGAGTGTGTTTTTGTGGATAAATCCCAAATAAGCGACAAGGTAGCCTGACAGTTAAAAATTTTGTTGACAATGAAAGGCAGTGACTTTATAATCTATATGTATGCAATACATGAATTCATGAAAATTTAAATTTAATATATGCACATTTAAAGGAAAGGCGGTGTTTTGTAATGAAAAGAACTTACCAACCAAAGAAAAGACAGAGAAAGAAAGAGCATGGTTTCAGAAAAAGAATGAAAACTAGCAATGGAAGAAACGTTCTTAAGAGAAGAAGAGCTAAGGGAAGAAAACAGCTTACAGCGTAATCTCTTAAAAACCTATAAACTTTTGCAAATTGAAAGGCCGCTTCTTAAAGTGGCCTTTTTGTGTAATGTTTTTAATTGTCATTTGGCGGGGGAAATGGTCTATGCAATTTAATAATGGAATGGGTCTGAAAAAAAATCAGGATTTCAAAAATGTATATTCGAAAGGCAAGTCCTATGCTAACAGACTCCTCGTAATATATGTACTTAAAAATAAACTCGCCACCAACAGGGTAGGTTTTTCAGTTTCCAAAAAAGTTGGAAACAGCGTAGTGAGAAACCGGGTTAGAAGGCTCATGCGTGAGAGCTTCCGGCTTAATTGCTGTAATATAGGTTCTGGATATGATATAATTTTTATAGCCAGAGTTGCGGCCAAGGATGCCGACTATGCCTCGATCGAAAAATCAATGAAGAGTCTTTTCAAAAAAGCCTCCATTGAGATTGGAAGGAGCAAGTCAGATGCAAAGCCTGGCAAGCAAGCTGCTCATTAGTATTATAAGATTTTATCAGATAGCAATATCGCCGCTGATGGGAAAAACATGCAGGTTCTATCCAACATGCTCAGCCTATGCAATCGAGGCCATAAGTAAATACGGACCTCTTAAAGGAGCATATCTTTCATTAAAGAGGATATTAAGATGTCATCCATTTAATGAAGGAGGATACGATCCGCTTAAATAAATAAACACACTATTGGGAGGTACTTATTTTGTCAGCACTGTCGGGAGCTCTAGGAGCTTTGTTAAAGTTAGTATTCGAAATGATAAACAACTATGGATTGGCTATAATAATTTTTACCATACTTGTAAAGCTTGCGCTGTATCCTCTTACCAGAGCTCAAACGAAATCTATGAAGGAAATGCAGCATGTGCAGCCTATGATAAAACAGCTGCAGGAAAAATACAAGGACAATCAGCAGCTTATGCAGCAAAAGGTAATGGAGGTATACAAGGAACACAAGATAAACCCTGCAGCGGGATGCCTTCCAATACTTATACAAATGCCAATACTTATAGGGCTGTTCAATGTACTCAGGGAACCTGTAAAATATGTATTCAAATCACAAGCTGCATACGATGCCATAAACACAAGCTTCATGTGGATTACAGATCTTGCAAAGCCTGATGTTGTACTCCTTGGAGGCTTTGAGATGCCGTGGATACTGCCTATACTTGCAGCTCTTACGACATACTTTGCATCTGCAATGATGAATGCAAAGACACCAAAGACAGACAAGAAGGATCCAACTCAGATGACTCAGATGATGATGCTCTACATGCTTCCGCTGATGATACTTTGGTGGGGAAAAACATTCCCGGCTGGACTTACTCTATACTGGGTTGTAAGCAACGTGTTCCAAATAGCGCAGCAATATATAATAATGAGGCCTGAGAAAAGCTAAGGAGGGTTATGCCATGAAAACTGTAGAATCCGTAGGAAAGACCATAGAAGAGGCTTTGGAAAAGGCACTTGCGGAGCTGAAAGCAACCTTGGAAGAGGTTGAATATGAGGTCATAGAAGAGCCTACTAAAGGATTTCTTGGAATACTCGGCGGAAAAGCTGGAAAAATAAGGGTGACACTAAAGGACAACAGCAACAAAGTGGCAAAGGAATTCATTGACGATATTCTAAAATGCATGAATGTAGATCTTTCATCGAGTGTGGACAGTGAAGACGGAACTCTCAACATCAAGTTTGATGGAGACGATGACCAGATGGGCTATATAATAGGAAGAAGGGGCGAGACACTAGACGCTCTTCAGTTTTTAACAAACCTTGTTGTGAACAAAAATAGCTCAGAACACAAGAAGGTGCTTATGGATGTGGGCAACTACAGACAAAAAAGAGAAGAGTCGCTCGTTCGATTCAGCATGAAAATGGCCAGAAGCGTTGTCAGGAAGAAAAAGCCGGTGAAGCTTGAGCCTATGAATCCGTACGAGAGAAGAATAATACATGCAGCGCTTCAAAATGATCCTTATGTAAGAACATACAGCGAAGGAGAAGAGCCGAACAGAAGAGTAGTGATAGCACTCAAAAAATAGCCCCTACATCCATGTAGAGGCTTATTTTTGTATAAGAGAAGGTGGATTGTTATGATGGATGAAACCATAGCAGCCATATCCTCTGCCCCGGGAGAGGGCGGGATAGGCATAATACGAATCAGCGGAGAACGCTCATACGATATATTAAAGGCCATATTTGTGCCATCAAGCGGCAGGGCTTTTGAAGACTATAGGCCAAGGACGATGGTATACGGGCATGCATACGATGGAGAATTTGCCCTGGATGAGGTTCTTGCAGTGTACATGAAGGCTCCCCACAGCTACACAAAAGAGGATGTTGTCGAGATAAACTGCCATGGCGGTTATATATCACTTCGAAAGATACTTCATCTGATTTTAAAAAGCGGCGCAAGGCTTGCGGAGCCGGGAGAATTTACTAAGAGGGCATTCCTCAACGGCAGACTGGACCTTTCGCAGGCTGAGGCGGTAATGGATATTATAAAAGCCAAGACGGATTCGAGCCACAGCATTGCCCAGAACCAGCTTGAAGGCGGACTCTCGGCCAAGGTCAGACTGCTCAAGGAGAGCGTGGCGGCAATACTTGCACACGTAGAGGTGTCAATAGATTTCCCCGAAGAGGACATAGAGGAGATAACAATGGGTGTTCTGAGAGAAAAGACAGAGCAGCTCATTGAAGAAATGCAGGAGCTTTATAAGACGGCTCAGACTGGAAAGATTCTAAGAGACGGACTCAGCACTGTTATAGCAGGGAAGCCAAACGTAGGAAAGTCATCACTTCTCAACGCCCTTATAGGCGAATCAAGAGCTATAGTGACCAACATACCCGGAACCACTCGCGATGTCATTGAGGAGTTCATAAGCGTAAAGGGAATACCTCTTAGGCTGGTTGATACAGCAGGCATAAGGAGTACAGAAGACATTGTCGAGAAAATAGGAGTCGAAAAGACAAGGCAGTCCATAGAAACTGCGGACCTTGTAATGCTGGTTCTTGACGCTTCGGAGAAGCTCTCGGCTGAAGATATCGAGATACTAAAGCTGCTGGGCGACAAGAAGTGCATAGTCATAATAAACAAGACGGACCTTGCGCCTGTGCTTGACGAAAGTGAGCTTGCGGGCTATGTGGACGGCAGGAGCATAATAAGGATTTCAGCTGCCGAAAGCAGGGGGATACAGGAGCTGGAGAACGAGATTGCCGAGATGGTATATTCAGGCTCGGTTTCATATGAATCAAGCGCAATAATATCTAATGTAAGGCACAAGCATGCTCTGGAAAAGGCGATAAGTGCTGCGGAAGAATGCATTAACGGAATAGATTCGGGGATGCCGCTCGACTTTGTTGAGATAGACCTTAAAAATGTATGGGACAGCCTTGGCGAGATTACAGGAGAGACTGTGAGCGAAGACCTGCTGGATGTAATATTCAGCAAATTCTGCCTCGGCAAATAATTTTCATGTTTCACGAGAAACTAAGGAGCAATTAGAGGAGGTTTTTGCTGCATGAAGTTTAACGCGGGAAGCTATGATGTAATAGTTATAGGTGCGGGCCACGCGGGCTGTGAGGCGGCCCTGGCTTCTGCCAGGATGGGTTGCAGAACGCTCGTCATAACGCTTTCAATTGAATCGATAGCGCTAATGCCGTGCAACCCTTCTATAGGAGGTTCGGGCAAAGGGCATCTTGTAAGGGAGATAGATGCGCTCGGCGGAGAAATGGCCGTAAATGCGGACAAGACGCTTATACAAATGAGGATGCTCAATACAACAAAGGGGCCGGCTGTGCACTCGCTAAGGGCACAATCGGACAAGTACAAGTACCACATGGAGATGAGGCGAGTGCTCGAGAACCAGGAGAATCTCGAGATCATAATGGACGAGGTTGTGGAGTTTGTATCGGACGGAAACCGCGTAGAGGGAGTAGTTACAAAGCTGGGAGCACACTACTGTGCAAAGGCCGTCATCCTCTGCAGCGGAGTGTACCTCAGGTCGAGAATATTCATAGGAGAGGTCAATTTCGAGTCAGGGCCGCTTGGGCTTATGGGTGCAAACGAGCTTACGAACAGCCTGATGACCCTTGGCGTGAAGCTGGCTAGATTCAAGACAGGAACGCCTGCGAGGGTCCACATGGACAGCCTGGATTTTTCAAAGATGGAGATAGTTCACGGCGAGGATAATCCGGAGCCGTTCTCGTTCATGAATGATTCGCTTGAGTTCGAGCAGCATCCGTGCTATCTTGTAAGGACCAACCAGAGGACGCACGACATAATAAATGAGAATCTGAGCCGCTCGGCGATGTATGGAGGCTATGTAGAGGGTGTAGGCCCAAGATATTGTCCTTCCATAGAGGACAAGGTAGTTAGGTTTGCCGACAAACCCTCGCACCAGTTCTTTGTAGAGCCGGAGGGGGAATACTCAAAGGAAATGTATATATCTGGTTTTTCAACAAGCCTGCCTTATGAGGTGCAGCTCCAGATATACAAGAGCGTAAAGGGTCTTGAGCACTGCAGGATGATAAGACCGGCATATGCGATAGAGTATGACTGCATAGATCCGCTGCAACTCAAGGCCACGCTCGAGATGAAGGATATTGAGAGCCTGTTTTGTGCAGGGCAGTTCAACGGCACATCGGGCTACGAGGAGGCTGCTGCGCAGGGGCTCATGGCCGGCATAAACGCCGTTCTCAAGATAAAGGGCAAAGAGCCGCTGATACTAGACCGCTCAGAGGCATACATAGGTGTGCTGATAGACGATCTTGTAACAAAGGGAACAAGCGAGCCTTACAGGATAATGACCTCAAGGGCCGAATACAGGCTGCTGCTCAGGCAGGACAACGCCGATCTGAGGCTGACTGAAAAGGGCCACCAGATTGGGCTTGTGACAAGGGATAGGTATGAAAGGTTCCTCAGAAAAAAATCGGACATTGAAATAGAGCTAAGCCGCCTAAGTGATGAAAGGGTGCTGCCTTCAGATGTAGCTGGCATTTTTGCTGAAATGGGAAGTACTCCTATAAAGGGTGGAATGTCGCTTTATGAACTAATGAAAAGGCCTGAGGTTGACTACAAGCTGCTTGAAGCCATAGGAAAGGGCCCGATCCAGGAGTTGGACCAACGTGTAAAGCAGCAGTGCGAGATTATAATAAAGTATGAAGGCTACATCCAAAAGCAGCTCAAGCAGGTTGAGCAGTTCAAAAAGCTCGAAAAAAGGGGAATACCAGAGAATGTAGACTACGAGGCCATAGAAGGTCTAAGGCTGGAGGCCAGGCAGAAGCTTTCCAAAATCAGGCCGCTTTCAATAGGCCAGGCGTCAAGGATATCGGGAGTATCGCCTGCTGATGTTTCTGTGCTGCTAGTCTATCTGGAAAGCAGGTCCAGAGGCCAGCAGAGCCAATAGGAGCATTAAGGGAGGACATATGGACAATAGGGAATATTTCAAAAAAGGAATTGAGGGTATAGGGTTGTTGGCTGACGACAAGCTGGTTGAAAAATTTGAAACATACAAGAGCCTGTTGCTGGAGTGGAATGAAAAAATCAACCTTACGGCCATAACAGATGAAAAGGAGATATATATCAAGCACTTTGTGGATTCGCTATCGTGCATTTGCAGTGGCGTTATAAAGAGCGACAGCCGCATAATAGATGTTGGAACTGGCGCTGGATTCCCTGGACTGCCCCTTAAGATATACGATGAAAGCCTGAGGCTGACTCTTCTTGATTCACTAAGAAAACGCATAAACTTCCTTGAGAGCGTGTGCACGCAGATAGGCCTTGGCGGAGTAGAGTTTGTACACTCTAGGGCAGAAGACGCGGGGGCGGACAAGAATTATAGGGAAAAATACGATGTAGCCGTATCGAGAGCGGTAGCCTCACTCAACGTGCTCCTTGAATACTGCACGCCCTTCATAAAAAAGGGAGGCTATTTCGTATGCCAGAAGGGGCCGGCGGCGGATGAGGAACTTGCAGCAGCTGCGAAGGCGATGAAGGAGCTTGGGATAGTGCTAGAAGAAAAACTCAGCATAAACCTTCCGTTTACGGACATAAATCACTATGTGCTCGTTTTCAGGAAGGTGTCGAATACGCCTTCGAAGTATCCAAGAAAAGCAGGTCTTCCATCAAAAAAACCAATTATATAACCAGCAAATAGCCTTGGACACAACAGAAGCTCGGTTCATATCAAAATGACCGCAATATGGACTGTTGGAAAAAGTGTCCGGGGCTTGCTTTTTTCAATGCAAATAGCTTGTATATAGAATACTTGAAATACTTGAATGTTTTATCAAAAAAATTGCTTAAAAAATCGGGTTTTTTATGTATAATTAGGTTATAGTAAAAAATTAAAAATCAAATATTATTTGAAACTGGGAAACTAGGAAAATATGACTACTGCAAGGGGATGAGACTTTGGAAAAGCTAGGAGTGATGATTCCTATAGACAAAATAACTCCAAATAGCAATCAGCCGCGCAGGGATTTCGACAACGAAAGGCTCTTGGCGCTTTCGAATTCGATAAAGCTCCATGGTCTGCTGCAGCCAATAGTTGTTCAAAAAATAGGTTCAAGGTACATAATAGTAGCCGGAGAGAGAAGATACAGGGCTTCACTCATTGCGGGTGCAGAGCAAATGCCATGCATTGTGCTGGAGTCGTCCCATCAAAAAAAGATAATGGAAATGGCGCTTGTGGAGAATATTCAAAGGGAGAATCTCAATCCTATTGAAGAGGCACTGGCGTACAAGGCGCTAATAGACGAGCATGCGACTACACAAGAAGAAATATCCCGGGCGGTAGGCAAGAGCAGGCCTTATATAACAAATACACTCAGGCTTTTAAACCTTCCAGGCCAAGTGATAGAACTGGTGAGGAATGGAAGTGTTTCTGCAGGACATGCCAAAGCCATACTCAGGATAGAGGATGAGCAGCTGCAGGAGCAGACTGCAAAGGATATTATAGAAAAAGGACTTTCTGTAAGAGCCGTTGAAGATATAGCCAAGGCATTGTCAAAAGGTATGACCAAAGACCGTCCCAGCAAGCCAAGTACGGATATATATGTTGAGCATCTGAGGGAAAGGCTGGTAGAGACTCTTGGGACTAAAGTCGTGATTACACAGAACAGGAAAAAGGGCAAGATAGAGATAGAGTATTATAGTGATGAAGAGCTCGAAAAAATCACAAGCCTTATACTTGATAAATAAATTGTAGGAGGCTGTTTTACATATATACAATAAGGCTGCAAGCATACGGAGTTATAATCAGTATTTAAGCAGATTAAGTTTGGAGGATAAAGATGGAGATACTTACACTGGGTCAGAAGATCAAAAAGCTCAGAAAAGAGCGTAATTTGACACTCAAGGAATTGGCCGGCAACAGGGTTACAGCTGCACAAATAAGCCATATAGAAAGGGATAAGTCATATCCGAGCCAGGATCTTCTGGACTATTTTTCTCAGAAGTTGAGCGTTTCTGTAGACTATCTTGTAGAAAGCAAGGAAGCTCAGGTGAAGCAAATAAGTGAATCAATTCTCCTTAAAGGGGAGTACTACATAAAGAACAAGAAGCTAAAGAGCGCCAAGGATGAGCTTACGAAGGTAATAGAGCTTTGCAGAGAATATAACGTAAATTCGCTTTGCGCAAATGCCAAGTTTCTGCTTGGACAGGTTTACAGGGATGAAGGCGACTACACAATGGCGGCGAGCATGTTTGAAAGAAGCCTCATACTCAACATCAAGACATCAAATGTCAAAGGTGTGCTTGGATGCTATCTGGAGCTTGGGAAAGTATACATGCTTCAAAAATGCTACAAGCCTGCGACAGACAAGTTCATACAGGGTAAAAACTATCTTGTGGACAATAATGTCATAAACTATGACATTGAAAGGCTTTTGTACATAAATCTCTCATACTGCAGCATGGAGCTTGGGGAATATGATGACGCAATATTCTATTCAAAAAAAGTAGACGAAATTGAAGAGAAGATGAAAGATTACAAGCACAAGGGCAACAGCCTGTTCCTGCTGGGAAACAAATATATGGGAGAAGGCGACTACATAAGAGCCAAAAAATATTTTTCGAAGGCACTCGATGTATTCAACGAGCATGAAAAGAAACTCGACCAGGCCAGGACATATGTGGTTATGTCATACATACATGAAAATCTAAAGCAGTATGAAGAAGCTCTTGAAAAGGTCAAAATAGCCTATGAAATACATAAAGATATAGAAAATGAGCACTTGGTTGAAATAATGTTCGATTATACAAGGGCTCTTTTGAACAAAGGTGACATAGAATCAGCAAAGGAGCTAAGCAAAAAAGCGCTTGCGATGTCAATAAAACTCAAGAACAAGCTGCTTGAGGCAAAGGCCATAAAGTACTATGCAAAGGCACATCTCAAAGAGGGAAATGTCGAAATAGCACTTGAAAACATGAACAGGAATATAGAGCTCGTAAGCAAGTACGGCGCCAAGAAAGACATTGCTGACGCATATTTTGAGGCAGCTGACATATATGCACACGTATCGAAAGACAAGGAGCTCGAGTGCTATTCAAAAGGAGTAGAACTCTATAAAGAGCTAAAAATAATATATTATTAGGCCCTTGCGAAAGGGTCTTTTTGTTATCGGGAGGATTGACATTTGAAAATCATTAAACCATTGCTGATAACAGCTTTTGTAGCAGCTGTCCTGCTTTTGAATCCAAAGACAGTTCAGCTAATAGGTAATTTGATAGGGAAATCTACTCATCAATTGACTGAAACGGCAAAATTTTCATATGGCAATACATCGAATATGAAGATAATGGGATTTCAAAACGGCATAGTAATCTACAACGGCAGAAAGATGAGCCTGCTCGATAAAAAAGGGCAAAAGCAGGGCGAATCTGAGCTCAGATCAAACGACTATGACATGACTGTTCAAAATGGCAGAATACTGTTTCTTGACAAGGTGAAGAGGAATCTAGCCGTAATTGAGAAAAACGGCAAAATATCAAGCCAGATTAAATTCGCAGAAAAGCCTGTTTTTGTAGAAGCCATAGGCAAAGACAGGTTCGTAGTCCACTATGTATACGATATGAATGAAAAAGCTGAGGGTCTCAGGATATTCAACATGTCGGGAAAGCAGATAAAGGACATACAAATATCAAACATAAGCATAAACTTCATTTCTCCTGACGAAAGAGGCCAGGGATTTCTGGTAAGCGGGCTTACGGTTGACAAGGAGAGGCTCTACAACACTATGATGCACTACAATGTCAACGGAGATATGGAGACTGCAGACAAGGCCGAAAACAGGGTGTTTGTTGGAGGAATGCTGATTGATGACAGATTTGTACTGTGGGAGGAAGGGTATGTTGAGCTGCGCGATGCGGAGCTCAAATATATCAACTCGCTGAGAGTAGAAAGTGGCATTGTGCAGCTCAAAAGTGAAGAAGGCGGTTTCACTGTACTGGACAGCTCAAGCAGCATCAGGGATTTCAATCTTGAGGGAGCTGAAGAAAAGCAGGAAAAGTATGCGCACAGAATATATGGCGTTATAGAGGTATCAGGCAAGGATATATTGCTTTCTCAAAGAAGCATAGAAATCATGGGCACAAAAGAGAGCATGGACTTTACCAACGACATAATAGATACAATCAAGATAGGAGATGACTGCCTGGGGCTTGTTTTCAGGGGAGAAATAAGGATAATAGCAGTAGATTAGGGGGTGGGTTTGATGGGCTATGTTTCCCAGCTTAATCACATAGACATAATAATAATCGTAATAGTTTTGTTCTTTGGAATACGAGGCTTCATAAACGGCTTTGCAGTTTCGGTCATAAGCCTTGCAAAATATGCGTTGTCCATATTTTTCACCAGCATGTACTATAAGCAGCTGGCGCAGTATATAACATCAAATTCCACGATGCTGGAGTTTTTAAACAGACTTTCCAATAAACTTTTTTCGAATCTTCCAAATTCGGAGACTGTAATAGCAAATTCGGATGTTGTTTTTTCGCAGGCTATTGCCATAGTACTGCTTTTCATTTTTACAAACATGCTGGTAAGTTTAATAGCATCATTCATAGACGGCATGCTGAAGATAAAGTCCATTGGATTTCTAAACAAGCTGGCCGGCTTTATTTTTGGAGCTGCCAAGGGGATTATTCTGATAATGCTCGCATTCATAATAATCAATCCTTTTGCAGCGCTGAATCCGGAAGGCGGCTTTACAAGGAGCCTTAACGAATCCCTTTTAACAAAATACATGTACATGTACAACTTCATGTTCAAATATTTCAATAGCCTTATAGAAATATTCAATGGCAATCAGCTGGGGTAATGATAATCCGGGATGTTATAATTGAAATAAAAACTAGGAGGATTCAATGATGACACAAGTAGATGCGAGAGGATTGGCTTGTCCTCAGCCTGTAATACTGGCAAAAAAGGCTCTGGAAGCCTCAAATGACCCTGTAATGGCTATTGTAGACAATGAAACCGCAAAAGAGAATATTATAAAGCTTGCAAAATCAATGAACTGCGAATACAGAGACTACGAAAAGGACGGGCTCTTCTATATAGAAATTTCAAAGGGCGAGCTGCCAAAAGATTCTGCAGCCGAAGAATGCGGAGCAGAGTCAAAGCTGGGCGACACTGTCATATTTGTTCAGGGCGACAAATTGGGAAGGGGCGATGATGAGCTGGGAGCTCTGCTGATGAGAAACCTAATATACACGCTTACTGAATCAGAACCGTATCCAAAGGCGGTACTCTTTGTAAACGGCGGAGCAACGCTCACAACTGTAAACGAGCACACAGTGGAAAACCTCAGGATACTCGAGGGTGCAGGCGTGAAGATAGTCACATGCGGAACGTGTCTTGACGTTTTCGGACTAAAAGAAAAACTCAGCGTGGGAGTAATAGGCAATATGTATGACATAGTGGACAACTTAAAGGCGGCAGGAAACACCATAACTATCGGATAGCCGGAGTTTGAAATTTTCAAATGGATTATTATAAATTGCAAGTGCATGTGTTATAATAATATGCAGCAGGTGATTATAAGTTGCGGCCTGTCAAATTGGGCAGCTTAACATGATAGACTACATCCATGTAGTCTATTTTTTATAGGGAGGACAGCATGAACGAGATGTATGTTGTGGCATTCAATTCAACTCACTATGCCATAAAATTTGAAAAGATACTTTTGGAGGCAGGACTCAAAATAATGATGATACCTTCACCAAGGGAGATTATAGCAAGCTGCGGCCTTTCAATAAGGTTTGACAAGGCTGACATGGACATTGTGTTGGACAAGCTGAAAAATTCAGAGGTGGAGATAAACGGCGTATTCAAGCTGACAAAGTTGCCTGATGTAAAGGAAAAGCAGGCAGAGAAAATCATATAGGCCAATAGGAGGTGGGGGCATGCCTTTGAAGCTAAACGTCGGAGATGTAGTGGTGCTTAAGAAGTCTCATCCGTGCGGTGGCAATGAGTTTGAAATAAAAAGGGTGGGCATGGACTTTAGGATTAAATGCATCAAATGTGGAAAGGAACTCTGGATAGACAGAATCAATCTGGAAAAGAGGGTCAGAAAGGTGTTGCAGGCAGAAAGCGGCGATGAAAAGGCCTAATTTTCTTTGTTTTTCAAAAAAACACAAAATTCTGTATATTCCCAGTTGTATAGGCAACCTAAAATCAAAGTGCTATAATTATGGATAATGATAGGAAAATGTTTTCACGTAATTCAAATGACTATGGGGGTGCTTTACAAATGGCTATTAAATTTGCTGATCGTATGGAAAACCTTAAAGCTTCGGAAATCCGTGAACTTCTAAAGTTTGCTGCGGATCCTACAATAATATCTTTTGCAGGCGGACTTCCCGCTCCAGAGCTTTTCCCAGTGGAAGAGATGAAGAAGGTTGCAGTAGCTGTGCTTGAGGAAAGCGGACAGACTGCGCTTCAGTATACTACTACGGAAGGCAATGTAAGACTTAGAGAACAAATAGCAGAGAGAATGAACAGAAAATTCAAGACAAATGTGACTGTTGACGAGATACTTATAACAAGCGGTTCACAGCAGGGCCTTGATTTTTCAGGAAAGATATTCATAAATGAAGGCGACGTAGTGCTTGTTGAAAGCCCATCATATCTTGGCGCTCTAAACGCATTCAAGGCGTACGGACCAAATTTCATAGAGGTTCCAACTGATGACCACGGAATGATCATGGAAGAGCTTGAAAAAATACTAGCCAGCACTGAAAATATTAAGATGATATACGTAATACCTGACTTCCAAAACCCGAGCGGAAAGACTTGGACAATGGAAAGACGTACTAAGTTCATGGAGCTGGTAAACAAGTACGAAATACCTGTAATAGAGGACAATCCTTACGGGGAGCTTAGATTTGAAGGAGAAATAATGCCTTCTCTTAAGGCCATGGACACTAAAGGTCTTGTAGTATTCCTTGGAACATTCTCAAAGATATTCGCACCAGGACTAAGAATAGGCTGGGTTTGCGCACCAGATGCAATACTCCAGAAGTACAACTTCGTCAAGCAGGGAGCTGACCTTCAGTCTTCGACTATAGCTCAGATGGAAGCAGCCAAGTACTGCGATATGTATGACCTTGACGCGCACGTTGAGAAGATAAAGTCTGTGTACAGCAAGCGTAGAGACCTTATGATGAAAATCATGGAAGAGGAATTCCCAGAGGGAATCAAATGGACTTACTCAGAGGGCGGACTTTTCACATGGGTTGTGCTTCCAGAGCACATAAATGCAAGAGACCTTCTCAAGAAGTGTCTTGAAGAAAAAGTGGCTTTCGTTCCAGGAGGAGCATTCTTCCCTAACGGCGGAAATGAAAATACATTCAGGCTTAACTACTCAAACGCAACAGACGAAATGCTTGTAGAAGGAATGAAAAGACTTGCAAGAGCAATAAAGGCAATGATGTAATACTGAAAAAAGACAAAAAAAGCGGGAGTGGAAAATTTTCCACTCCCAATTTTTATTAGGGGGAGATTGAGATAAAAAAAGTATGTGGGATACTTATTATATAGTTACCGTTTAACGAGGAAATTATAGATAAAATTAAAAAAAAAATCAAAAAAACATTAAAAAAATTCGGGCGGTGGTAAATCAGCCTGATTCCAGGCCATGCAGGGCAGCTGAAAAATAAAAATACTGCAAAACATCATTTTGTGTTTGCTTTTTCAACATAGTAGTGTTAACATATTAGGGTATGTAAATATCTCTGCTCTATAAGAAATAGAGCCTTAAGTCCAAAGGGAGGTGAAACCATGAATACAAGAAGCTACGAGCTAGTGTACATCCTTAAGCCAAATCTTGATGATGAGGCGAAGGAAGCTGTATTCAACAAGGTTAAAGATCTAATAGCAGTAAATGGAGAAATTTCTTCAGTTGACACTTGGGGAAACAGAAAGCTTGCTTACCCAATAAAGAAGTTCAACGAAGGATTCTACAACCTTGTTAACTTTACAGCAGGCAATGATGTAATAAGCGAAATAGACAGAAACCTTAAGATAATGGATTCTGTAATAAGACACATGATAGTTAGAAAAGATGAAAAATAGTCTTAAAAATATAAGCTATTAGCGATTAATAAGGTGGTGCATTTAATGAACAGTGTTATTTTGATTGGAAGGCTCACAAAGGACCCTGATCTTAGATACATCCCAGGAACGGGAAACCCGGTAGCCACCTTTACGGTTGCAGTAAATAGAACTTTTAAGAACAAGGAAGGCAACTATGAAGCAGACTTCATACCTGTACAGGTATGGGGCAAACAGGCTGAAAACTGTGCGAACTATCTTCAAAAGGGCAGGCAGGTAGGAGTTAGCGGAAGACTTCAGGTTAGAAGCTACGAGACCCAGAATGGCGAAAGAAGATGGGTTACAGAGGTTGTTGCCGACAGGATAGAATTTTTGGAATGGTCAAGCAAAGAGAATGGCTCAGGCTCATCTGAAGCTCCTAGGTCTTTCGAGCCTACGGGGCTGGATCCTGAAGGATTCCAGGCTCTCGACGACGACGATATTCCATTCTAATAAGGAGGTTTGGAAATGACCGAAAAATTGAGAACAAGAAAAAGAAGAAAGAAAGTATGTGCTTTCTGTGCAGATAAAAACAAGACTATAGACTACAAGAACGTAGACGGTCTTAAAAAGTATATTACTGAAAGAGGCAAGATACTTCCAAGAAGAATTTCTGGAACTTGCGCTAAGCACCAGAGAGAGATAACTCTTGCAATAAAGAAAGCTAGAACTATAGCTATACTTCCATACACACTAGACTAATTGATTTTAGTTGAAAGCATGCGGCGAACCTTATGGTTCGCCTTTTGTTTTATTTATAAAAGTGTTGTGATATAATAATAATTTAAGGGAGCATGAAAAAGACTCTAATCAAACGACATGCCAGGAGGTAAAAAAGTGATTGAAAGAAACAGCAGGCAGAGGCTTTCGGAGTCTGCGCTCATATCTGCAATAGGCGTAATATTCATCTTGGCAGGGACGTACATACCGCTTCTGGGGCTGCTTACATTTTTCACGGCCGTTCCCTACATACTCATAACAATGCGAAATGGCCTCAGATACGGCGTGATGGCTTCGGTGATTTCTGCGGCGGCTGTATCAATGTTCACAGATCCCATATACGGAATCACGCTGGCGCTTTTGTTTTTTGTGCCTGGAGTTGCAATAGGCTATAGAGGTATATTGTCAAAGGAGCCGTTTGGACCTGTGGCGTGGGGATTCATAACCTCAATAGTGCTTGTCATGGTGTATGTAAAGTTAATGTCACTAGTGCTCGGAGTCGACATAATAGAAAAAGCTGTGCAGATGTTCGAGCAGGCCGTTAAGATGCAGGGCGACATGATTTCAAGCCTTGGACAAAAACAGGCGGCAGCCGATGTCGGAGCACTGCTTGAGTATATGAAGCTCATAATACCAGGCGCCATAGTGGTTCAGGCGATGCTGATGTCGTTTTTCAACTATTATCTGGCTCTTTCAATACTCAAGAGGACAAGAGGGTATTCGGGCAATATACCGAAGCTTAGCGAGTTTACGCTGCCGGGCAACATCGCTCTTGGGATGCTCATAATATATTTTCTTACAATGAGCGCAAAAGGACTCTCGTGGATAAACTACGAAAATCTAGTGGCTAACATAACGTTCATAATTATTTTCATGTTTTTCATACAGGGTTTTGCTGTCACAGGATATTTTCTGAACAAGTCGAAAATCAACAAGGTCTTTAGGAACCTGCTTCTTTTCATGATGATTTTTTTCGGCCCACTGTCTTCAATAGTTTCGGTCGTAGGATTCTTAGATTCCATAATAGATTTCAGAAGGATTAGAAAATGATGATTTAGGAGGCCTATGCCATAATGAAAACTAAAATGAATTTCAAGTTTTGGTTTCCTGAACAAAACACATATATGGCAATTATACTGCTACTTGCCGCCACGGTCTTGTTCTACAACTGGATTTTGGGAGCGCTGTGGATAATAGTGATAGCGTATCTTTTAAACCACAACAGAAAGACATCGGACGTCAGGACAAGGCAGTGGACAAAATATATTGAAAGCCTTTCTGCGGACATCGACGAGACTGTCAAAAATGCCATGCTCAATCTGCCAATACCATTTTGCATACTCGAGATTGACGGCAACATAAACTGGTACAACAACAAGTTTTCTGACATGCTCAAAAAAGAGGAGTTGCTTGGGCAGAATATCGAGCAGATAATACCAAACCTCAACCTCAAGAGGGCGCTGAATGAAAAAAGCGAGCTATACACCACTGTGGCGCTAAATGACAGGAATTTCAACGTCACATACAACATTGTAAAGATAGACAACAAGGGCGAGGTAAAGTACCTCATAATGGCGTATTTTGTGGAAAACACAAGACTTCTCAGCCTTTCAAAGAGGTATTATGAGGAAAAGCCGGTTTTCGGGATAATACAGGTGGACAGTTTCGATGAGGTGCTAGAGAGCGCAGGATCTGACATGCGTCCTCTTTTGATTGCGGACGTGGAAAGAACGCTCAAGACATGGGCAGACGGTGTAGGAGCGGCCCTTCAAAAGACAAGGAGCGATCGATATATACTCTTTATGGACAACTTGATACTCGAAGGCCTGGAAAAGCAAAAGTTTGCCGTGCTTGATGAAATAAGGGAGATAAACTATGGCAACTCGCTTCCAATAACGCTCAGCATAGGAATAGGCACATGGGGCAATACGCTTCTAAAGAGCCTTGAATATTCGGAGAGTGCCCTTGATCTGGCTCAGGGAAGAGGCGGAGACCAGGCTGTAATAAAGCGAAAAGACAAGTCGACGTTTTATGGAGGAAAGTCAAAGGGTATAGAAAAGAAGACAAAGGTAAAGGCCAGACTCATAGCATACGCATTAAGAGACCTGATAAATGACAGCACAAATGTGCTTATAATGGGGCACAGGCATCCGGATCTTGATTCCATGGGAGCCGCTCTGGGAGTTCGCAGCATGTGCAGCCATATGGGCAAGGAATCAAACATAGTGCTGCAGGAGTCCAATCCCTCGATAGACGTGCTTGTAAAGAGCGTGAGTGCGTTTGGAGACTATAAGAATATATTTGTAAAAAAAGAAGAGGCGATGAGGAATGCACATTCAGGCACCTTGCTCATAGTTGTAGACACACATAGGCCCAACTTTACAGAGTGCAAGGAGCTGCTTGATATTTGCGACAGAGTGGTGGTAATAGACCACCATAGGAGGGGCATTGAGTTCATAGAGAACGCTGTGCTTTCATATCACGAGACATACGCATCCTCGGCAAGCGAGATGGTAACGGAGCTGATACAGTACATTTCAGAGAAGCCTTATATTTCAAAATTCGAATCGGAGGCACTGCTTGCGGGCATAACCCTGGACACCAAGAACTTCACTTTCAGGACTGGCGTGAGGACCTTTGAAGCAGCAGCCATGCTCAAGAAAATAGGAGCCGATACGGCGGCAGTCAAGAGGCTGTTCCAGGGTGACATGGAAACCTTCTTTGGCAAGGCAGAGGTCATAAAAAATGCAGTAATACTGGACAAGATAATAGCCATGTCGGTATGCCCTGAAAATACTGAGAGTCTACAGCTTGTAATAGCGCAGGGAGCTGACGAGCTGCTGAACATAAAGGGAATAAAGGCGTCATTCGTCCTCGGCAAGGATACGGACGGCGTTATATACGTAAGCGCGCGTTCAATGGGCGAGGTGAATGTGCAGGTGATATTGGAAAAAATAGGTGGAGGCGGCCATTTGGATGTTGCCGGAGCCCAGATAACAGACTCTGAAATTGAAGAGGTAAAAACCAGACTAGAGAACATAATAAGAGAATATCTAAAGGAGGTAGATTTATAATGAAGGTTATCCTACTTAAGGATTTGAAGGGAACAGGCAAAAAAGGAGACGTAATAAATGTAAGCGACGGCTATGCGAGGAATTTTCTTTTTCCAAAAGGAGTTGCAAAAGAGGCATCTGAAGGAAATTTGAAGATACTTAGTGAGCAGAAGACTTCTCAGAAGATAAAAGAGGAAAAAGAGAAAGAGGCTGCCAAAGAGCTTGCAAAATCAATGGAGGAGCTAACAGTGACTCTGTTTTCTAAGGCAGGAGAAGGTGGCAGGCTTTTTGGCTCTATCACATCTAAGGACATTGCTGAAAATCTCAAGAAAAAGCATGGGATCGATGTAGACAAGAGGAAGATATTGCTTGACGAACCTATAAAGGCACTTGGCATGAGCTTCGTGGAGATAAAGCTGCATCAAGATGTTGTTGCCAAGCTAAAGGTAGAGGTTAAGGAAACTGACAAATAGAAAATCTGGAGTGGTTTTAGTGGATTTAATGGGAAAGGTACCGCCGCACAGTATAGATGCAGAGCAATCTGTGCTCGGCTCGATACTTCTCAACAAGGATTGCATAAGCGAAGTGGCCGACATACTAAGGCCTGGTGATTTTTACAAGGAAGCGCATGCTAATATTTATTCTGCGATAATGACCTTATACAGCAGAAGCGAGCCGGTAGACCTGATTACGCTCACCGAAGAGCTCAAAAGAAGAGACTCTATGGAGGCGGTGGGAGGCATAGCCTATATAACTGAGCTTTCTACGGTTGTGCCAACGACTTCGAATGTGCGTAACTATGCAAAAATAGTAAAGGAAAAGGCCATACTGAGGGAGCTTATAGGAGCTTCATATAAAATTCTTGAGGCAAGCTATGCCGACAGTGAATCGGTGGAGAGAATACTAGAGCTGTCCGAAAAGAACATTTTCGACATTTCACAGGAAAAAAGCGGAGACAATATGCGCCCGATAAGCGAAGTCTTGATGAGTGCATATGAAGTCATGGAGGAGCTCGCAAGGAACAAGGGGGCAATAACGGGAACTACGACCGGTTTTACTGATCTTGACAGAAAGACAAGCGGACTCCAAAAGACAGATCTTGTGCTTATAGCAGCACGTCCTGCTATGGGCAAGACAGCTTTTGCGCTTAATCTGGCGCAGAATGCGGCTTTGAGGGCCAAGAGCTCGGTTGCCATATTCAGTCTCGAGATGTCAAAGGAGCAGCTCATACAGCGTATGATAGCTGCCCAGTCGCATGTCGAGCTAAACAAGATAAAAAGCGGCAGCCTAAGCGAGGACGAGTGGCCCAAGATAATAGAGGCCATGGGCGTGCTTGCCAAGGCCAACATCCATATAGACGATACTCCGGGCATAAGTGTCATGGAGATAAGGTCAAAATGCAGAAGACTCAAGATGGAAAAGGGTCTGGACATGGTACTCATAGACTACCTGCAGCTCATGGAGAGCGACTCGGGCGGAGAGAGCCGCCAGCAGGAGATAGCCAAGATATCGCGTTCGCTTAAGATAATAGCAAAGGAGCTCAACTGTCCCGTGATTGCGCTTTCGCAGCTTTCGCGTGCGCCCGAGCTGAGGTCAGACCACAGGCCTATGCTCTCGGACCTTAGGGAATCCGGAGCGATAGAGCAGGATGCGGACATAGTCATGTTCATATATCGGGACGATTACTACCATGAAGACACAGACAAGAAAAACATAGGCGAGATAATAATAGCCAAGCACCGTCACGGCGAGACGGGAACGGTGGAACTTGTCTGGATGGGAGAATTTCAAAAATTCCACAATATTGCAAGGGAGCTGTAGCTTGACTAATCCCGACAAAGCTGTAGCCTGATGGGGAGAGAGTGCATTTGCTATCAAAGGGAGAAAAGACACTTATTCGAAGGATGGAAAGAGAAGACGTAGACGTCATGGTTACATGGCCTCCATATGAAGATCCCCTTCTTGCAGACTACTCATTTCCGCAGTTTACACATGGCGAGAGGGATGTATGGTATGGCATAAAAAACAGCGGGCTGAAAAAATGCTTCACTGTGCTTACAATGTCAGGTGAAGTCATAGGATATATCTCGCTTAGGAATGTGAACATATTTTCCAAAAAAGCAGAAATGGGGATAGTTTTCAGCCCAAAATATGTTGACGCGGGCTATGGGCGTGACGCCATAATGGCATTTTTGAACTATTACTTCAACGTGATGAAATACAAGAAGCTGGTGCTGAGGGTGGCGGCCTTCAACAGGAGAGCCTACAGATGCTATCTGGCATGCGGCTTCAAATATGTCGACAAGTCATATATGAAGGTAAACATCAAAAAAAGTGAAATTCCAAAGGATGAGGATTTCAAAAGAGACAAGGTGTTCATAAAGCGGGGCGACAATATAAAGGCACTTTTTTACAGAATGGAGATATCCACATAATCAACAGATGGCCTGTTGATAAGTGTGGATATCTTTTGTGAAATAACACGGCGCGTATGCGGGAGGACAGTCATATGGCAAGACCTAAGAAATTCAGACGGGTGGAATTCTTTCCGGAGGCCACATATTTTGTGCCCTGGGGGAAGCCAAAATGCGAGATAGATGAAATAGTCTTGAATGTGGAAGAGCTTGAAGCAATGAGGCTCAAGGATGTACATGAGCTCAATCAGGAGGAATGCGCCGAGAAGATGCAGGTATCGCGCCAGACCTTCCAGAACATAATAGACAGCGCAAGGAAGAAAGTGGTGTCAGCACTTATAGAAGGCAAGGCCATCAGAATAAGCGGAGGCCACTATACCACCAGCATGTGCAAATACAAATGCCTGGATTGTGCGAATGTATACGAAATCAAGTACAAGCAGGACAGATTCACATGTCCAGCCTGCGGCTCTGAAAAGGTCCTCTGCAGCAAGAAGGCGGATTTTTGCATTAAATGGTGCAAGGGTGAAGACTAGGAACAGGCAGTGGCGATATATTGAAAGCTTAAGCATAATTTAAAAATGGTGGACCCGGCATAATGCCGGATCCACCATTTTTGGTGGCTACTCATTTTCATAAATAAGCTCGTAGCCTGAAGCTGTAGCCTTGAATATTTTTTCTATGTCGCTTGATACAATAAGCGATATGTTGCCGTCGTAAGTAAAGCGAATGCCTATGCCGCAGCTTGTGCTGAGCGCTCTTGGAACAGGCATGAGCTGGCACTTTATGGATTGTTCTCTCAGGAATTTGTCGTACTTTATTGCACCCGAGTGGGTGTAAAAAACTGCAGTGTATTCCATTATTCAAAAATCTCCTATTTCTTTGCCGTAACTACATAATCGTCACCCTGAGATGAGAATGATATATTCTTGTATCCTGAGTTCTTCAAGAATCTTTCAACGTTTGATTTTGCAGTGTTATTGTCAACTACCACCTGAATTTCAGCTGGATTGTTCTTGGCCGCATTTTTAGTAAGCAGGACTGGCTGAGGGCAAGAAACTCCCCTTGCATCTACTTTAACCAATTTTCACATCCCCTTTCATTTCCACTTTTGAGCTTTTTTCGATGTTAAGTGAAGCAACTACTAGTACAGTTGCAAATAGTATTATTACTGCTATCTGGCCTGCTGGAGTAACTCCTTTAGGGCTTGAAGCAAGTCCGAAGTTGTGAGACAAAGCGGCACCCACAAGCATTCCCATTACCGCTACTGCAGAGTCAGTATTGCCTTCGCCGGCAAGTATTAGCTGTCTTAGAGGGCATCCGCCAAGAAGAACTGATCCCCAGCCTGCTAGAGCCATTCCAAGGAAGTTCCAAAGTGCATCAGTATGAGCTACAGGCTGCTCCGCAAAGCCAAGCTTGAAGAAGCCAAAAGCCATATTTCCTATCATAGCGAATACAAGTATTGCAACAAATCCAGAAAGCAGGTATGTATCCTTGAACATTACAAGGTCTCTTATGCCTCCGACCATGCAAAGTCGCGTCTTTTGAGCCAGCACGCCCACTGCAAGTCCTGCAGCCAACGCTATGAATATTGGAGCATGCATTGAGCCAGGGCCTTCCTTGCTGAAGAATATGAAAGCAGGAGCTGCCATTAAAAGAACAAAAAGGCCTGCAAAAACAGCCGGGAACATTAAGCCCTCAGCTTTTGACAACTTGTAGCTGCGTTTGAGGCTAAAGCCCTTGTTGAGGAATAGTATTCCCAGAAGTATTCCGCCTACAAAGCCCGCTATGCCAAATAACGCATTGAGGTCTCCGCCTGCAAGTCTAAGCACCATTCTGAGAGGACACCCAAGAAAAACAAGTGCGCCAACCATAACTGCGATTCCAAGTATAAACCGTGTGAAAGGCGAAGATCCGCCCTTTGCGTCGAATTCCTTTGAATAAATGGCTATTCCAAAGGCTCCCATTACAAGGCCTATAACCTCGGGTCTTATGTACTGGACTACCTCGGCCCTGTGAAGTCCAAGGCCCCCGGCTATGTCCCTTATGAAGCATGCTATGCACATACCCATGTTCATAGGGTTGCCCAGCTTCACGAGAAGCACTGAAATAAGTCCGACGATTGCACCAGATAAAATAATTCCTTTTTTGTTACCCACTAAAATCCCTCCTTGCATAATTTTGTAAAACCCAATATAGATTCTAACAGAGTTTGTGGCATATGCATAATTAAAATTACTTATAGATAGCCTTGAAAACATAAAATACTTCTATGGAAAACTGTCTCTAAGTTGTGTTTTTTTGATTTATTTATGATCTCTTTTATATTATTATTAGGAGTGATACAAAGCTTTATTTTTCAAAGGGCATTGAAAAAACAATCTGATTAACTATAGAAATAAGTGAAGGAAAATATTTTATATGGGGGTAGCAATTATATGAAAGGTATATACATGGATAACGGAGCGACAGCATTTCCAAAAGCTCCGGGCGTGGCGGAGGCCATGGCCAACTATATCACAAATGTCGGCTGCAATGTAGGCAGAGGGGCATACGAAGACGCCTTTGCTGCGCAAAGGATAGTCCTTGAAACCAGAGAGCTGCTCTGCGAGCTTTTCAACTGCGACAAGGTGGAGAACGTAGTTTTCACAAAAAACATAACTGAAAGTCTGAATGCAATAATGAAGGGTCTGCTAAAAGAGGGCGACCACGTTATAATATCATCAATGGAGCACAATGCAGTCACAAGGCCTCTTAACAGCCTCTCGAAAAAAGGTGTTGAATTTTCAAGGGCCAAATGCTATCAGGACGGACAGGTTGACCTTGAAAGCGTAAAAAGTCTTATAAGGGAGAATACTAAGGCCATAATAATGATGCACGCCTCGAACGTATGTGGAACAGTGCTTGATCTGGAGGGTGTGGGCAGAATAGCAAGGGAACATGGCATATTCTTCATAGTGGACGCGGCTCAGACTGCTGGAGTGCTCGATGTTGATATGAAAAAGCTAAATGCCGACGCTATAGCTTTTACCGGACATAAGAGCCTGCTTGGGCCTCCGGGGATGGGCGGCTTTGTAATAAATGACAGGCTGTGCGAGCAGGTGGAGCCTTTCATAGAGGGCGGAACGGGCAGCACATCTGAATCAGAGGAGCAGCCGCATTTCATGCCCGACAAGTTCGAATCAGGCACGCAAAACATTGTGGGCATATACGGCCTCAACGCATCGCTTAAATTCCTCAAGGAAAAAGGCATAGAAAGCATTAGAAAGCACGAGCTTGAGATGACAATGGAGTTCATAAAAAGGGTTAAGGACTTGCCTGGCGTAAGGCTGGCAGGTAAGGACGTGGCGGAAGGCAGGGTCGCTGTGGTCTCGATAGACTTTGAAGGCAGCGACAATGCGGAGATAGGCTTTGTACTTGAGCACGAATACCACATTTCAACAAGGGTTGGTCTTCACTGCGCTCCTTCGGCACACAAAACACTGGGAACATTCCCGCAGGGAACTGTAAGATTCAGCTTTGGCTATGCAACAACGCTAGAGCAGATCGAGTATGCAGCCGATGCAATTAAAAGGACTCTCGAGTCGATGGAATAAATGGAAACCGCCTCACTGCAGGCGGTTTTTTGATGCCTTGCCTGCAGCTCTCAAAAGGCCTGAAGCAATTAGCTTACAATTTAAAGATTGATTATAATACGTATATTTGATAAAATAAAACTTGTAGTGTTCGAATATATGTGAATAATATTTTTTATAAATAAAGAGGTGAAGAGATTTGTCAAGTTTGGTAGTAGTGGGATCCCAGTGGGGGGATGAAGGAAAAGGAAAGATAATAGACTTTCTTGCGGAAAAAGCTGACGTAGTTGTAAGATATTCAGGTGGAAACAATGCAGGCCACACGGTTGTTGTAGGAGAAGAGGAGTACAAGCTCCATCTTATACCATCTGGAATACTGTACGGAGATACGCCATGCATAATAAGCGCGGGAGTCGTAGTTGATCCTGAGGTGCTGCTTTCAGAAATCAAATATCTCAACGAAAGAGGTATAGGCACAGACAACCTCATGATAGACGAAAGAGCTCATGTAATATTCCCTTATCATAAGAGTCTTGATATACTCAGCGAGCAAAGAAGAGGCAGCGAAGATATCGGAACTACAAGGCGCGGCATAGGCCCATGCTATAGAGACAAGACAGACAGGATGGGTATAAGGATTTGCGACATGCTTTCTGATTCCTTCAAGGAGAAGCTTGAAGGCAATGTGGCTTTCCAAAACAAGCTTATAAGAGCAGTGTATGACAGTGACGGTTTTGATTTTCAGGAAATGTACGATAAATATATTGGCTATGCAGAGCAAATCAGAAAGTATGTTTCCGATACGTCTATAACTGTCTTTGACGCCATAAAAAACGGCAAGAAGGTTCTATTCGAGGGAGCACAGGGCACCCTGCTTGACCTGGACTATGGAACTTACCCATACGTTACATCATCAAATCCTGTGGCGGGCGGAGTATGTACAGGTACAGGCGTTGGACCTACAATGATAAACGACGTTGTCGGCGTAGTGAAGGCCTATACTACAAGAGTTGGAAAAGGTCCATTCCCAACTGAGCTTTTCGATGAAGACGGCGAAAGAATGAGAACTGTAGGCCATGAATTTGGAACTACTACAGGAAGATCTAGAAGATGCGGCTGGTTTGACGCCGTGATACTAAGGTATGCGGTGAGAATAAACGGCCTTACATCAATGGCGCTTACAAAGCTGGACGTTATGAGCGGCTTTGAAAAGATAAAAGTTTGCGTGGGCTACAGGAAGGGCGATACAGTGCTTACTGAATTCCCGGCAAGCATAGAGGAGCTTGCAAAATGCGAGCCCGTATTCGAGGAGCTTGATGGCTGGAACGAAGACATCACCTCAGTAAAGAACTTCGACGAGCTTCCTGAGAATGCAAAGAAGTATGTAAGCAGGATAGAGGAGCTTTGCGGCGTAAAGGCAAGCATAGTTGCAGTGGGACCAAAGAGAGACCAGACTATGGTGCTAAAGGAGCTGTACTAATATATAGTAATTGAATGGCGAAGGCATGTGCTTTCGCCATTTTTATTTAATTACTTCATAAGTGTTGACATGCAGCCCAAATGATAGTAAAATAAAACACAAGTTAAAAATTCGTGGGAGCATAGCTCAGCTGGGAGAGCATCTGCCTTACAAGCAGGGGGTCACAGGTTCGAGCCCTGTTGCTCCCACCAATAAAAAAAGGATGTCCGAAATGTTTCGGGCATCCTTTTTTTATTGCCTTATTTTGGTTACCACCTTAGATCCCTGCCGAAGAATTTAAGGAGTCTGAAGCTGCTTGACATCCTTGAAAAAATCCGCTCTGTATAGCGCTGAGACAGCTCGGACAGGCTAAGATTTGTTGATATGACCGTTTTTTTGCCGTTTATTAGCCTCGTATTTATTATGTGGAATAGCTCGCTGTTTGTGAACGTGTTTTGTATCTCCGTGCCAAGGTCGTCTATTATAAGGAGATCGCATTCGAAAAGTGACTCGTACGATTCCTTGTCTATAGCGTTATCCTTTTTTTGGAATCTATAACCCTCTATTATTGCAAACAGGGAAAAGGCAGTCTGGTATATGACGAAGGAGCTGCGGTCGAGCAGTTCCTTGGCTATGCAGTTGCACATGAACGTCTTTCCAGAACCTGTAGTTCCGTAGAAAAGCAGATTTTCGTCGTTGCTTTCAGGGAAGTTTCTGATGAAATCATCGCATATGGCCAGTATGGTAGCCATGTTTTCTTTTTGAGAAAGCGCTGAATCCGGACTTTTTTCTTCTGAAAATACGTCCAGGTTGAAAGTCGACAGGTTCTCCTTGCTTAGGACCTGCTTGAGATTTGACATCTTGTAGGCCTCGTCTATCAACTGCTGCACCAGGCAGGGACATTTTTCCCCGCTGGCCAGAAAACCTCTGTCCTTGCATAGAGGGCACTCGTATTGCATTGAAAGGTAGTCTGCCGGGAAGCCAGAGGACTTCATTATGGCCTCTTTTTCACGCTTTAGAGTCTCGAGCTTTTGCTTGCTTTGCTCCACAATGCTTTCGAGGTCATCTGGATTGTCGAGTGCCAGCTTGCCCATCTTAAGGCCAAGGCTGAATATCTCGCCCTCTATTTCCTCAAGCCTTGGAAAAACGGAGTATAGCTTTTTTTTGCGCAGCTCAAGGCTGTTGGCAGCTATATCACGCTTTTTTTCATATTTTGAAAGTATCTTTCTAAGAGTTTCTTCTCTCAAGTTTTCACCTACTTAAATCGTTTTTTCTGGCTTTCAAGAATCATTTTTTCGAGCTCATCCGGAGCATACTGGGCTGTTCGGTCGCCGTCAAAGTGAAACTTTGTCTTGTGCGGATTTCCCGCGGTTTTGTCTGCAGTTTTTTTCCATGCTGCGGGCTGTTTTTTAGCTCGCGATTCAATTTCAAGTTCTGCATCCTCAACTGTTTTGATGCCCTTTTCGTGCCAGTTTCTGAGTATGCCATTTATATAAGCTATAGACGGGTTGGATGTGTTTTTTGACCTGGAGCAGGCCTTGAGTATGAGCTCGATGTCAAAGTGCATGCTGTCGGTCCAGGAATCCATAACCTTCTTTTCCTCGGCTGAGGGAGGCCTTGCAAAACCAAGGGCTTTGAAAACTTCGCTGTAGAGGGACAGTTTTTCGCCCAGGCGGCCGATATGCTCCTCGAGCTGTTGCATATTAGTGATTTTAAGATCATACCAGTTGCGCAGTATCGACTCTATATAGCTTATATTCTTTATGCCTTTCTTGGACATAGCCTGAGTATAAGCCATTTTGACAACGTCGCAGGTCATGTTGTACTTTTCCATTATTTCAAGTATTCTGCGCTTTTCGTTGGGCACAAGTTCCCTGGATATGGTATCGTTTATGAAGTTGAACATTGACTGTATGCTCTCGTTTTCATTTAGAAGTATTAGGTCGTCGACGCCAATTCTTTCGCTCTTTGACTTTTGGGTCCCGGGCATTATCTTTTCCATATAGAGTTTCTTAAGGTCCATGAATTCAACGCTGTAGTCGGTTTCGTCAGCGGAAGAGTCGGCATGTTTTTTTATAAGTCCACGCTCCTCCCAGAAGTTCCAGGCACCCAGCACATCCGAAAGCGGGATGCCAAGATTTCTGGCTATCATCATATTGCTTGGAGGACTCTCAAGCTCACCGCCCTGGCAGGCATACCTGTAGCCCAGTATATAGACCATTACAAAAGTGCCATTTGACATGGGCATGAATATGTCTATGAATATATTGTCAAGAGGCGTCTGCCCGAAGCTGACATCGCTTTTTTCCTTGTAAAACATCTAAATATCACCTCATAAAGATTATATCATAACAGTATTAGAAAGTCGCAGATGGTAACTGTTCCCACAAAAACTTGCAATAAAAAAATAATTGTTATAAAATAAGCTGTATGTGATTTTTTTGATACAAATAAAATTGTTATATCAAGAGCATTATTCAATAGAAAACATTAATCAAATTTAATGTATTCATTTGAAATCACGTGTGATTTTTTGTTATAATTAGTTGAAATGTTTTGAAAGGAGCTTTAAAAATGAAAAATACGCTTTTAAATAGAGTGGCTGAAAGCACCAGGAAAGTCACGGAAAGCATAACTAGACTGATTAAAAACTCGAGGCTTGCGGATAAGCTTCCTGAGAGATTACTAAAGGGCAACACTCCAGCATATGTGGCAGCGGGCACATGCGCACTGGCTCTTTCAGCCACGGCATTCTTCGCCACAATGGATTACGAGTTGTACATAGATGGCAAGGCCATAGGAGCGGTTGACAAGAAGTCTGAGGTATACCAGGCGATAGAAAACATCAAGAAAAGTGTTCCAAAGGAGCTTGGAAGCGACATTAAGATAGGCCAGAAGATAGAGCTAAAGGGAGTTCACGTGCCAGACAGCAAGCTGCTGAGCGCATCAAACCTTGAAAAGAAGATAAAATCGGGTATAGACCTTCAGGTGGATGCATACGGCATAAAAGCCCAAGGCAAGCTAGTAGTGGCGTTAAAGAGTGAAGCGGAAGCAAAGAAGGTGCTCCAGCTTCTAAAGCAGCCATACACGAAAAAGCAGGACAATGCTTCAAGCATCAAGACGGATTTTCTACAGAAAGTTGAAATAGAAAAGCTTCAAGCGGACATAGAGCTAGTCAAAACGCCGCAAAATGCTGTGGAATACATAAAAACCGGCGGCCACGAGCTTCATACATACACTGTGCAAGCGGGAGACACAACGTGGAGCATATCAGAAAAATTCAAAATCGGCGTTTCACAAATACAAGACGCCAATCCGGGAACCAACATCGAAAACCTCCAGATAGGACAGACTATAAGCCTCAGCCTCCCCAAGCCTTTTATAAGCGTAAAGACAACACAAGATATAGCATATGAAGAACGCATACCTTACAATGTAGTTTATGAAGACACAAGCGCAATGTATAAGGGCGATAAAAAAGTCAAGGCTGAAGGTGAAGAAGGCCTTAAGAAGGTACAGGCCAAGCAGGTCATGGTAGACGGCGTAATTGCATCTACGACTGTGATAAACGAAGCTATAGTAAAGGCGCCAAAGGACAATATAATAGTACAGGGAATCAAGGAAAGGCCAAAGACTCTGGCATTTGGAGCATTCATAACTCCAACCAGGGGCAGATTCACATCGCCTTTTGGAAGAAGATGGGGCAGGATGCATACCGGCATCGACCTGGCAGCTCCCATAGGAACTCCGATAGTTGCAGCTGACGGCGGCAAGGTCACATTCGCCGGCTGGAAGAACGGATACGGCAAGATAATAATTGTAAACCACGAGAACGGCTATCAGACGTATTACGGTCACTGCAGTTCATTTAGCGTCAAAGCCGGAGACAGAGTGTACAGGGGACAAAACATAGGAGCTGTAGGAAATACAGGCAGATCGACGGGACCGCACCTGCACTTTGAGGTCAGAAAAGGCGGTACGCCTGTGAACCCGAAGAAATATATATAATAAAAGATTTTGGTCTGATAAATTGCATGACATTACAAAAAGCTGTTGGAGGCAACAGCTTTTTGTTTTAGAAATATGCGAATCCGCTAGGGGGAGCTAATATGGGGAAAAAGATACTAGTTGTAGAGGATGAAAAGCCTATCGCAGACATCCTAAGATTCAATCTTGAAAAGGAAGGCTACAGCGTAGAGACGGCGTACGACGGGGAAGAGGCCGTCAAAAAGGCATGGGAATTCGAGCCGGAGCTTGTGCTCCTTGACATAATGATACCAAAGCAGGATGGATTCCAGGTATGTAAAAAGATAAGAGAGAAATTTTCAATGCCTATAATAATAGTGACAGCCAAGGAAGACGAGGTCGACAAGGTGCTCGGGCTTGAGCTGGGAGCTGATGATTATATTACAAAGCCCTTCAGCGTAAGGGAGCTTGTGGCCAGGGTTAAGGCGAATCTGAGAAGGATGGACATGTCTAGTCTGAACGAAAAGCAGGGAGATGTGCTTACATTCGGAGACCTCACTATAGATATGGTGAAATATGAAGTCACAAAGGGCGAAGCGGTACTCGAGCTGACAGTCAGAGAATTTGAGCTTCTCAAGTTTCTTGCCACGCAGAAGGAGCAGGTATTTTCAAGAGAGCAGCTTCTGGAGAAGGTGTGGGGTTATGAATATTACGGGGATATAAGAACCGTAGATGTCACGGTCAGGCGCCTTAGGGAAAAGATAGAAGAAGATGCTTCGAATCCAAAGTACATAGTCACAAGGCGCGGAGTTGGCTACTACTTCAAGGGGGAATAAGGATTGCTAAGGAGCATAAGGTGGAAGTTCATAACCATATATTTTCTCCTTGTATTCATAGCTATGGTTATAGTGGGGATATTCATGACCAGCCAGTTCGAGCAGTATTATCTCAACAAGGTTAGGGACGATCTCAAATATATCTCCAACAATACAGTCAGAAAGTTCTTGCCCGAGGAGAACTTGGGACAAAACAAAGATAACATACAGAAGGATATCGAAAGAATACCGCTTTCAATAGGATATCAAGTGATAATAGTAGATGCGGCTGCTGATTTTGAAATAGTGGCATCTTCAAATCCTGAGATAGCACGTATGAATGCTCTTGATCTTCTGGACGATTCAGTCATGCTTGCCGCTTCGGTCGGCAAAATTTCAGAAAAAAACGTGGGCTTTGGCGACAATGGCAAGTATGCAGTAAAGCACATGGCGTTCCCCTACAAGGACAGGAGCGGAAAGGTCATAGGAATAATCTACTGCATGGCCAATCTGGATGACATATACAAGATACTCGACAACTCTAAGATAATATTCATAAGGGCCATAGAGCTGGGCCTTTTTGTCACAATAATATTAGGATTCCTGGTGGGAACATCCATAACAACGCCAATAAACGATGTTACAAAAAAAGCGCTCAAGATGGCAAAGGGAGATTTCGACCAGGTCGTCGAGGTCAAGTCGGATGACGAGATAGGCCAGCTGGGCAGGATGTTCAACTATCTGACTGCAAAGCTAAGACAGACACTTTCCGAGATATCAAGCGAAAAGAGCAAGCTGGACGCCATTATAACACACATGGCCGACGGGCTGCTGGCGGTTGATTTTATGGGCGGAATAGTGCACCTCAATCCCAGATTTCTGGACATGATGTCTATAGAAGGCAAAGACATAGACGCTATGAGCTATGACGACATAATAGGAAGATACAGCAAAAACCTTATGCTAAGCAGCATACTCGAGCGAGGCGGCGATTTTGGCAGTGAGGTCGTTGAGGTTGAAAGCGGTGCCATACTCAAGGTCAGTTTTGCGTGCATAAGAGATGCCAGCAGGCAGGTATCCCTAATAATACTGGTGCTTCAGGATATAACAGAGCACCAGAAGCTTGACAACATGAGAAGAGAGTTCGTCGCCAACGTTTCACACGAGCTTAGAACTCCAATAACTACAATAAAGAGTTATTCGGAGACGCTGCTGAGCGGGGCTGTAGACGACAAGGAAACCAGCATGCAGTTCCTCAAGGTCATCGAGAGTGAGACGGATAGAATGGCGCTCATAGTAAGGGAGCTGCTGCAGCTTTCGCAGCTCGACACAAAGAATGTAGACTGGAAATTTGATCAGATTGAGCTTGTGGCGTTCACATCGGCAATAGCAAAAAAACTCAGCCTGGCATTCAATGAAAAAAATCACAATTTCATACACATGTTTCCAGAGGAGCCTGTGCTTATAAAGGCAGACACGCACAAGCTCGAGCAGGCCCTTCAGAACATACTTACAAACTGCATCAAATACACGCCTGATGGGGGTGACATCAGCCTTACGGTATCATCAGACGAAGAAAAGGCATATATCAGGATAAGAGATAACGGAATAGGAATCCCGAAAGAGGCAATGTCCAGGATATTTGAAAGGTTTTACAGAGTGGACAAGGCAAGGTCTCGGGACATGGGTGGCACGGGCCTTGGACTTTCGATAACAAAGCATATAATAGAGGATCACGGCGGCAATATATCGGTGGAAAGCGAGCTTGGAAGCGGCACGATATTTACCCTTAGCCTGCCGCTGGATAAGTCTGTGTAAAACCCTGTTGATAACCCTGTGGAATTGTGGATAATGTAAAATCCTTTTAATCCGTTTGTAATAGTTTTGTAATATAAATTATGTATAATTTTATAGAGTACAAATGCTATTATAAGGGAGGTCTGCATGATGAAGAAACTTGTTTCAGGTGTTTTGATCGGCCTGATGCTTGCCGGGAGCGGATTTGTGGGAAATCCAGCGCAGGCTGCAGGTGTTGAAAATGAGAGCTCAGTGCAAGCTGAGCAGTCAATAGAAGCAATAAAGCCACAGGCAAGCTATACAGTTACTACAAATTCAACAGCAGTGGTATCAGGAAAGGGAGATCCAGGGACTCCTGTGCTGCTGGAGGTTTATGCACAGGCTAACAATATCAGCATGCAAAGAGCTGCGGATACAAAAACCGTTAAGTTTACGAAGCTTACAACGAAGGAATTCTTCAAAGTAGGCTCTATGGGCATATTTGTAAAGGAAATCAAGCTCAGTCTTGGAGAAAACAAAGTGATAATAAGATCTTTATCAGATGGGGCAAAAATCGAAAAGATAGTCAATTTCAAGCAGCTCAGGGAATCGAGTGTCAAAAAATCAATGGAGCAGCTCAAGGAAAGCTCCGTGACCCAGCTCGTTAACAGCATGATATCTCAATAATAGGGGAAGAGCAGTATGATTAAGGAGAGAATTAAGACTTTTGTGCTTACGGCTTTGTTCATAACAAGCCTTGTTCTTACTGCTTTAAATCTGGATTTGACAGACCATTTCAGCGGATACAGCGATTTTTTCGCAAGCATTGAAAATACAAGGGATATCGAATATCATTTCAAGCCAAGCAGGCTGTTTGTACACTTTGCAGGCGGTGACGGCAATAATGTGGAAATCATTGAGCAAAAGAGCGAGTACTGGCAGCAGCTCAAGGAGATTTTAAATGCAGAAATAGGAAAGGCATCCCGCGTTGGTGAAGTAGACGAAAGCGGAGTCCAGAAACTGGCAGATATGAGAACTGTCGAGGTGCAGCTTGCTTTCCCGTCAGAAGGCAGAATCTTGTCCAAGGCAATAGGCTTGGACAAAAGCATACTTGACAGCTATAAAGGAATAGACACAATAATTATTCCCCTTGTTGACGACGGGGGGATATATTTTTTGCTCTCGCAAGGCGGCGCTGTAAGAGTTGAGACGGGCGGGGTAAAAAAGCTGGCAATTATTGACGAATTGGAAGGCAGCATGAATGAAGGCAAACTTGTAAAATACTATTCTATCAAATCATTGCTTGGAATTGAAAGCAATCTGCTCATACCAATAGACTCATCAAACTACAAATATCCTTATTTCAAAAGTAAAAGCAGCATTGATATAAAAAATGAAGATGCCCTTGTCGAAATGGCGCAAAACGTGTTCAAGGAAAAATACGATTTTGTGAACAGAGTAATTGAGACGGGGGGCGCCAATTCCTTCATATACGGATTTGGGGAAAGAGTGCTCAGAATACAGCCCGACGGCAAGATAGAGTACCTCAATGAAACTGTAAGCAAGGCTCAGATTGACCAGTTTGAAGCTTTTTCAAGGGTTTCAAGGCTTTTATCTGAAATGGGCATAGACAGCAAGGAGATCTATCTGGTTTCAGCTGAAAAAACAAAGATAAAAGGCTCTGACGCATATGTGTTTTCGTTCTCATACAACATTGACGGTCTGAGGTTCAGTTCTGAGACAGGAATAGAGCATATCAAGGCCACAGTGGCAGGCGACGAGGTTTATTCGCTTACGGGCATGATTGTAGGCATAGAAGACAACATGGCATATAATGTATTTTCTGATTTGAATACGCTAAGTCCGCAGGCCATACTCAATGAAAACTTCGATTTTTTCAAAAGTGAGCTTGCTCCAGGCGAGGAACAAGGCATAGAAATGACTGAAAATGTGCTTAGCAGATTCAGATCAATAGAGCTCGTTTATTTTTTAAGCGATGAGAATATGTTCATACCTTCGTGGAGTTTTGAAACTGAGGACAGCAGATACGTATTTGATGCATACACAGGGGAGAGACTTAGCTATGGACTGGGCAAAAGCTAAATTCATACTAATAATAGCGTTCATAATAACGAATATGTTTCTGGGGTATAGCTATTATAAGACAAAGAGCATCGCACAAAATGAGCATTTTTCGGACGGTGAATACAAGGAATATGTACAGATGCTCTTGGAAAAGAAAAATATAGAGTTTAGGGCAAAGGTGCCAGAGCATGAACAAAGGCTAGGGCCGATTCTGGTGAAATACGAAATGCCCGATAAGGACATGTACAAGACGCTTGTGGAAGACAAGGGAGCGGTTTATGAATTTGAAGGCGCAAACAAATCTGTGCTGACATTCGATGCAAAGCTTAAAAAGTATGATGTGGGAACCGCAATCGACTATGCTGATGGATTCCTCAAGCTGCATGAACTGAACGGACGCGACATAAAGCTGAAAAAAGCTTCGGAAAATCCTGAATATATCGAAGTTGTGTATGCCGGTGATTACGATGGCTATTTTCTGGAAAAAAGCTACATGAGTTTCAAATTCCAAAGGGACGGGAGCCTCCGAATAGATAGACTCTGGCTCATACCTGAGAAATCTATCTTCCAAAAGAGGATGCTGATATCACCATACGAGGCAATAGTAAAAATATATCCGGAACTGGATGATTCAAGCGTGATAACCGACATAAGCCTTGGATACTATTTCAAGCTGGGAGAAACTCTGAATATAAAGGATACAAAAACAGCGAAGGCCTTTCCAGCTTGGAGGATTACACTCTCGGACGGAACTGAAAAGTATGTTTCAGCCCTTGATTTCTAATCGGGGGCTTTTTATAATTATTTTTACAAAAATTTAATACAGGGTTCGATAATTTGGTATAATTTAATTGTATTGACTAGAAAGAAGATATAATGACTTGCTATAAGTAATGAATATAGATAATAAAGAAGTGATTTGTGAAGTTAACCAAAATGGAAAAAGGTGATGACATGGGTAAGTTTATAATAGAAGGCGGAAACAGGCTTTGTGGCGAAGTAAGCATAGGCGGATTCAAGAATGCGGCAGTTGCGATACTTCCCGCATGTATACTTGCAAAGGGCAAATTCAAGATAAACAACCTTCCCAATATAAGCGACATAAGGATGCTGTGCAAGATACTCTCGAGCATGGGTGCTGATGTCGAATATGACGGTAAAACAGCCATAATAGACACTACGAATGTCACTGAATGTTTTGCTACATATGAAATGGCTAAAATGCTAAGAGCCTCTTATTATTTCCTAGGCGCGGGCCTTGGCAGATTCAGCCATGCAAAAGTTGCATATCCCGGAGGCTGTGAAATAGGCACAAGACCGATAGACCAGCACAAGAAGGGATTTGAGGCGCTTGGAGCCCAGGTGACCCTCGAGCACGGTATAATAGAAGCTTCAGCAGAAAGGCTTGTCGGTCAGGAAGTATACATGGACATAGTGAGCGTAGGTGCCACAATGAACATAATGCTTGCAAGCGTAAGGGCGCAGGGAACCACAGTGATTGAGAACGCCGCAAAGGAGCCGCACATAGTTGATCTGGCGAACTTCCTAAACTCCATGGGAGCAAAAATAATAGGTGTTGGAACAGACACAATTAGGATAAGAGGAGTCGAGAGTCTGAGCGGATGCGAATACACTGTTATACCGGACCAGATAGAGGCGGGCACATTCATGGCAATGGCAGCCGCAACAGCGGGAGATGTGCTTGTAAAGGATGTAATACCTATACACATGGAACCTGTGAGCGCAAAGCTGCGAGAGATGGGTGCAGAAGTCATAGAATATGACGACAGCATAAGGGTTGTTGGCAAGGAAGACATGCACGCAGTCAATGTAAAGACTCTTGTATATCCAGGATTTCCAACTGACATGCAGCAGCCGTTCACCCCTATTTTGCTCAAAGCCAATGGAACCTCAATAGTGACAGAAACCATATTCGAGAACAGGTTCGGACACGTGGACGAGCTCAACAGAATGGGTGCCGGGATAATGGTTGAAAACTCGACTGTTATAATAAACGGCCCTCAGAAGCTGTCGGGAACAAGCGTAAAGGCTTCGGACCTAAGAGCAGGAGCATGCCTTATAATAGCGGGTCTCATGGCTCATGGCGTCACGGAGATAGAGGACATATACCATGTTGAAAGAGGATATGACGATATAGCAGAAAAGATAAGAGGCATAGGTGGAAAAATAAGCAGAATAGGCGAGGAAGAAGACGATGGGCTTTAATTATGCTTCTGTGGCAAGCGGCAGCTGCGGCAATTGTCACTACATAGGGTTTGAAGGGACGGGGATACTTGTGGATGCCGGCCTTTCAGGCAAGAAAGTCAGGGAAAACCTTGAAAGCATTGATATAGGGATGGACGGACTCAAGGCCATACTCATAACGCACGAACACGTCGACCATATAAAGGGAGCGGGCATACTTTCAAGAAAGCATGACATACCCATATACGCGAATGCCAGGACGTGGCAGGAAATGGGCGACAAGCTCGGGAAAGTTTCGCCGGAGAACATACAGGTATTCGAAACGGGCAGGAGCTTTGACATAGGAAGTCTCAGGATAAAGGCTTTCGGCATACATCATGACGCTGCCGATCCGGTGGGTTTTTGCATAGACAACGGCAAAAAAAAGCTGAGCATAGCAACAGACACGGGCTGCATATGCGACGAGATAAGAGGTCAGTTGCATGACTCGGACATAGTGGTGCTTGAGTCTAACCATGACGTGGAGATGTTGAAGATGGGCGCATATCCATATCATCTCAAAAGGCGAATACTTTCATCAAGCGGCCACCTCTCAAATGAGGATGCAGCGTCGTTTTGCGTAGAGCTCGCAAACGAGGGCGTAAAGAGAATATTGCTTGCGCATCTTAGCAGAGAGAACAATTTTCCGGAGCTGGCTTATGAAACGGTCGTGGGAACTCTGAAAATGAAGGGCATAGAAAATATAAATATCGAAGTTCTGCTTCGCCAGCAGGCTTCAAAGCTGTATAGCATATAACGCAATTGTGATGCTGGAGGTGTTTTTATGGGGAAGGGATTCATTACAGGAATTATAGGTGCAGTGATTGGCTCATTGCTCACAATATATACGGTATTCAACGTACTGCCTGATTCATTCTTCAAGCAGGATTCATCTGATGAGCCTGCAAAGCAGACTCTTGTCGGAACTACAGCAAAGGAAGAGACCGTATACAAAGCGGTGGCTAAGAAGGCCTTGCCTTCTGTTGTTGGTATAACAACTGTTACGGTTCAGCAGGATTTCTTTTTTGGAGATACTGAGCAAAGCGGCGTTGGAACAGGGGTGATTGTTGATTCAAGAGGATATATACTTACAAATGCCCACGTAATATCAAGCGGACAGGCTAAAAATGTGACGGTGCTTTTCTACGACGGGACAAAAGAAGAGGCACAGGTGCTATGGTACGATTCGTTGCTGGATCTGGCTGTAATCAAGGTGGAAAAGCAGGACCTTACAGTGGCGGAACTTGGAGACAGCGATGGTGTTGAAGTTGGAGACATTGCCATAGCGATAGGCAATCCTCTCGGTCTTGAATTTGAAAGGTCAGTTACCCAGGGGATAATAAGCGGACTAAACAGGAGCGTAGATATAAACCAGTACGAGACCATGGAGAACCTCATGCAGACGGATGCCAGCATAAACCCGGGAAACAGCGGAGGACCGCTACTCAACTCCAAGGGCCAGGTCATAGGAATAAACTCTGCCAAGATACAGTCGGCTGAAGGACTGGGATTTGCAATACCTATAAACATAGCAAAGCCTATAGTTACTCAGTTTATAGAAAAAGGCCAGTTCGAAAAGGTAGTGCTTGGCATACAGGGCGTCAACATAGCCAGATATGAGCAGGCTTCAGGTGAAGATCTGCCTGCTGACACAGGCGTATACGTACTTGAAACTGTAGAGGGCAGCGCAGCAGCCAAGGCGGGAATAAAAGCCGGAGATGTAATAGTAAAGATAGGCAAGGCGGATGTAGAGTCTATGGGCAATCTTGTGCGAGAACTCTACAAGCTTTCGCCGGGAGACGAGACGACAGTGACTGTGGACAGAAACGGCAAAACAGTAGAACTCAATGTAAAGCTCTAGCAAATATAAAAGGCCCGGATATTCTTCCGGGCCTTTCTAAAGCATCTTCAAATTAGTAGAAGACTGCGCGCGGCAGAAGCCTTGACTGCGCAATCCACCCTTCAAGCTGAACCTGTGTAGGAAGCTTTTTTACAATCTGCCACTTTGAATTGACTTCCGTCATTTTTTCAAGCAGATTGCGGGCGTTCCTCCTGGCAAGTGAAGGCACGGTATCGACGCCGCAAAGCTCCAAAAGCTCTGCGTATTCGGGTCCTATGCCCTTTATTCGCTCGATATCTATGAGAGTGACCCATTTGAGCACAAGGCTGTCAGAGATTCCAGTCTCCCTTGATATTATTTTTCTGCCGTATTTGTTGAAGCCTTTTTCTATAAGTTTTTGCTTTGAACGTATTCCTATGCTTCTAAGCAGCTGTTCATACTCGCTGTCGATTCCCGGGATGCTTATGAGCTTGGACATTGTCGCTAGACTGCTCATTAAATGCCTCCTTGAATGTGGTAATGAAAAACACATTTATATTTTTACCCAAATAAAAACCTGGTGAAACATATTTTTTAAACGGCATTTAAATTCCGGTACACGTGAAACAGCATATTCACATGGGCACTATAGTAGAAAGGATGAACTGGAGTGAACATAACGATAGTCTCAGTAGGCAAGATTAAGGAGAAGTACATAAAACTGGGCATGGAAGAATTTCAAAAGAGGCTCTCCAAGTACTGCAAGCTAAGCCTTATAGAGGTCGCTGACGAAAAGGCTCCGGAAAACATGAGCGAAAAAGAGATGGAAAATGTGAAAAAAGCGGAAGGTCAAAGGATACTTTCAAACGTCAAAGAAGGCTCATATGCAATTACCCTGGAGATAGGCGGAAACATGCTTTCCTCTGAGGAACTTGCCAATAAGATGGAAAAGCTCGGTGTAAGCGGCAAAAGCGACATAACATTCATAATAGGCGGCTCCATAGGACTGTCAGATGAAGTGCTAAGGCGCTCTGATTACGCGCTTTCATTCTCGAGGATGACATTCCCCCACCAGCTAATGCGGCTTATACTAATAGAGCAGATATACAGAAGTTACAGGATAATGAGGAATGAACCCTATCACAAATAGGCAATAGCAGTAAACTTTGCTTAAAGCACCGTATCAAAGGAGGGGATTTAATTGCCAAAGGTTATTAAATTAACAGCCGATACACCAACAACATTTGATCCATTCAAGGATGGCATCAAAATGCCGATTACAGGTTTGTTTGAAAAGGAAGTTGTGCTGTCTGATACGATAGTTTGTGAGCGAACTGTTAAAATTTACATACCTGAAGCCGTTGAAGCGGGCGCTTATTTTATTGTATTGACTGTTCCCGACGGGGAAAACACCATTGAATGGTTGAAGTCAAGTGGCTGGATGGCGACGGCTGAACAAAATAACATATGGTTATATATCATGGAGCCGAAAGATAAGAAATGGGGTAATGTCGAACAAGAGATGACTTATATCAGCCAGGCATATTCGAATATTTTTACTGGCAGAGGAAAGCATTACCTGACTTTTCCGACAAGGTATCTGGTGGGATATGGCGCTGGTGGAAAAGCATTACAGATGTTTGCGATGAAAAATTGCATTACAGTTGCAGCGGCAGCCTTTATTGATGCAAGCAATATTGACGAAACTTACTTGGACATAATGCGCAACACAAAATATGAAAAATCGGATATTTCATTAAGTGAAGTGCCTATGCCTGTTTTGCTAATATCTGAAAATTTTTTTGGTGGCACCGCAGCTGTTGTGGATTATTGGAAGAAAGCAAATGCATGCGTTTTAAAACCATGTGATTTTAATGGAGGGAAAATCTTTCATCAGAAAGAAGGCAGTCGGGACCAATTTACCCCGACTAGCTGCAGCAGCGTAGCTCTTATTAATAAAAAATGTGAGGATTACAATGATACTGCATTGACCAATATGATATATACCAAATTTCTTTCGAGATATACTCGCTATGGCGGCTTTGTAGGCGGAAATACATTGGGAATTCGGCCGAACCATAACGTGCTGGGAGTTGAAATCAAAAAGATCATTGTAGATGACCGTGTAAGAGAATATCTTGTATACATTCCACAAAAAATTAGAAAAAGCACCGAACTTGCTCCGGTATTATTCTATTTTCCGGGTAGTCAGCAAACCCATAAGATGATGTTCGACATATCGCGTATGTGGGAAACGGCCGATGAAGGAAATTTCATACTCATTATTGCTCAAGGTATTGCTGATATAAATCATGATAATTGGCCTATGTGGGACTTGACAAAGCCAGTTGAAAAAAATTATGATTTGAAATTTGTTGAGGCTTTAGTAAAACAAGCTGATAAAGATTACAATATTGATTCAGGGAGACGCTATATAGGCGGTCAATCAATGGGTGGAATGTTTTCCTTGATTGCTGGCATGAACATATCAGAATATTTTGCGGCGATAGCAACCACCTCCGCATTTTACATTGAGTCGTTTATGGGTGGACCGTTAGATGCAAAAAAAGATGCGACTCGATTTGAACCGATACCTTATTGGACGTTCATTGGTGAATACGATATATGGCCATATGACTTTATTGAGAATCAGGATGTGAAAAAAACATTGGAGTACTGGCTTTGCAGAAATAATGCCGGAGCTATAGATGACTATATAGTTAAAAGAGAGGGCAGATTTTTAACTTATGAATGGACTAATGAAAAAAATGTTCCGATGGTACGATACACGGTGACAATGGACAGAGGTCACAGCATGCTGCCTAAGGAAATTTCGATTATGTGGAATGAGTGGTTTTCAAAATGGCATAAATCCGATAATGGAAACATAATTTTCCTGAAAAAAGAGAAATCGGAATCTTAAAGAGCCTAGAGATAAGTTTGTCAATGCGAGAATACTGTGATAGTATATATGCATATGCAAAATTCACTATGAATAACGGAGGAAATGAACAAATGGAAAAATTGCCAAATTGTCCAAAATGCAACTCGGAATATACCTACGAGGACGGAAGCCTTCTTGTGTGTCCGGAGTGCGGTCATGAGTGGACTATTGCTTTAGAAGCTGAGGCTGCAGGGGATGAAAAGGTTGTAAAGGATGCCAATGGAAATGTCCTGAGTGACGGCGACTCAGTGACTATAATAAAGGACCTCAAGGTGAAAGGCAGCTCGTCATCTTTGAAAATAGGTACAAAGGTAAAAAACATACGTCTTGTAGACGGAGACCATAACATCGAATGCAAGATTGACGGTTTTGGTGAGATGAAGCTTAAATCGGAGTTTGTCAAAAAGGCATAAATCAAAGTCAATTCGAATGATCGGCGAAATTCGGTATTCATTGGGGCGGGCCACGGTATTTTGAACTATACCGTGGCTATTTTTGCGATTGTTTGGATAAAAATACTTTTTGGCTGCTTTTTTTTGTATTATAATATAACAAATGAAATCTATGGCTATCGCCGAGTTCCACAGTGTGGAAGCGGGGGACCCAGTAGTAACAGGGGTGAATCCTGCACAGCAGGTAGGGCAAATCTCTTGCAGCCCGAATCCGACAGCTAACCTCGTAGGCGTTGGAAGAGAAGGATAATATTTATCCTGCCTGTCATCTATCGACCGGTTGAATGGTCTTTTTTTGATTTCCTTCTCATATAATTTTTGTTTAGAACTACGCGTGTATATTATGGCAGGATGAATATTATCACGTGTATACAGGTAACAAAACATAAGAGGAGGAATTTTATGAAAAGAATAAAGATTGGAATGTTTGGATTTGGAAGAACGGGTAGGCTGGTTGCAGCTGAGTTTATAAAGGATGATAAATTTCATCTTGAGTGGGTAGTTAGAAAACACGGGAGCGACAACCACAAGTATGCCAGCAGGCTTTTAGGGTATGAACATGACTACGGCATGATTTTTTCGGTTGAAGAGATTAATGAAAGCTTCTTCAAAGAAAATCCGGTGGACATAATAGTTGATTTTTCGGATTCATCAGGCGTCCAATACTACAAGGGCGCTGCAGAAGCAGGCATAAAGATAATTTCGGCCATATCAAGATATGAGACTAAGGACCAGGAACTTTTGCATTCACTTGGGAGAAAGGTTGCTGTTTTACATTCCCCGAACATAACTCTGGGAATAAATATATTGCTTGTAGCGTCGCAGATAATACAAAAGATAGCACCGCATGCTGACATAGAGATTGTTGAGGAGCATTTCAAAGGCAAAAAGGAAGTCTCAGGAACTGCCATGAAAATTGCGAATTTCCTCGGACTCGATGATAAGGAGCACATAAATTCTATTCGTGTGGGCGGAATTGTAGGGCACCACGAGGTCATATTCGGAATGCCGCATCAGACAATACGCCTTACGCATGACAGCATAAGCCGTGCTGCGTTCGGACAGGGAGCGATATTTGCAGCGATGTTTTTAAAGGACCAGCCCGAAGGGATATATTCCATGGAGAACATAGTGTCGGAGATGTTTTCAAAGCACAGGCCCGTATATTAGTTGGATCAAGGGATACAGAGCAAAGGAAGTGATATTATGCCAAAGGATAGATTGCACAAAGTCAGCTGCAGCAACTACAGATGCGAGATTGAGGTTACGCTGGAGATATTATGCGGCAAGTGGAAGGCTCTTCTCATATGGAACCTCAGCAGAAACAATGTAATAAGGTTCAATGAGTTCAAAAGGCTAATCCCCGATATAACTCAAAAAATGCTGAGCCAGCAGCTTAGAGATCTTGAGCAGAACGGCCTTGTCCAAAAAACCATTTATCCGCAGGTTCCACCGGCGGTTGAATATTCGCTGACTGAAATGGGAAAAGAGCTTGTTCCCATACTTGAGGCAATGGACGAATGGGGAAAGAACTTTGTTGACAACTACAGGCACAGTGAACATGGCAATGAAGATTAATTGGCTCGGGTACAGTTTCATGAATGAAATAATGTAAATTGGATAACCCTTGCAAATAATTATAAAAGAATATATAATAATGCGTAATAACATATTGAAAATAGCGATTACAAAAGCTACGATTTATAAATTTCTCAAGAGAGCCGGTGGTTGGTGAGAATCGGCGAAAGGTTAAATCTTTCCACTTTTGGAGCTGCCGGTGATGAACCGGAAGGCTGGCATCCTTTATCATGCTGTAGACGAGTGGCTGGCTTCTTATGGAAGTTGGCAATTTGGGTGGCAACGCGGATATTACTTCCGTCCCATGGGTATATTTATATATGCGTGGGGCGGGAGTTTTTGTTTTTCAGCAAAAAAACAACATTTATTATATAGGAGGTAACAATATGTTAGATATTAAATTTGTAAGAGAAAACCCTGAGATTGTTAAGGAAAACATGAAGAAGAAGTTCCAGGACAGCAAGCTGGGACTGGTTGATGAGGTTATAGCTCTAGACGCTGAATTCAGAAGCTATATGCAGGAGGCGGACGACCTCAGGGCAGACAGAAACAAGATTTCAAAGGAGATAGGCGGACTGATGGCTCAGGGCAAGAAGGAAGAGGCTGAGGACCTGAAGAAAAAGGTCACTGCGGAGTCAGAGCGTCTGGCTGAGCTGGAAGTAAAAGAAGGCGAGCTTGAAGAAAAAATCAAGAAAATAATGATGACTATACCGAACATAATAGATCCTAGCGTGCCTATAGGCAAGGATGACAGTGAAAACGTGGAGGTTGAGCGTTACGGAGAGCCACTAGTGCCTGACTTTGAGGTTCCATACCATACAGACATAATGGCCAGACTAAACGGCATTGACCTTGACAGCGCAAGAAAGGTTGCGGGAAGCGGCTTCTACTACCTCATGGGAGACATAGCAAGGCTTCACTCTGCAGTGATTTCTTATGCCAGGGACTTTATGATAGGCCGCGGATTTACATACTGCATCCCTCCGTACATGATACGCAGCGAGGTTGTAACAGGCGTTATGAGTTTTGCTGAAATGGACGCCATGATGTACAAGATAGAAGGCGAAGACCTTTACCTAATAGGAACAAGCGAGCACTCAATGATAGGCAAGTTCATAGATACAATACTGCCAGAGGAATCTTTGCCTCATACGCTCACTAGCTACTCTCCTTGCTTTAGAAAGGAAAAGGGAGCTCACGGCATAGAGGAGAGAGGAGTCTACAGGATTCACCAGTTCGAGAAGCAGGAAATGATAGTTGTGTGCAAGCCAGAGGATAGCATGATGTGGTACGACAGGCTATGGCAGAACACTGTAGACTTCTTCCGCACACTTGACATACCGGTAAGAACTCTTGAGTGTTGCTCAGGTGACCTGGCAGACCTTAAGGTCAAGTCTGTAGACGTAGAGGCTTGGTCTCCAAGACAGCAAAAATACTTCGAGATAGGAAGCTGCTCTAACCTTGGCGACGCTCAGGCTCGCCGTCTCAAAATCCGTGTAAACGGCGAAAACGGCAAGTACTTCGCACACACGCTCAACAACACAGTGGTTGCGCCTCCAAGAATGCTCATAGCTTTCCTTGAGAACAACCTCAATGCAGACGGCTCTGTAAACATACCGGCAGCGCTTCAGCCATACATGGGCGGAATGACGGTAATAAAATAGTATAAAAGAAGGGCGATATGCTCCCCTTGTAATAGACTGTTTAAATAATATGACTGTTTATTATGAGGGGAGTTTTGTTATTGGAAAACAATATCAAATCAAATCCAAATTATTTGAATGGAAAGGTTTACAAAGGTGCGCACTTTTCATATACTGAATGTAAATGCATGATATGTGGAGGTGCGAAAATGGCGAGGCAAAGAGGCAAGATATTCGGCGAGAAGATCAGGCATCTGCGTGATGAGCATGATCTTACACAAAGCGCATTGGCCGACAAGGCGGGTGTGTCCATAATGCAGATAAAAAACATCGAGATAGGCAGGAATGGAACTACAAAGGAAGTGGCGTCGGCCATAGCGACGGCCCTCCAGGTTCCGCTAGATGAAATATACATAGAGGATTTTCGAAATACGACAATCATAACCCTTTCAAACTCAAAAGGCGGCGTGGGCAAGACTAGCTCGGTGCTGGGCCTTGCCCATGCCCTTTCAAGGCTTGACGGCAACAAGGTGCTCATAGTGGAGGCCGACATGCAAAGAAATCTGAGCTTTGGACTTGGTATACAGGAAAACACTGAAAGAAGCCTGTATGCTGCCCTGATGCGCGAGGATAACTTCTCAGAATACATACAGCCTACGGGGACTGACAGCCTGGACATAATAATAGCAGACTACTCCCTTGCTACTGTGGACTTCGAGCTCTCGAGGAAGCAGTACCAGGAGACGATATTCCAGCGCGGCATGAGCGAGATACTTGAAAAGGGTATGTACGACTACGTCGTCGTTGATACCTCGCCGAATCTTGGCCTCCTCAACTTCAACATACTCAGCGTGAGCGACTACGTGATAGTGCCGGTTGAGCTCTCGGCGTATGGCCTACAGGGGCTCGACACCATATTCAGATACATCAGCAAGATAAAGGAAGTCAACCACAAGCTGGAGATACTAGGGGTTTTAAAGACAAAGGTCGACAGAAGGGAAGCGGTGACTGACACGGCGGACAAGACCCTCGAGTCCGTGTTTGACAACGTGAGAATATTCGACAGCTACATTTCCATAGACACGAATGTCAAGAAGGCGCAGTGGAGCAGGGAGCACATAAGCGATTTTGACCCGAGGTCCAGGGCGGCAAAGCAATACATGGCACTTGCGAAAGAGGTGGTCAAATATGGCAGGTAAAGGCAAGAAGGACTGGTCGAATTCGAGCTTTGCGGAAGACTTTTTTGTGAAAAGGGACGATACGGGTAAGGATCCCTTCGGATTCATGACCGCAAAATCCGGGGCGTATGTCCTGCAGCTGGAGCTGGACCTGCTTGATGAAGCTCCTTCTTCATGGAACTTCTACAGACCGCTGGAGGAGGGCAAAATGGAGGAGCTTGTGGAGTCCATAGCGTCAAAGGGCCTGCTCCATCCGATAGTGGTGTGGGAGCGGGAGGCTATGCCTCCGGAGCCGGCAAGATACACCATACTCTCAGGGCACAACAGGGTTGAGGCATTCAGAAGGCTATACGAGGCTACAGGTGACAAGAAGTACGCGGTGATAATGGCGCATGTCAAAAAGCTGCATGAAATAGACGAGGAACAGGCAAAGGAGATAGTAATAGACACTAACTGGGTAAGCAGGCAGCTGAGCGCATATGAAAAGAGCCAGTCGATCATAAGAAAGTACATGATACTTGGGCGCAAGGAAAAGAAGGCGCACGCCAACATTCTAAGGCGGGACATAATAGCAAAGGAGTACAGCATAACAGGCAGGCAGGTGGATAACTACAGGAAGCTTTCCGAGCTGATAGAGCCGTTCCAGGAGATGCTTAGGAGCCAGGAACTGGGCGTCAAGGCGGGAGTGAAGCTCACATATTTCGACGGGGACATGCAGCAGTGGCTTTACGAGAGCTTCGGAGAGGCTGTGTGCGACAACAAGGTTGCAAATGCCATAAAGGCCGGCATGAATAAAGAGGAAATCAGAGCCCTGTTTGATCTGAAAGCGGAGAAGGTGAGCGTTGTCAAATTTGAGGTGCCCTCGGAGCTTAGGGAAGAATTCATAGAAATGGCACAGGCATGGATTAGATCAAGGTCAAAGCAGTAGCTTGTTAAAAATTTATAAAAGGTGGAAACCGGTTTCCATCATAATAATAAAAGCGTCGCCAATGCTTGTCAGTAAAAAGCAGAGGCGGCGCTTTTGCAATTAATCTATAGGGGATGTTTCTTTCAGAACAAGCCCTTTGTTTCTTTCGAGCACATTCCTTATTGACCAATCGTTCTGGAAGAGCACAACCGGGTCTCCCTGCTTGCTCTCGGCAAGCATTGTGTCCATTGCCAGCGTGAATTTGGCAGGGTCGAATTTGTCCATCTCAATCCAGCGTATGTGGCGGTATGGAAGCATGTGCATTGTGATATCGACATTGTATTCGTTCTTGAGGCGGTATTCGAGCACCTCGAACTGAAGCACGCCTACAACGCCAACGATTACCTCCTCCATGCCCGATTGAGGGCGCCTGAATACCTGTATTGCGCCTTCCTCGGAAAGCTGCATTATACCCTTGAGAAACTGCTTACGCTTCAGGGAATTCGGCGTCGAGATGGTCGCGAAGTGCTCCGGAGCGAACTGCGGAATGCCGCTGTATTTGAGTTTTGAGTTGTCCTGGCAGAGTGTGTCGCCTATGTTGAATATGCCGGGGTCGTGTATGCCTATTATGTCTCCGGGATATGCTGTATCCACAACGACCCTGTCCTGGGCAACGAACTGCTGAGGCTGAGCCAGCTTTATGCTCTTGTTTTTCTGGACATGATTTACTGCCATGCCCTTTTCGAATTTGCCAGAGCAGATTCGAAGGAATGCTATACGGTCCCTGTGGGCCGGGTTCATGTTGGCCTGTATCTTGAATATGAAGCCCGAAAAATTTGACGACTCCGGGTCTATATCTCCAAGGTTGCTGCTGCGAGGCTGTGGAGGTCTTGTTATTTCAAGGAACGATTCGAGGAAAGGCTCCACGCCAAAGTTTGTAAGGGCGCTTCCGAAGAATACAGGCGTAAGGTTGCCTTTGAGTATCTCGTCCAGGTTGTACTCATCTCCGGCTATGTCAAGCAGTTCGATGTCGCTTAGCAGTTGCTCGTAAAGGGCGCTGCCCAGCAGGTCCTTAAACTTATCGTCAAACATGTCTCCGGTTGTAGACTTGGCTATAGACTGTCCGTGGCGGCCGTCGCTGAAGAGCTCTATCTGGTTCTTGTGACGGTTGAAAACTCCCATGAAATCTTTGCCAGAGCCTATAGGCCAGTTCATAGGGCATGAGCGTATTCCAAGCGCGTTTTCTATGTCCTCGAGCAGCTCGAAAGGATTCATACCCTGACGGTCCATCTTGTTTATAAATGTGAATATAGGGATTCCCCTCATCTTACACACTTGGAACAGCTTCTTGGTCTGAGCCTCTACACCTTTTGAGCAGTCAATTACCATCACGGCACTGTCTGCTGCCATCAGGGTCCTGTACGTGTCCTCACTGAAATCCTGGTGGCCCGGCGTATCGAGTATGTTGATGCAAAAGTCGTTATATTCGAACTGGAGCACGCTTGAGGTTACGGATATACCCCTTTGTTTTTCGATCTCCATCCAGTCTGAAACGGCATGCTTCTGGGAACGTCTTGATTTTACAGAGCCTGCGGCCCTTATGGCGCCTCCGTAAAGCAGGAACTTTTCAGTCAGGGTTGTCTTTCCGGCGTCCGGGTGGGATATTATTGCAAATGTCCTTCTTCTGCGAACCTCTTCTATGAAAGTGAAATTTTTTTCTGACATTTTTATCTTCCTTTTTATTTAAAATATATTAAAAATCATTATAGTTAGCGCAGTATAAAAGTGTAACCTTAATGAGAATATACTTTTATCGTTTATATGTCAACAAAAAAAGCAAACTGGACGCAAAAGACGGCCGAAGAAACGGCAATTAGTTTAATTTTCATGGAATATCGCATGCTACATTTTTTATGCTATAATGATAAAGCTGCAATACTAAGAAAATTTTAAAACTAATTATAAAGAAAGAGATGACTAAATGACAATAACAAATTTCAAGGATTACAATATAGGCGGCGAGCTGCTGAAAGCAATAGAATTGATGGGCTTTGCGGCGCCTACAAAGGTCCAGCAGGAGGTCATACCGGCCGCGCTGGAGGGGCATGACATAACGGTCAAGTCGCAAACCGGCAGCGGAAAGACTGCAGCCTTCGCCATTCCAATATGCCATATGGTGGATTGGGAGGAAAACAAGCCCCAGGCCCTTGTGCTTACTCCAACCAGGGAGCTGGCCATACAGGTGCAGGAGGATTTTTTCAACATAGGCAGGTTCAAAAGGCTCAAGGTGGCATCAATATACGGAAAATCTCCATATAGAAGGCAGGAGAGGGAGCTAAGGCAAAAGACCCACGTGGTCGTAGGCACGCCTGGCCGTATTATAGACCATATAGAAAGAGGAACCCTCGACACATCCTGCATCAAATATCTAGTGCTGGACGAAGCGGACGAGATGCTGAGCATGGGCTTTGTCGAGCAGATAGAAGCTGTAATAGATAGTCTGCCTAAAGACAGGATGACCATGCTTTTCTCGGCAACTATGCCTGCGGACATACATTCGCTCTGCAGCCGATACATGGAGGAACCAATCAGCATTGAGATAGAATCCAAGGGCCTGACAGCCGACAAGATAGAACAGGAACGATACAGCGTGAATGAAGCCGATAAACTGGACCTGCTAAGAGACCTGACTATAGTTGAAAATCCGGACAGCTGCATTATATTTTGCAACACTAAGCAGAAGGTGGATGAGGTCCATCGGGGGCTATCAAGGCTTGACTACCCTTGCGAGAAGATCCATGGTGGAATGGAGCAGGAGGACAGGCTTGGCGTGATGAATGATTTCAAACAAGGGGCTTTCAGATACCTAGTTGCCACGGATGTGGCAGCCAGAGGGATAGACATCGACAATATCACTCATGTAATCAACTACGACATACCCCAGGACAAGGAAGGCTATGTCCACAGGATAGGAAGAACGGGCAGGGCTAGCAGCTCCGGAAAGGCAATGACTTTCGTGATCCGCTACGAAGACAAGTTTTTAAATGAAATCCACACCTATATAGGCAGGGAGATCCCTCTGAAGGAGAGGCCGCAACAGGAAGCCGTTGACAGCTCAAGGCACGAGTTTGAAAAGAAAATAGGCGCCAGCCCTGAAATAAAGGAGACGAAAGGCGCCCAGCTGAGCAAGGAAATCATGAAACTACATGTAAACGCAGGCAAGAAGACAAAGATGAGGCCTGTAGATATTGTGGGCACGCTTTGCAACATAGAAGGCATGAGCGCACAGGACATAGGCATAATAAGCATACTCGACGTGTCCACTTTTGTGGAGATACTCAACAACAAGGGTGAAATGGTGCTGGCAAAGCTCCAGAGCACCCCAATCAAGGGCAGGCTGCGCAACGTCAGCAGGGCCTGTAGATAGCAGCAGATTGTTTTGGCAACTTTTCTTGTGTTGCCCAGTGTGAATTGTTATAATTCTACTGTGACAGATTCAGACAAATTTTTTTAGAATAGAGGATAACGAAAATGATTCAAATAGAAAAACTTTCCTATGGTTTTCCTGCAAAAGATTTATATAAAGAGGTTTCGTTTACATTGGAAAAGGGGCAGCACTCTGCTTTTATTGGAAGCAATGGCGCTGGAAAATCAACTCTTGTTGATATGATTATTCATCCGGATAAGTATTGGTACGATGGAAAGATAATCAAAGATGAAAGCTGCCGTATTGGTTATGCCAGGCAGTTTGCTGTGAGAGATAAAGAGCAGGAATGCACTGTTTTTGAATATCTAAGTAAGAAATTCGTGGAAAATCAAAAAGCGACACTTGCAGTGTGTGACGAAATGGCAGCGGCTGAGGATGTGGAGCCCTTATTTGAGCAATATCAGGCTCTTGTAGACGCCTTTGAGGCCATGGACGGAGACAATTATGAAAACAATATCCGTAAACAGCTATATGTAGCCGGTATGCGTGAATTAGAAGAAACAAAGCTATCGCAACTTAGTGGTGGAGAGTATAAATTACTTCAGATTATGAGAGAAATGTTATTATCTCAAAATCTTCTTGTTTTGGACGAACCGGATGTATTTCTTGATTTTGGCAACTTAAATGGACTTTGTCAGCTGATTAATGGCTATAAGGGCACATTATTGGTTATTACACATAACAGATATTTATTGAATCATTGTTTCAATAAGATTTTACATTTGGAAAACGGTGATATTCAGGAATATGAGGGTAACTATGCAGAATATCGCTGTTCCCAGCTAAAGGAAAAATTAAAGCTTAAACTGCAGAGTATTGAAGAACAGGAAGAAATTGAGCGTACCGAGAAAATGGTTGATAGTCTGCGCACAAGAGCTACGCTGGTTGCTAATCCTGTTATTGGAAGCGCCGTAAATGCAAAGCAAACACAACTTGACCGTTTACTTGCAAGACAAATTAAGGCACCTTTTATTGAACTTCGTGAGCCAAAGATTGAATTGCAGGCAATAGAAATTGAAACAGGGAATACTGTTTTAAGCATTACAGATTATAATGTTTCATTTGATGAAAGTTTATTGGAAAATATCAATTTTGAATTACTATCTGGCGAAAAAGTAGCCATCGTTGGTGCAAATGGTACAGGAAAAACTACTTTAATGCGCGATATCTTAAAGAATAACCATCCTTCCATCCATATCGATGAGAATACAAGCTATGCATGTCTGTCCCAGCTTAAGGACGAGAATATGGATGAAACAAAAACGGTATACGAGCTTATGGAAAACTTGGGTTTTGAGACAAGTGAAAGTATCCGTGAGTATCTCGGGAAATATTGTTTGGAAGGTGATGCCTTAAAGCAGAAGGTAGGCCAGTTGTCAGGCGGAGAAAAGAATTTGCTCCAAATTGCGATGATTGCAAATACAAATGCAGAACTTCTTATTCTTGATGAACCGACTAGCCATTTGGATATTTACGCACAAATGGCTCTGGAAAAAGCCATTTCTGAATATAAAGGGGCCGTACTCATGGTAAGCCATGATTTCTATCTTGTAGCTAATTGTGCGGATTATGTTTTACTTGTAGAAGACAATACTATTAGACGTATGCGTACACGTTCTTTCCGTAAAATGGTGTATGATAAGTATTTCAATCAGAAGTATTTAGAAATAGACAAGAAAAAACAAGAATTAGAAGCCAATATTACATTAGCCTTTAAAAAAAATGAGCTGAAAACTGTAGAGAAACTTTGCAATCAGTTAGAAGCACTTAGCGTTAAGTAGCGAGTAGTATGGAGGAAAAAATGACTGAATTATTAGCTCCGGCAGGAAGTATGGAAGCTGTAAAAGCGGCAATTTCTAATGGTTGTGATGCCATATACCTAGGAATGCAAAAATTTGGTGCACGTGCATACTCATCTAATTTTGATTTAGAATCGTTAAAAGAGGCCCTTGCGTATGCCCACCTGAGGAATGTTAAAATCTATGTTACAATGAATACCATAGTTTTCGAAAACGAAGTCGAAGAGATGAAAGAGCAGGTGGACGAATTAAATGAAATCGGTGTTGATGGAATTATCGTCCAGGATCTGGCTGCTTTCGATTATATAGTTAAAAACTTTCTTGATATGGAAGTACATTGTTCAACTCAAATGGGAATAGACGATTTAGACGGAACCTTATTATTTAAAGAACTGGGTGCTAAAAGAGTTGTTCTGTCCCGTGAGGTTGAGATTGAAAAAGTAAAAGAGATAAAAAGAATAGCTAAAATACCTTTAGAAATTTTTGTTCACGGCGCTTTATGTGTATCTTATTCTGGAAACTGTCTAATGTCTGGATTAATCGGCTATCGAAGCGGAAATCGCGGAAGATGTGTTGGTTCATGTCGTAAGGAGTATGAACTAATTGATAAGACAACAGATACATCTTTAGGGAAAAACTATATTCTATCCACTAAGGACTTAAACACAATCGATCATATCAATGATTTAAAAGAAATTGATTCTTTAAAAATAGAAGGTCGAATGAAAGAGCCTGCATATGTTGCTAATGCTGTATCAAAATATCGCATGGCCTTAGATAATAAAATAACCGAAGAAGATAAAGAAAATCTGGGCAAAACATTCAATAGAACATTTACTAAGGGATATTTGTTTCACGAAGATATAAAAGATATTACAAACATCTTAAGACCTAATAACGTTGGTTATGAAATTGGTAGAATCAGCAAGATTGTTAAAGACATGTATGAAATAAAACTTACACGTCCTTTAAATCAAAACGATATAATCAGAATAAGTCATAACAATGAAGATGTTATTTTAACTGTTGTAAAACTGTATGATAAAGATGGCAATTTAATAAACAAAGCAGATGATGTCTGCTATATCAAAATCAAAGAAAAGATGTCTAAGGGTGATTTAGTATATAAAACGAAGGATTATTTCTATTACAAAGAGTTAGAATCATCACTGGAAAAAGAATTTAGACGCTTTAACCTAGATATTAGAGTGTATGCATATCCAGATTCAAAGCTCATCATAGATGCGGAGGGCTTAGGCTTTAATTATTTATATGAAAGCGAGGAAATACTAGGCGAAGCAATCAATAATCCAACTACAAAAGAACAGGTAATAAAGCAATTTTCAAGATTAAATGATACTATATTCGAACTTAATCATGTGGATTTTAAGGAATGCAATGCATTTATTCCAGCTAAACTGTTAAATGCAGCAAGAAGAGATATTGTACAGGGCTTATATGACTTAAAGCTTAACAGCCAAATGAAAAGAACCAAAGCTTTGAAAGCAAAAGAAAAAATAAGCTTTGCCCCTGCAAAACCATACCTTACGGCCGCTGTAACGACTAAGGAACAGTATGATGCTTGCGTGAGCTGTGGAATTGAGGAAGTCTATTTTGAAAACGTGGTTAGAAGAAACCAGAACGATTATAAGGAAAAAGAAGGGCAGCTGTTAATCGGAGGATATGGCGGAATTTACCACTACAGAAAAACTAATCCTTTTGTTACGGACTATTCTCTAAATGTTGTCAATTCTACTAGTTGCTATGAATTGTATAGATTAGGCGCGAAACGAGTGACTTTATCTTATGAATTGAATAAGAAACAAATTGAAGATCTAATTAATGCCTATTATGAAGAAAATGACGGCTATCCCGCACTAGAAATGATTGTATATGGCAAGGCTCCTTTGATGTTTACAAAATATTGTCCGCTGAAAAAAATGAATCAGTGCGGTATTTGCAAAACGAAGAGCTATGAGTTAAAAGATGAGCACGGAACGTTTCCTATCATTTCTCATGATGATTGTACAACGACTATACTTAATGGGAAGACGCTTAATCTTTTAGATGAGCTACAAAGCATAAAAGGAATCGAGGCATTCAGATTAAACTTCACAGTTGAATCAAAAGAGCAGGTTGTGAAAACCATTAATGAGGCCTTAAGCAAATTAAACGGCTCAATGAATAAAGCTGTATTTAATAAGGAAACAGACACAAGAGGACATTTTAATAAAGAGATTTTGTAGGGAAATCCCAGTTCAAATCAGGGTGTCGCCTCCAAAAGTTAAACCCTCACATCCGTTGATTTCAATGGATGTGAGGGTTTTTTACAACGGTTGCCAATGGAATGGCTACTGTCTTGCATTTTCAAGAGCATTTTTCACGGCATCTCTAATTCCTATTGAAGAATAGGTAGCCCCGCTCACAAGGTCTATATCAGTGCTCTGGGATTGCATTATCCTCTCCGGGATCGCCGAATTGGCTCTGTCAAACCACTTTTTATCATCACCGGTCTGAACAACTTCAATAGATGTGATCCTTTGGTCTTTTACTGTCACTTCAACCACGGTGCGGCCTTTGAAGCCATCCCCTTCTCCAGTATACGTGCCGTCAGGGATTCCCTGCGCGTCGGAAAAAGTGTCGCCGCTGCCTTGATTTGAATTAGACTCGCTTACAGCTGGAGCAGTGACTTCCGGTGCGGTATCTTTTTTTCCAGTGAAAAAGCTGTAGGCTGCAAAAGACCCAAACAGCACAAGTGCTGCGCATGCAATTGCTATATATTTCCTCTTTTCCTTTTTATCTGTGCTCATCCGTCCAAATGATAGAGCCCCCTTGACAGGACAGGCTGAAATGCACTGGAAGCAGTTTATGCACTGGAGAGATCGCAGATTTGTTGCTTTTGAAACTTTTATGTTCATAGGACATGCCTTGTCGCACTTTTTGCAATTCACACATAAGGATTGGTCTCGTTTTATAGTGAATATTCTAAGGCTCGCCATCAGGCCGTATCTGGCACCTTCGGAGCAAAGGTAGTTGCAAAAGGGCCTTTCGAACACCAGTGAAACTATTAGAAAAAATGCCATGACTGATATTGCTGCAAATCCGGCAACGTTTCCAACTAGCATATTCGAGAAATTAGCACGTGGGTCAAAAGTCATCAAGCTAAATACAAAGTCGGAAGCAATTAAGAGCACAAGGGCAAGCAGAGCATATCTGCTAAAAACAAGAATGCCTTGAAGTGATGGTGGCATTTTTCTCTTTTTAATTCCCAGAAGGCTTCCCAGCTTGCCGAAAAGATCCTGCATTAAGCCATACGGACATATCCAGCCGCAGTAAAAGACTCCGGCAAACACTGTCAGAGCGCCAATTGCAACCATGGCGATTTTGAAGTTTATGAAAAATGAGGTGACGGTCAGAACAAGGCATATAGCCTGGACTGTAAAACGTAATCTTTGAATTTTTTTCAATGGGATACCCCTTTCATAATATATATGGGCTGCTAAATTCATTGTTATTAAACGTTTGTGGAAGATTAAAGCATTAAAAATAACCGCGATTTATACATGATTATAATTTACCACAAAATTGTTTTGAAAATGTGTTCAAACGGTGAAAAAATATTCGAGAAAATGAGCATGGAGAATTTGATGAGAGAATTGCGAGTGCAGCTAGAGCATAAAAACACGAATTGGTATCTTTAAATTATGAGATTGGAGTTATTCTGGGTATATAACCCACGAGGTGGTAGAAGTGAAAAGCCATTTGACTATAAGATTCTACGGTGAGCTGAATGATTTTCTCGATAGAGAAGATAGGCAACGCGACCTGGATAGCTGGTTCTACGGAATAAGGTCTGTAAAGGACCTCATAGAAAGCTTTAGCGTGCCGCACGTCGAAGTTGACCTCATTCTCGTAAACGGCGACTCGGTCGGATTTGAGCATATAGTCGGCGACGGCGACAGGGTGAGCGTGTACCCAAGATTTTGCAGCGTTGACATAGACGGAGCTGCGAAGATTCAAAGAAGCGAGCAGGGAGAAAGCAGGTTCGTGCTGGATGTCCATCTTGGAACGCTTGCCCGCTACCTGAGGATTATGGGCTTTGACGCGGACTACGACTCGCGCCGTGACGATCCCGAGATTGCAAGGATAGCATACGAGGAGGACAGGATACTCCTTACACGCGACAGGAGGCTTCTAATGAGAAGCAGCGTTGAGCGCGGCAGGATAATAAGGAACAAGTATCCGATCCTCCAGGCGGCAGAGGTTATAGAGCGCTTTGGACTCTGCGGAAAGATTAGGCCCTTTACTCGCTGCATACAGTGCAATGGCATTATTGAATCTCTTCATATTGATTCGGAGGAATACAGGGAAATCGAAGGCCAAATTCCGCCCGGAGTAAAGTCCTGGTGCAGCGAGTACCAGCGTTGCAGAGGGTGCGGAAAGATATATTGGAGAGGAAGTCACTACGACAACATGGCAAAGCTTACAGACAGAATAACGGAGGTATGCGCAGGGAGCCGCAAAATCTGAAAAGATTTTTGCGGCTTTTGTTATTATATCTCCAAAACCGTAACCCAAGTTACAACCCAAAGGCCGGCCTGATAATATAATTAACTCACAAGTTGAAAATAACATTTAAAAAATAAAATCAATAAAAACGCGGAGGTATATATTATGGGTATGTTTTGTTATCAGTGCCAGGAAGCTGCTGGCTGCAAAGGCTGTACATCAAGAGGAGTATGCGGAAAGACAGAAGACGTGGCAAAGGCTCAGGACCTGCTTGTATATGTGGCCAAGGGAGTGGCTGTATACGGCGACATGGCAAGGAAAGCTGGCATAGTAGACAAGGCGGCTGACAAATATGTAATGAACAGCCTGTTCGCCACAATAACAAATGCGAATTTTGACAGGGAAGGCATAATAAACAGAGTAAGAGAAGGACTTGCGCTCAAGGAATCCCTAAGGAGCAAGCTCGAGGTGGCAGGTAAGCTTCCGTCGCCTAGCGCAGAGGGCCTCTTCGACAAGCTTAAAAGACTAGTTGGAATGGAATCGCAAGGGGTTTCGCTTCCTGACGCGGCGGTATGGTTTGCTTCAAGCGTGGCTGATTTCGACAGCAAGGCTGAAAAGGTGGGAGTTCTAGCAACTGAGAACGAAGACATAAGATCGCTAAGAGAGCTTCTTGTATACGGAATAAAGGGAATGGCTGCCTACATGCACCATGCGATGAACCTGGGACACGACAGCGACGAGATACACGGCTTCATGCACAAGGCTCTTGCGGCAACGCTTGACGATACGCTTTCGGCAGACGACCTTGTAGGTATAATAATGGAGGCCGGAAAATTCGGCGTGGATGCAATGGCCCTGCTTGACACGGCCAACACATCGACATACGGCAACCCTGAAATAACAAAGGTAAACATAGGCACAAGAAACAATCCGGGAATACTAGTGAGCGGACACGACCTCAAGGATTTCGAGGAGCTGCTCAAGCAGACAGCGGGCACAGGCGTTGACGTATACACCCACAGCGAAATGCTTCCTGCAAACTACTATCCTGCATTCAAGAAATACGACCACTTTGTAGGAAACTACGGAAACGCATGGTGGAAGCAGGACAGCGAGTTCGAAAGCTTCAACGGTCCCGTGCTTATGACTACAAATTGTATAGTGCCTCCGAAGGATTCATACAAGGGCAGGCTATATACTACAGGCGTTACAGGCTTCAGCGGCGTAAAACACATTGAAGACGGCAAGAATGGCCAGCCTAAGGACTTCTCAGCTCTGATAGAGCAGGCGAAGAAATGCTCTCCTCCTGTTGAAATAGAAAAGGGAGAGATAATAGGCGGATTTGCCCACAACCAGGTAATGGCCCTTGCAGACAAGGTGGTTGACGCGGTAAAATCAGGCGCAATAAAGAGATTCTTTGTAATGGCGGGCTGCGACGGAAGAGCTAAGAGCAGAAACTACTATACAGAATTCGCTGAGAAGCTTCCAAAGGACGCAGTGATACTAACAGCCGGCTGCGCCAAGTACAAGTACAACAAGCTTAACCTGGGAGACATAGGCGGAATACCAAGAGTTCTCGATGCAGGACAGTGCAACGACTCCTATTCGCTGGCAGTGATCGCACTCAAGCTAAAGGAGGCATTCGGACTTGAGGACATCAACGAACTTCCTATATCATACAATATAGCATGGTACGAGCAGAAGGCCGTAATAGTTCTCCTGGCCCTGCTTCACCTTGGAGTGAAAAACATACACCTTGGACCTACACTTCCAGCGTTCCTTTCACCAAACGTGGCCAACATACTTGTTGAGACTTTTGGCATAGGCGGAATAGGCAGCGTGGACGAAGACATAAAGATGTTCATGGGAGAATAATAATATAACGAGTAAATTTAATCCCTTTTGAAAATCATATAAATGGCCCCCGGCAAAATACAAATGCCGGGGGCCATTGTCATACTCAGACATAACAGGATTCACTGCAGAGAGCATTAAGTTTATACAGCGGGCTCTTCTATCAGTTTGCCCTGCACATACCTGTGAAGTATATGCCTGTCGTCGCCGACATAAATGAATCTTTCGAGTCTCTGCTCGAGTGTGTAGCCAAATCTGTTCAGCTCCGAGTCGTCTATTATGAGCGCATCGAAATCATATCCCTTCTCAAAGCTCCCCACCATGCCAAAGAAGCTACCTCCGCCCTTTGTGGCCATGTAGAACGCCTCAGAATTCGAAAGAAATGCCGTCTGTTTTCCGGAATCAGCCCACAGCAGCTTCGAAACCTGTATCGCATATACCATAGTCTTGAATATTGAGCATGTGTGTCCTCCGCTTATGTCTGAGCCAAGGGCCACTCGTATGCCGCCGTCCAAGAACTTTCTAACAGGCATCATGCCGCTGCCCACGTTCATATTCGAGGTGGGGCAATGGACTGCAATGACGCCCCTCGAACGCATGAGAGACATCTCCTGCTCGTTGGAATATATGCAGTGGGCCATGAGCGTAGGCGTCTGGCCGAAGAGTCCGTACTTGTCGTAGACCTCCCCGTAGTAGCTTGAATCCGGGTGCAACTCCTTCACCCACTCTATTTCGCCCCTGTTCTCAGAAAGATGTGACTGCACGGGAACTCCGTATTGCAAGGCCAGCGCGCCAAGCCCTTCAAGCAGCCTATCGCTGCAGCTTGGGACAAAGCGGGGTGTTATTATCGGCTTTACAATACTGTCTTTGGCGGCACTGGCTTCAAGCAGGTCGCGGGTATCTGCGAGCGAGCCTTCGGCAGTTTCGCGTATGGAATCAGGGCAGTTGCGGTCCATGTTGACCTTGCCCACGTAAGCGCCAAGGCCAGCATTCTCGAAGAGCTCTATCAGCTGCAGGGCTGCGCTCTTGTGGACTGTAGAATACACGGCTATCCTTGTTGTGCCCTGCTTCCATATCTCGCGTACGAATTCTGAATAGACGCTGCGGGCGTATTCCTCATCCTTGAACCTGGACTCCTCTGGGAACGTGTAATTATCAAGCCAGGGAAGCAGCTCCTTGTCCATTGCCATGCCAAGATTTCTAAACTGTGGAGCATGGCAGTGAAGGTCATTCATGCCAGGAATTATGAGCTTGTCGCCGTAGTCGGTTACTTCAATTTCTGAGTACATAGTTGGAAGCGACTTGTATACGCCCTCCACACAGCCGTCTTGTATCACTATGAATCCCTGCTCGATTATCGTGAAATCCTTGGGAGTCGGAGTGAATATTATGTTGCCTTTGATTATTTTTATTGAATTGGATGTAGTCATCGAAATTTCTCCTTTAAACTTTAGCTGCAGATTACGATGCTGTTTGATAGGGTATAAATTTAAAGTTTGTATTTATATGAATAATATACCACAGAATCGATATTAAGCTTCACATTGTGAAAAAACATGAAAAATTGCATAAAAAAAATAAACGATATGGTATTATTTTATATGACAGTACAATTATGTAAAAGTGAATGCATATGAATGACTGAATCGCACTTGAAAAAGCTGTGATTTGAGTATAAAGGAAGGGCTTGCGATGGATATCGATTTGAAATACATAGAGGAGCTCCAGGAACAGAAGGCCATGACCTGGCTTTTGGGAGAGGTCATAAAGATTTCTTCCAGTCTGGATTCGTTCATAGGCCTCATGGAGGTCACAACAGACATGCTAATGGGTGTCATGGGCCTTGACACGTGCACAATATGGATGAAAAGCGACAATGGCTTTAAGTCATACTCAAGGGGAATACAAAATGAGAATAGATTTTTAGCTGAGGAGTCGAGCGATTTTCCAACGCATATAATACATGTCAAAGACACCTGCGTATTCGACTGCAACGGGGAGAGCCATTGCTTCATACAGGGCAGGAATACAAAGTCAGTGCTCATTTCGCCGCTGAATGACTTCAAGAACAAAGAAAGGGTGGGAGTCATAATAGCCGAGCACAGCTCGGAAGATTATTTTACGAATTCCAAAATAGACTTTTTCGGCTCGCTCTCGATTCAAATATCAATAGCGTCTGAGAATGCAAAGCACTTTGAAGAAGAAAGAAGAAAAGCTCAGGAAGAAGTCAGACAGAAGAACGAGCAGATAGTGGAAAGCGTCCAATATGCAAGTGTGATACAAAACTCACTGCTGCCTGACGTGTCTTTCATAAAAAAACATGTAGCCGACGCTTTTGCTATATGGAAGCCCAAGGACATAGTGGGTGGGGACTTCTACTGGTTTGCGCCGACACAAAAGGGCTTTTGCACTGCGGTCATGGACTGCACAGGACACGGAGTTGCAGGCGCCTTTATGACAATAGCACTTAATCAGATGATTTCAGGAGCTTTCGAGGACTCAAGCCGCGAGAGCGCAAGCGAAATACTCGACAAAATCAATACGATGGTGAAGGATACATTTTATAAATTCAACAAGTTTGACGGTTTCCATGCAGGGCTCGACATGGGGCTGTGCATATTCGACCAGGATTCAAGGCGCCTCACATACTCGGGGGCCCGTATGTCTCTTTTCACGCACAGCCAGGGAGTCACAAGGGAGCTCAGGGGAGCAAGCAAAAGCCTTGGTTACAGCGATGAAAGACGGAAAAAATGTCACGCGTTCGAGGATACTGTGATTGAATATCTTCCGGGCGACTCGTTTTACATAACAACAGACGGCTTTTTAGACCAGAACGGCTATGAAGACATATATCCATTTGGCGCAGAGAGGTTCGCTGAAGCGATAGACTCCGTGGCAAAATACGATTTTGAAAAGCAAAGAAGCGAGCTTATAAAGCGTTTTTCAGCGCACAAGGGCAGCGTGGAGCAGCGTGACGATGTAACTGTGCTGGCAGTAAAGCCATTATAACAAGCGCGGTATACGATCGAAATACTATTAGGGGAGCAGATCTTATGATAAAAGAAAAGATGAACTCAATGGTCAAGGAACTGAGTGAAAGTGGAGTAGTCATAAGCTTTAACGGCTCATTCACGCAGAATATAATCGAAGACATAGGCGAGGCCATAAAAAAATACATAGAAAAAGACATGAGCGGGCAGGAAGATAATGAAAGCATCAGCTACAATGTTTTTTCAATATATATTGAGCAGTCTCAAAACATCAAAAATTACATACAAAAGAAACTGGAGTGTGAAAGCAACTTGGAATTTTTCAAGGCGGCTTTTGAAAGCATAATCGTAATAGGCAAGGAGGAGGGCGGCTACTATGTATGTTCTGGCAATGTGCTGAGCAACGAGGACAGAAACATGCTAAAGGACAGCATAGACCATATCAATTCCCTTGACAAAGCGGAGCTCAAAAAGCTATACAAGGAAAAACTGAGATCCGAAAACTGTGAAGGCCCGGGAGCAGGCCTGGGACTCATAGAGATGGCGAGAAGATCAAGCAGCAAGCTCGAATACATGTTCATAGAAAGGGACGAAAAATATTCTTTCTTTACGTTGAAGGCGGTAGTATTATAGAGGGCGTGAAAAATAGATATGAAGGTGAATAATATGAGTGAAAGCACAAGGGCTCTTTTCAGGGAAGAACTTGAAAAGCTGGAAACGGCGAAAAAAATATGCAGCGACCATAAAAACCGTGAAAATGAGCTGATAGGGGAGTTTGAGGAACTGGTTGCAGTTTTCGAGCGCAATCTCAAGACCACTATAAAGCTCACAAGCATAAGTGACGGACAGCAGGTGTATCTGAAAGAAGTTCAATCAGAGCTGGCGAGGGAGATAGATGAGCGAAGGCGCCAGCAGGAGCTGCTTGAATATTACGCATTCACAGACATGATGACTGGAGTGCCCAACAGAAGAACAGGGTTCATGGCTCTTGACAGAGAGCTCAAGAGACTGCAAAATAATGAGGATACATATTTTTCGATATGTTTCATAGACATAGACGGGCTCAAGACTATAAATGACGGCTATGGGCACGTCGAAGGTGACTTCATAATAAAGACGATTGCAGATATAATAAGGGATTCCATAGAAGCGTCCGATGTTGTAAGCAGAATAGGTGGCGACGAGTTTTTGCTCCTCATGCCCGAGCGTACAGAGCAGGATGTAGAAGCTGTGATGAAGCAGATATTGAAAAAAATAGAGAGCTTTAAAAGCAGCCAGACAAAACCATACGATGTAGATTTCAGCTATGGAATAATGGAAATTAACCGGGAACTTGGCATGGACTGCATGGACAAGATCATAAGCGCAGCCGACAGCCTGATGTATAAAAACAAGACCCTCAAGAGGGAAATAGGTTTGAGTGAATAAAACTATAAGCGGAGGAATATATGTTTGACATTTGCATAGAAAAAACAAAGTCGTCGCCTGAAGTGAGTTTTGAGAGTGAGCTTAGCAGGCTGAATATAAAGGGAGAATCATATCCGGAGAATGCATTTAAATTCTATGAACCGCTTTTTGGCTGGATGGATGAATATTTCAAATCGGAATCCAGAAAGCTTCAGGTGGACATAGGCCTTGTATACCTCAACACGAGCAGCATAAAATGTATAATGGACATAATATACAGGCTTGAGCAGGAATCCTGCAATGGACATGACATAGCGGTCAACTGGTATTATGACAAAAGAAACAGGAACATAAAGGAGTGCGGAATCGAGCTGCAGGAAGACCTTGAATCGGATATGACATTCAATATAATAGAGCAGGCATAATAATACATTTGGCTATAATGCCATTACTGGCTCTTGAGGAATTAAAGCCGCATCAAATACGGCTTTAACTCCTCAAGAGCTATTTATTTTTGAAAGGATTTATCCCAGAGATAAGTATGAATATCTCGGCAAGCAGAAGATAGATATTGAGCCCGGAAGGATATGCAAGGTATTTCGGCTGCCATTCCGGCCCGAATTTCTCTTTGTATTTTCTAAGTCCGGAGAACCTGTAAATGCTGCCGCCGTATCTGTATGCGAAGCTTGCAAGTCTCTCCTCGCGCATGGAGTAAGGACTATGTCCCACGTTGGAAAGCGGCGACATGCCAAGATTGAACTGGCGGTAACCGTCTTGCCTTGCCCAGTCCATTGTGCTGACAAAAAGCATGTCCATTATGCCGTTAGGAGCATCATCCCCAAAGCGCATCAGGTCAACAGAAATAGCAGATTTGTCATACAGCGGCATTATGCTTGCAAAAGCCAGGGTTTTTCCGGTTGCGTCCTTTATTGTGGCAATAGGACTAAGACCAAGGTATCGCTCATCAAACCAGCCAAGGGAAAATTTCTTTTCCCTTTTCCCACCGAGCCATTGCTTGCTTATGATAGCTAGCTCTTTTATTAAAGCCGTGTCAAAAGGTGGATGCATGATTTCAAATTTCAGCCCTTCCTTTTCAAATCTGTTCATTGCAAGGCGCAAATCGTGTTTTTTCTTGCCTGAGAGGCTAAAGTTGGCTATGTCTATAACCGCCTCCTCACCCATCTTGAAAAATGTGTACCCATAGTCGTGATATACGTGCATGAATTCATGCGAGACCTCGTAGAATGCCACCTTGAGTCCGTAGACATCCATGAAACTCATGAACTCGAGCAGGGCGTCTCCTAAACGGCTCCTTTCGCCTATTGGATCGCCAAGTACTATCACCTTGTCTCGTATCCGTGAGTAGCCGATTACTACACTTCCCTCCTGGGCAAAGAAGAGTTTCTTGTCCCCAAGGAAAAAGAGATGGGTCATGATATTTCCGGGGTGTATTTCCAAGAATTTACGGAGACGGTCATAGTCGCCTTCTGATGGGCTTTCAATGGGGAGCTTTTCAAAGTATACAAGCTGCAGCATGCCAAGTATTAGCCACGATGACAAGAATCCATAGGCTATGTTTTGCCAGAATGCGTTGGAACTAGTATACAGGAGATTGCCAACGCCCAGATACCTGGCAAAACCCGTATGGACAATAGCCCCTGATTCGCCGTAGAAAAGAGCTATACAAAGTGTGATTACAAATGTCTCAGTCAGGGATTTTATGCTGAATGTGGCATTCTTTCTGAAAAACGCGTTTTTTGAAACAACCGTAAGCACAGTTATCACTACTAGTATCAATGCCTCTTCGTAGTCAAATCCCTTGATAAACGTGGATATGGCTCCAAGCACAAGGCAAGCCACGGTTATCTTCCATGAGGCCCTTGTCCTGTTTCGTATCCCGAAGGAAAGCACTATCAGCATGAAGCCGAAGACAATGGATATCCTATTTGACATCTGCAACACAGGCAGTGAAAGCAAATCTTTCATAAGCCTCAGTCTCTCGACAACCGGCGGAGTGTGTGAAGATACTATAAGAACCAAACCGGAGAAGAAAACCAGAGCTGCAAGCGAATATACCCCAAGTTCTTCAATAAAAGGAGGAAGTTTGATTTTAAGTTTCGACTGCTTTATCAGGAATTCGTCAACTGCAATAAAGCCAGATATAACCCATGGAATTATGTAATAGAATATCCGGTATACCATGAGGGCGGCGCTTGCGCTGTCTATGTCCATGCCCATAGTTTTAAGTCCGAATATAACTACCATATCAAAGGAGCCAAGCCCGCCAGGGACCATGCTCGCAATGCCCACAGAAACGCCTATTGCATATACTGCTATTATTGAAGCGTAGGAAGGCGCCGACTGGAAGTGTTCTATTACAAAAGCAAAGAAAAGCGCGGCTGCCGACCATTCCACGAACGACGCGGCAAGTAGCTGCAGCCTGAATTTTAGATGATCGCTCTCATCTCCCGAAGCGTTCAGGATTTTCCTCACGGCCCTGAAGCGGGGCACAAATAGGTACGCAGGAAGATATAGGGCGAAGCCATAGACTATGGCTTTGTATGCCAGACCCTGCCTTGTCCAAAAGCCTACATCGTATCCGCCGAAAAGTCCTATAACAAATAAGCATGAAAGACCGGTGACATTTGCAATGGCAAGCACAAGAGTGCCGCTGAGTATCTTCGAATTGTCAACGCTCGCATTTCTGAAAAAGAGATTCCTGAGACCGACGCCTACTGCGCCTCCAAAGCCTATGAAGTTGTTCATGCAATTTGTTATCCATGAAAGCTTAAAGAGCTTCAGGGGCTTTATGTCAGCCTGAAGATGGTTTCTCAGCGTGAAGTCGTAAAGCGTCGTGAATGAGACTGCTGCAAGACCAAGCATAAAGAAGGCCAGAATCTGCGCCGAAGGTATGCTTCTAAACAGGAGCACTGTTTTGGCATAGTCTATGCTCGCTATCTCGCTCTGTAGCTTTGTAAAAAGCACTGCGACGAAGACAACTGAAATAAGATATTTAAGATACCTGCGGTATTTTGTGTTCCAGAAGCCGTTTGGTTTTTTACTGCCAGTAACCAGCATGCATAACCTCCCCGAAACTCAATTACTAAACCAGATATTTAAACAAGCCTATAAAATGAAGCGTGCTGCCTGCGAGCACGAACGAGTGCCAAATGGCGTGGCTGTAGGGTATTCTTTTAGCCGCATAGAAAATAGTGCCCAGCGTGTATACAATGCCGCCGGCCAGGAGCCATAGGAAAAAGCCGATTGGCACTGTCTGCAGCATTGGTTTTACAGCTATTACGACAATCCAACCCATGGCTATGTATATGGCCAGCGAAACCACCTTGAGGCGGTCCATTTTCTTATATGTGCAAATCTTGAATACAATCCCCGAAACAGCTATCACCCATACGCTTGAGAGTATTCCGATTCGCCAAGCGCCTTTGAGCGTAAGAAGCGCTACAGGAGTGTAGGTGCCTGCTATGAACAGGTATATTGAAGAGTGGTCGAATACCCTGAAAAGTCGCTTTAGCTTCTCTTTCCGGAAGCTGTGGTAAAGCGTTGACGAGAGGTAAAGCAGTATTGAGCATAAGCCGTATATGCTGAAGGCGACTATCGAAACCGCGCTCTTTTGCCATATGGAGTATATGAGAAGTATGGTGAGGGCGACAACGCTAAATAGCACTCCTATTCCGTGCGTGATGCTGTTTGCTATTTCCTCTCTTGTTGAGTAATCCATAATATCACCTCATTCACAAAATTTTTTCCCTATACTATTAATGATATCAGATATTTATGGATAATGTAGGCGAATATATTGACAAGAGTGCATGAAAAAAATAAAATATATTACGCTTCTGAAATATTCGAAACCGAAATAAATGGAGGGAAGCTGGGTATGGAAAATGAAGACAGCAATGTTGAAATAAGAATGGCGGTGCTTAGAAAACTGTACACTTTTCATAAAAAATTCATGGAGATAGCCATGAATCTATTCGAAGGCGAGGGTCTTTCCAGGACGGAGGTAATGATTCTTTTGATGCTTCAACGGAGAGAGCACAAGACTACAGACCTTGCAAGGGAGGTTGGGATTCCGACGAGCACGCTTACTGGGATAATAGACCGTCTGCTTAAGAAGGGTTATGTTCTGCGAAATAGAAGCGAACAGGACAGGAGAGCCGTCATAATCAGCATAGGTGAGAAGGCGCTTGAAAAGACAGGAACTTTAAGCGGCAGAATGGAGAGACTTTTAGACTCCATGGAAAACGAGCTGCCGGAAAAGTGGTGGAGCGATATTTATGCAGAGCTTTGCAGGCTTGAAAAAGAACTGGATAAAGCAGGTGACAAGTTTAAATAAGTGGACAGGTACAGGAGGTAAATATGAAACGAGCTGTAATTGCAGCGATTTGCGCAGGACTGCTGCTTACTGGATGCGGTAATCAGGAAGCGGGCGGCCTGGAAGACAAGAGCAAGGCTCAGACAGGGGCGGTGAAGCCTGTGTATGTGATGGCAGGAAGGGTTGAAGCCAGCACGGAATCTGACATATCATCAAAGATAACAGGCAGAGTGATGGAGGTGGCCGTAGATATAGGCAGCAAAGTCAAAAAGGGAGATTTGCTTGTGAGATTCGATGCCAAGGAACTGGACGCCCAGCTTACACAGGCTCAGGCAGGCGTTAGCGTCGCACAGGCCAACCTCGATAAGGCGCTCAGCGGCGGAAGACCGGAGCAGAAATCACAGGCCAAGGCGTCCTTGGACAGCGAGCTTAAAAGTCTTGAAACTGCAAAGAAAAACTATGAGAGAATGAAGAGTCTTTTAGAGGACGGAGCGGTGTCCAGGTCTCAGCTTGAAATGGCGGAGGTGCAGCTGGCAGCAGCTCAGGCAAGATACACTTCGGCTCAGGAGCAGCTCAACATGCTGAGCGGCGAATCAAGTGAGACAATACAGGTTATGGAGGCCCAGCTTGAGCAGGCGCAGGCGGCATATGATGCTGCGCATGCCAGGAGCGCAGAGGGCGCCCTGACAGCGCCTGTAGACGGCATCGTATCGGCGATGGATATCAAGGTGGGAGAGACGGTTTCGCCCGGCAAAAAACTCGTAACTATAGTGAATTCGGAATCACTGGCAATAAGCGCTTACTTGCCGAGCAGCTTTTCTGAAAAGATAAAGCAGGGCCAGGAGGTTGCAATAAAGGTGTCCGAGATTCCAGGAAAGCTTTTTGCGGGCACGGTTACAGCAGTTGACCCGGCAGTTGACGAAAACGGCGGGCGAATACTTGTGAAGGTTATTTTCATAGATAGGGACGCGGAAATAAAGCCCGGGATGTTTGCCCAGATAGGGCTCAAAGAGTAAAGGCGGTGGCGAAATGATAAGCGAAAAGAGAAAACCCCTCATAATAGGAATACTTGCGGCCACGGCTGTAATAATGGCGGGCATTGGCATATACTACTGGTTCAATAGCTCGTTTTTCGTGTCGACGGACGATGCAAGGGTAGCTGCAGACCTTGTGAGAGTAAGCCCGCAAATGACAGGCAGGATACTAGAGCTGGACATAGAAGAGGGCGACAGCCTTATAAAGGACCAGATAATAGGCAGACAGGAGATAATGAATGCCTCCCAAAGCAACGTGGAAGCTTCCATAATCAGAGCCCCTATAAGCGGCATGGTTCTGAAGAAGACCGGAATGCCAGGGGAGCTGGCTTCGATGGGACAGTCAGTGGCAGTGCTTGCAGATCTTGAGAAGGTGTATATAAGCGCGAACATAGAGGAGAAAAAGCTCGGCAAGATAAAAATCGGACAGCCTGTGGATGTGACTATAGACCAGTACAAGGGACTTAAGCTAAAGGGCAAGGTAATGTCGGTAGGTCTTGCGTCCAACTCCGCATTTTCATTGCTGCCTTCAACTACAGGGGGAACATTCACAAAGACTGTGCAAAGGATACCTGTAAAGATAGCAATCGACAAGGGAGACGAGCTGCTGCTTCCAGGGACAAATGCAGTCATTAAAATACATGTAAGGTAGAGAGGATGAGCATATGGCTGGAGTCAAAAAAAACAGCATGGACAAATGGCTGGCCCTGTTTGTTGTCATAATAGGGACATTCATGGCAATCCTCGACAGCAGTATAGTCAACATAGCAGTTCCAAAGCTAATGGCCGTATTTGGGGTTTCGCTCGACGATGTCAAATGGGTGCTTACGGCGTATACGCTTGCCCTTGGAGCGATAATTCCTCTTACGGGATTCCTGGGGGACACGCTGGGCACGAAGAAGCTTTATATGGCTGCGCTTGCCATGTTTACACTGGGCTCACTGCTTTGCGGCGTGGCCTGGAACAACTCAAGTATGGTGGCCTTCAGAGTTGTGCAGGCGCTTGGTGGCGGAATGATAATGCCTGTGGGCATGGCCATAATATATCAGACATTTCCCATTGAGGAGCGGGGGATGGCGCTTGGTTTCTGGGGGATATCGGCAATGGCGGCCCCTGCCATAGGACCGACTCTCGGCGGATATATAATTGAGAATCTCGATTGGAGAATAATATTCACCATAAATGTCCCCATAGGTATAGTAGGAGTAATACTTGCAGGCATACTGCTTAAGGAATCGCCCACAAAAAAAATCAAGCAGTTCGACTATATAGGCTTCATATCTTCGACGGTGGGGATTGTGAGTCTTTTGTATGTAATGGGTGAAGGGACAACTATAGACTGGAGCGATGTAAAGAATCCTCTGTTGATTGCCCTTGGAACAATGAGCCTTCTTCTTTTCGTCGTCAACGAGCTGACATGCGAGAGTCCCCTGCTTGACTTGAAGGTGCTTAAAATATTTGAATTTACAATGAGCCAGACAATATCGCTTGTGCTTACATTCGCCCTTATGGGAGGAGTCTATGTAATTCCACTGTTTCTGCAGAATGTAAGAGGCTACACGCCCCTGGATACGGGGATAATACTGTTCCCGTCTGCGATAGCTATGGGAATAATGATGCCAATAAGCGGAGCGCTCTTTGACCGGTTTGGCATCAAGCCTGTTGTGCTGCCGGGCATGATAATACTGGGAATAACATCATACCAGCTGGTACACATGATAGACCTGGACTCGAGCAAAGAGTCCATAACATTGATGCTTACGCTCAGGGGCCTGGGCTTGGGGCTTGCCATGATGCCTCTTAGCACTGCGGGCATGAACGTGGTACCCAAGGAGCTCGTAGGCAATGCCTCAGCTCTTCAGAATACAATAAGGCAGATTGCAGGAGCTCTCAGCGTAACCCTGATGACTACGCTCATACAAAACAGGTTCAATTATAGCTATTCACATATGTCAGAGCAGATCACGGCTTCAAACAATACAGCCATGGGATATATGTCAGGATTGCAGTCGGGATTTGTGCAGGGAGGAATGACAGGCGCCGAGGCCCAGGGAGCGGCGCTGTCCTTCATTACAGGAATCGTTCAGAAGACAGCATATCTGGACGCCATGAAGTACGCAATAGCAATGTCGGTCATAGCCATCATAATATCAGGCGCGGGAGTTCTGCTGATGGGCAGAAAGGATGACCATGGGGCCAAGGATAAGTTCAAGTCGCAATTGGATGAAAAGCTAAATGAAAAGCCTGAACCTCTGCCTGCAGACTAGACACGAATAATATTTTACTCATCGCTATTTTTTTGTGATACAATAGATTAGTTGACCGCATAATATGCGATAGGTGTGCAGGAATCGGCGCACGTTTGTTATATTTTGAAAGAGAACAAGGTCGAAATAACATATAAAAGAGGTAATCAAAATAATGAAATTGGATTTTAAAGCGCTTGGCATAGGTGCCGAGCTTAATGAAGCACTTTTGCAGAACGGAATCACAGAGCCCATGCCTGTTCAGGAACAGGCAATACCGGCAATACTACAAAGCGACGACGTTATAGCGCAGGCGCAGACAGGAACAGGAAAGACGCTTGCATTTTTGCTGCCAATAATGGAGATGACAGACACGCAAAGCCATGATGTGCAATCTCTTATAGTTGCGCCAACACGTGAGCTTGCAATACAGATAACAGCAGAGGCAAAGAAGCTGGCGGAGGCCAGAGGGGTAAGCATACTTTCCGTTTACGGAGGGCAGGACGTCGAGCAGCAGCTTAGAAAGCTCAAAAACGGAGTCCACATGGTGATAGCAACTCCAGGAAGGCTGCTTGACCACATAAGAAGGAAAAGCATAAATCTTAAAAAGCTCAGGATGCTTGTGCTCGACGAGGCGGACGAGATGCTCAACATGGGATTCCTAAGCGACGTTGAAGCAGTCATTCACCAGACGCCAAAGGACAGGCAGACTCTTCTTTTCTCGGCTACAATGCCAAAGGACATACGTGCGCTGGCTTCGAGGTATATGAATTCTCCGGCTCACATAAAGGTCCAGGGAAGCGGAGTGACACTTGATGGAATAACTCAGCTTGTAGTCGAGACTACAGACAGGGGCAAGCAGGAAGCGCTGTTGAGGATAATCGAAGAGCACAAGCCTTTCATGTCAATAATATTCTGCCGGACAAAGCACCGAGCAAAGGCGCTCAACGAGCTGCTCAGCAGCAAAGGCTTCAGCTGCGATGAGCTGCACGGAGACATAACCCAGGCAAAGCGTGAGAAGGTAATGAAGGAGTTCAGGAAAACAAGGCTTCAGTTCCTTGTTGCCACGGATGTAGCCGCAAGAGGTCTCGATGTCGAGGGCATGACACATGTATTCAACTACGATATGCCTTTTGACGCCGAAAACTACATCCACAGAATAGGGCGTACTGGCCGTGCGGGACAGACTGGAGTAGCAGTAACGTTTGCAACGCCAAGGGACGCTCAGACACTTGCTCTTATCGAAAATGAGATAAAAATGGTCATCAAAAAGCGCAGAATGACTGACGATAAAGATATGAATTCGAAGAAAAAGGGTTCAGGCGCAAGGGGCGAAGCTTTTGTAAAGCGCGAAGGCCATAAGGAAAGACACGGCGAAGGCGGCCCAAGGGGCGGCAGAAGAGGCGGCCAGGGTGAGTCGTCCAGATTCGGAAAACCGGCAAAGAAAGAAGGCGGCTTTGGCAAGAGAAACTCATCTGGCCAGAATTCAGGCGGCTCGAGGGGAGCAAGTTCCTCAAGGGGACAAGGTTCTTCAAGAGGGGCAGGGCCTTCAAGAGGACAAAGTTCTTCGAGAGGACAGAGCTCATTAAGGGGACAAGGCTCTTCAAGAGGCAGACAGGGCAGATAAAATCAGCACTCAGATTCAACCATAAGAAATATATCACTAGTATAACAACATCGAATATATAAAGGCTCCTTTAGCAAACCGGAACAAAAGCCGGAAGCTTGAGGAGTCTTTTGCTATATAATCTGCAAAACTATTGTTTCCATTGCTTGAGTGGGTATCATATCCAAAAGCGAATTAAAGGAGACCTGTATGACAATTGAACTCAGAAAAACAATAGATGTAGCCTGCGCAAGGGAGAAGGCGCAGCGGGTGCTCAAAAACTGCAAAATAGTGTGCGTATTTACAGGAGATATAATAGAAGGCGACATAGCCATAGAAGATGGCATTATAGCGGGAATAGGAAGCTACGAAGGCATAGAAGAGGTTGACATGCAGGGTATGTACATAGCGCCCGGCCTGATAGACAGCCATGTCCACATAGAGTCGTCAATGCTTACGCCATCGGGCTTTGCATCAGCGGTGGTTCCCTGTGGAACCACCGCTGTCATTGCGGACCCTCACGAGATTGCGAACGTCTGCGGAGTAGAGGGCGTCAGATATATGATAGAGGACGGCAAAAATTCGCCGCTCGACATTTACATTATGGCGCCCTCGTGCGTCCCGGCCACTTCCTTTGAGGATTCAGGGGCTGTGCTTGGAAGCAAGGAGCTTGAAGAAATTGCAGGACTTGAAAATGTCCTCGGGCTTGGGGAGGTAATGGATTTTCCGGCGCTGACAGGCGGCGACGAAGAGATGCTAAAAAAGCTGGAGCTTTTCAAGGATAGGCCAATTGACGGCCACAGCCCGGGACTGACCGGCAACGCTCTGAGCGCATATGCAGCGGCCGGGGTAAGGACTGACCACGAGTGTTCAAGAGTTGAGGAGATGAAAGAGAGGCTCAGGCTGGGAATGTATGTCCACATAAGGGAGGGCTCTGCGGCCAGGAATCTCGAGGCGCTTCTAGAGGGCGTAACACTGCGCAACAGCTCAAGATGCACCTTCTGCACGGATGACAAGCATCCCCACGAGTTGCTCGAAGAAGGCCATATAGACAGTATAATAAGAAAAGCTGTGAAAGGAGGGTTGGATGCCATAGATGCGATAAGGATGGCCACAATTAATCCCGCCCTGTGCTACGGCCTTAAGAATACGGGTGCGATAGCCCCCGGCTATAAGGCTGATATGCTGGCGTTTGCTGATTTGAAGGATTTCAGGCCAATCATGGTTTTTAAAGGCGGAAGGCTTGTAGCCAGGGATGGTGTGCCGATTTTTGAGACCAGGCCAGGCGCAAATGAAGGCATGATTGGAAGGATGGACATAAAGGCCTTCACCCCCGAAGACATGCAGCTGAGGCTTGAGTCAGGGCGAGTGAAGGTCATACGGATTATTCCAAACAGCCTGCTTACTGAAACAACGGTGCGCGATGTCGAGGTGGACAGAGGCTGTTTCAAATACAGCGCTGAAAGCGACATACTCAAGCTGGCAGTGCTTGAAAGGCACAGAGGCAGCGGAAATATAGGACTGGGGCTCGTTGAGAACCTCGGCCTCAAGAACGCTGCGATAGCCAGCACTGTAGCCCATGATTCGCATAACTTGATAGTGATAGGCGACAGCGACGGGGACATTATGGCCGCAGCGAAGGAGCTCATACGCTGCGGAGGAGGAATGACAATCTGCTCGGGAGGAAGGGTTATTAAGACTCTGCCACTTCCAGTTGCAGGTTTGATGTCAGATAGAGGAATACGCGAAGTCGCAGCTGACCTGGAAGAGATGCTCAGGATTTGCAGGGAGCACGGAGTTGCGGAAGGGATGGATCCGTTCATGACGCTTTCCTTTTTGTCACTGCCCGTAATACCGGAGCTGAAGCTTACAGCAAGGGGCCTTTTTGACGTGTCGAGGTTCGCATTCACATCCGTTGAAGCATGATATAAGCTAAGGCTGCTACAAAGTTGCTATATGTGACAGGTGACAAGCTCAAAAACCTTTGCGATGCAGAGGCTTTTCGAGCGGCAATCAGCAATGAATTTTGGGGATGATTAGAAAGGCGGGGATTGGATTGAGAGAAATACTAGAAATTAGTTCGTCTTTAATAGGCCTTATGGCCATGGCCATAATAATCTGGGGAGTAGTAGTTGCAGTGGGAGGATTTTTGAAAAATGAAATCGCCAGAAATACACCCGAGGACAATTTCAAAACAAGAAAGGAGATACGCCAGAATCTGGGAGGCTATCTGCTGCTTGGCCTTGAAGTGCTAATAGCTGCCGACATCATAGAGACTGTAGCAAATCCTACGACACAGGAAGTCCTCATACTTGCAAGCATAGTAGTAATGAGGACATTCATAAGTTATTTTCTCGATAAGGAAATAAAAGAATTAAGATGAAAAATCAAAATAAGTGTGTAAAATTGTTAAAAAGTTTGATATCATTAAGCTGAGTCGAATCGTTAAAAAAATAGCTATCCATAACGGGAATAAGCTATTACAATATTTTAAAGCAGAGGTGGAACAATGATTCAGGAGACTATGTACATAGTAGAAGAAAAGTGCACAGGCTGCAACAAATGCATATCCGTATGCCCGGTGCATGAAGCCAACATAGCATATTTTGACGAGAATCATCAAAACAAGGTCAAAGTGAATCAGGAACAGTGCATCAACTGCGGCTCATGCATGAGGGCATGTACGCACGATGCGAGGGTGTATGACGATGATACGGAGCGATTCTTCAGCGATCTCAAAGCAGGCAAGCCAATATCAGTAATAGTAGCACCGGCCATAAGGGTCAATATGCCGGAGTACAGGCAAACGTTTGCATGGCTGAAGAGCCTGGGAGCCAGGGGAATATACGATGTAAGCTTCGGCGCCGACATAACCTCGTATGTGCATCTCAAGCTCTACATGGAAAAAAACGTAAAGACGCTTCTGTCGCAGCCATGTCCCGCAATAGTCAATTTCATAGAAAAGCACCACCACGAGCTGCTGGAACATCTGTCGCCTGTACACAGCCCCATGAGCTGCATGGCGATATACCTTAAAAAATATAGAAGCTGCAGCGACAGGATTGCATTCTTAAGCCCCTGCATTGCAAAAATAAATGAAATACGCGACTCCAGGGGCCTGATAGAATATAACGTAACCTTCGGCAAGCTGGCTGAATACATAAAGCGCAACAACATAAACATCGGAAGACATGAAAAGAAGGACTGGGACAACGTCTCGCCTTCGCTGGGCGTTCTCTACTCCATGCAGGGAGGCTTAAGGGAGAACATAGAATCTGAGGTTGAGGACGCATGGATAAAGCAGATAGAGGGAATAGGACACGTATATGGTTATCTGAAGGACTACTGCAGGAACATAAAATTGGGCCGCCCAGTACCTTTGCTTGTGGACGCTCTCAACTGCGAATACGGCTGCAACAAGGGAACTGCAACAGACAATGAGCTCACACTTGACGAGATGGACTACATATTCAAGGAATTAAAGCGCAGCAAGATGAAGGCTGTCAAAAAGAGTCCGGGGCTGTTTGGCAAAGGAAAATTCAAAAATCCCATATATAACAGCTTTGAAAAGGAGCTTTCGTATCAGGATTTTCTTAGGACATACAGCAAGAAGTCTGTGAGGATATACAGTGAGCCATCAGCTGAAGAGTACGATGGGGCATACAAGCTTATGCTAAAGGACGGCGAAGCCGACAGAAAGATTGACTGCAATGCCTGCGGCTACGGAAAATGCCGCGAGATGGCAAAGGCCGTGCATTACGGATTAAATGTACCTCAAAACTGCATATCCTTCAACAAGAGGGCGGTAGATCTTGAAAAAGAGCTGAACCACAAGCAGGATGAACTCCTGGCGACAATGACAGAAATAGAGCAGCTAAACATTGAAAAGGAGGCCAGCTACAATAGCCTTAAAGAGAATGTCAATTTTATAATTGACTCTATAAACGAGGTTTACAAGGGCAATGAGGACATATCGGAGAATGTTGAGACAATCTCTCTCAAAATCAAGGAGCTGCTTGATTCCGCAAGAATACTCAATTCAGACATGGGTACAATACAGGACAAGATACATGAATTCATACAAAGCTCCATACAGATAGTAAAGCTTGCTGACCAGACCAACATTGTGGCGCTTAATGCCGCGATTGAGGCTGCCCGAGCAGGCGAGCAAGGCAGAGGCTTTGCCGTCGTGGCAGACGAGGTAAGAAATCTGGCTGGCAGCTCCAAAGAAATAGCATATCAGACTCAAAGCGAGGAGAATATAATACTCGAGCATATAGAGGCTGTAAACAAGGTTTCACAAGAGCTTGAGAGCAAGACGGACATGATAAACAGCGCAGTGCTCAACATAAGCGCGGCACTTGAGGAGCTTGCAGCCAAGAACCAGGAGATTGCAGACACTGCATCGGCGCTTGTGGAAAAAAACGAATAGAGCAACATTACGGAATAAAAAAAAGCGCATGCCGTTTGCATATTTACATGGCATGTGCTTTTTTACGTTAAAAGTGGGATATATAATATATCTAAGCAGCAGATTGGGTGAATATAGGCTTATATCGGAGGAAAACATGTTCAAGATTTTAAAATATATAAGGCCCTATTGGAAAGCAGCCCTCCTGGCGCCGCTGCTCATGCTTGTCGAGGTTGTGGCTGACCTTTTGCAGCCCAGGCTCCTGGCAAGCATAGTAGACAGAGGCATAGCATCGGGCGACATGGATTTTATACTCAGAACAGGTGCGGTCATGATAGGGGTTGCCATTTTGGGCTTCTTCGGGGGATTGGGCTGCATAGCGGCTTCAAGCCATGCGAGCCTAAAATTTGGAACAGACCTGCGCTCGGCGCTCTACAGGAAGATACAAAGCTTTTCGTTTGAAAACATAGACAGCTTCCAGACAGCGACGCTCATAACGAGGCTTACAAACGATGTCACCCAGATGCAGAACGTAGTTATGATGTCGCTGAGGATACTTGTCAGGGCACCGTTGCTTGCAGTAGGAGGCCTTGTAATGGCAATAGGCATAAATCCAGGACTCGCTCTCATAATGGGAGTGTCAATTCCGGTGCTTATAATGGCGCTCTCGGCCGTACTAAGCAAGGGCTTTCCTCTGTTTGCAAAGCTCCAGCAGAAGCTGGACAATGTCAACCTCGTTACGAGAGAGAACCTGGTGGGAGTCAGGGTGGTAAAGGCCTTTGTAAGAGGGGCTTTTGAGAGAGATAGATTTGCAAATGCAAACGAGGAGCTCGTCGATGTGACAGTAAGGGCACTGAGGCTTATGGCGCTGACCATGCCTCTGATGATGCTAATAATGAACCTTAGCATCGCCGCTGTGCTGTGGTTTGGCGGAATACAGGTAAGGGGTGGAGCAATAAAGATAGGGGAGATAATGGCTTTCATAAATTACATGACCCTTATACTGTTTTCACTGTTAATGGTAACCTTTGTGCTCATGATGTTTTCAAGGGCGAAGGCCTCGTCGCTGAGAATACGCGAAGTGCTCGAAACGAGGCAGGACATAGCCGAGATTGAAGGGGCGAGCAATGAACCGGTATCGGGCGGGGATATAGTTTTTGAAAACGTATCATTCAGGTATGAAGGAGCCAGCGGCGATATGGTAATAAAGAATATATCCTTCGAAATAAAGTCAGGAGAGACGGTGGCAATACTCGGTTCGACAGGCTCGGGCAAGTCCACGCTCGTGAGCCTGATACCAAGGCTTTATGACGTGACGGAAGGCAGTATCACTGTGGACGGCAGAGACGTTCGCAGCATGCGGCTCGCAGCTCTGAGAGGAGGAATAAGCTTCGTGCTTCAGGAATCGATACTATTTTCAGGCACCGTGGAGGAAAATATACGCTGGGGCAGGCGGGATGCCAGCATGGATGAGGTGATTGAAGCTGCAAAGGCTGCTCAGGCTCACGAGTTCATAATGAATTTTGAAAAAGGCTATGATACGCTGCTAGGGCAAAGAGGCGTCAACATATCAGGCGGCCAGAAACAGCGCATATCCATTGCAAGAGCTCTGCTGAAAAAAGCGCCAATACTAATACTCGATGACAGCACAAGCGCCATAGATATGGGCACGGAATCAAGGCTCCAAAACGCGCTGAGGGCCATGCTCAAGGACACTACCACAATAATAATAGCTCAAAGGGTGAGTTCGGTGATCGACGCCGACAATATAATACTTCTCGAGGACGGGCAGATAGCAGATCAGGGCACGCATGCCCAGCTTCTTTCAAGGAGCGCCATATATCAGGACATATGCAAGTCTCAGCTTGGCGAGGAGGTGTGCTCAAATGGAGAATAGGCCAATCCAAAGACAACAGCCAAGATTCGGAGGAGCGCATGGAGCCAGGATTCCGGGGGAAAAGCCAAGGGACAGGAAGGCCGTTATAAAGAGGCTCTGGCCATACATGTCAAGAAAAAAGGGAGCGCTGGCGGTTTCCGTGCTGCTTGTCGCGCTAAGCTCGGCCATAATGCTTGCCGGACCCCTCCTGATAGGCATAGCAATCGACAAGTATATAATACCGGGAGACTACAAGGGCCTTCTTGGCATAACATTGCTCATGGCCATGTTCTATATTCTGGGAGCGGCAGCAACATGGCTTCAGAACTATGTAATAATAGGCATGGCTCAGGACGCAGTCCGGAATATAAGACTAGATGTCTTTGACAGGCTTCAAGCGCTGCCTCTGAAATTCTTTGACAGCAGACAGCACGGAGACGTGATGAGCAGGCTTACCAACGATGTTGAAAATATAAGCAGCACACTCAATACGAGCATAACGCAGATAGCATCAAGCGTGCTTATGTTGGCAGGAACAATAGCCATGATGCTTTATCTGAGTCCTGTGCTGACCTTGCTGACACTGACAATAGTGCCGCTGATGCTTTATACGACCGATGCAATAGCCAAAGCGACTAAGGAGAGCTTCCTCGAGCAGCAACGGGCTATAGGGGAGCTCAACGGTTACATAGAGGAGAGCATATCGGGCATAAAGGCAGTGAAAGTGTTCACACGCGAGAGAGAAGGCCTTGAAGCGTTTGAAAAATGGAACAGCAGGCTCAGAGACTGCGCCATACCGGCTCAGATATTCTCGGGCATAATTCCGCCGCTTATGAACCTTCTGAACAACATGGGATTTGCAATAGTGGCAGGAGCAGGAGGTTACATGGCAGTGAAGGGAACAATCACCGTGGGAGTCATAGCCAGCTTCATAAACTACTCAAGGCAGTTTTCAAGGCCTCTCAACGAGCTCGCCAATCAGTTCAACACATTCCAGACGGCAATAGCGGGGGCGGAGCGGGTGTTTGAAATAGCTGACGAGCAGCCGGAGCCCAAGGACGCTCCGGACGCAGTAAGGCTCGAGCGTGTAAGAGGCGAGGTGATACTCGAGGGAGTGGCTTTCGGATATGAAGAGGGGCAAAGCGTGCTAAAGGACATAAGCATGCACGTGCCGCCGGGGCACTCGGTGGCGCTGGTAGGCCCGACGGGAGCAGGAAAGACGACCATAGTAAACTTGCTCACTCGCTTTTACGATGTCAGCGAGGGCAGAATACTAATAGACGGAATCGACATTAGAAATATAAGTCGCGACAGCCTTAGGTCTACGCTGGGCATAGTCCTTCAGGACACATATTTGTTTTCGGGTACTGTAATGGACAACATAAGGTATGGAAGGCTTGATGCGACAGACGAGGAGGTAGAGGCTGCCGCAAGGCTTTCAAACGCCCATTGCTTCATAAGAAGGCTGCCCCAGCGCTATGACACAATCCTTTCGGAGGATGGAAGCAACCTTAGCCAGGGACAAAGGCAGCTAATAGCAATAGCAAGAGCTGTGCTGGCAGATCCGGCAATACTCATACTCGACGAGGCCACAAGCAGTGTGGACACTAGAACGGAGATGCACATACAGGAGGCCATGCTAAAGCTTATGGAGAACAGAACTAGCTTTGTAATAGCCCACAGGCTCAGCACGATAAAGAATGCGGACATGATACTTGTGATAAACGGCGGCGAAATAATAGAAAGAGGCAGCCACGAGCAGTTGCTGAGGAAAGGGGGATTCTATCACGATCTCTACAACAGCCAGTTCAAGCGGGAGTAGAATGCGGGAATGATTGTAGCAGCCAAACTCAAAAACCCCGGGTGAACAGGGAGCGCAAATGCGCCTTTTCATCCGGGGTTTTTGAGTCTGAAACATTATTCAGTTACATACTGTGACGCCCATAATACCTTTGTGCAAGCCACTTGCTTATTTGCCAGACTTGAGAATATCCCTTATCTCGCCCAGCAGAACCTCCTCTTTGCTTGGTTCAGGGGGAGCGGCAGGAGCTTCCTCCTGTTTCTTTTTCATTCTGGAGAGCATTTTTATGAACATGAAAATGGAGAACGCAATTATCAGGAAGTCAATGATGGATTGTATGAAGGCCCCGTACCGAAGAGCGAGCTCTGGGATATCCCCCTGTGCGGCTCTGAATACATACTTGAGGTCTGCAAAATTGACACCGCCCATCACAAGTCCAAGCAAAGGCATCAGCACATCATTCACAAACGATGCGACTATCTTTCCGAAAGCGCCGCCTATAACAACACCGACTGCAAGATCTATTACGTTGCCTCTGAGCGCAAAATCCTTGAATTCCTTGAGCATAAAAGCCACCTCCCAAAAATATATTGTTTTTGTTATTTCTACCCTGAAAAAATGTGAAGGCAACAAAATTGAAATTGAAATAATTCATAATGACTGTAGCGGCAGTTTCAAAGGCCCGCTTTGAGTGTATAAACTCTATAAGAAAACTGAAAGGGGGGCTGGCAGAGTTTTACTTGCCGGAGATATGGCATGGAAAAGGCGAAAGGAAAAAACACCAGACGAAAATTTTCACCGCTGCTTATAGCAGCTATATTTTTGGCCATCGCGGCGTACATTTTTTTGCAGTGGAAGCCTCTTGAGGAGAGCCGGGCCATACAAAAGCCGGAGCTCACTAATGAGGAAAAGCTGATGGCGAATGAAAACAAGGACATCCAGCTGCCGGTGCAGAGTGATAAAGCCGTCAACATACTGCTCTTGGGGATTGATGACAGAGGCATGGAGTTCAAGGGAAGAACAGACTCCATAATGGTAGTCACGCTTGACTTCAAAAACAAAACTACGAGGCTTACTTCAATAATGAGGGATTCGTATGTAGACATACCCGGCAAGGGATATTCCAAAATAAACGCAGCCTATGCATACGGCGGACCTGAGCTCCTGGTGAGGACACTCAAGTACAACTTCAACATAGACATAGAGCACTATGCTGTCATAGATTTTTACGGCTTCCAGAAGGTGGTCGACATGCTCGGTGGAGTCATAGTCGATGTCAAACCGTATGAGGTGGACGAGCTTAACAACTATATCAAGCAGGGGCCGCAGAACTATCTGAACAGATCAGGCGTGCATAATCTCAACGGAGATCAGACGCTTGCATACACGAGCATAAGATTTGTCGGAAACGGAGACTACGAGCGGACTGAGCGCCAAAGAAGGGTCATATCCCTTATAATAGACAAGGTCAAGGGCTTGGGATTAAAGGACGGAGCCGAAATGGCAAAACAGATTTACCCCTATGTAAGGAGCGACATAAGCATCGGGGACATGCTTGCATACGGCTACAGCTACACGCGGGCGGAAGGCATGAAAATCGAAAGCCTGAGGCTTCCCGCCAACGGAGACTATGCCACAGGCAAGATAAACAAGCAATGGGTAATGGTCCCAAGGCTCAAGGAGATGTCAGCCAAGTTTCACCAGTTCGCATATCCGGGAATGGACGCCTCGCAGGTGGCTGTTCCCGACAACAGCTCGGCCTTCAAGAAGCTGGGCGCCAACTAAGACGGGGGGATGGATATGAGGAGACTTATAGTTACACTACTGGCAGTCATAGCTGTTGCTATTGCAGGGTGCTCGGCAAAACCGCCGGGTGAAAGCGACAAGGTCCTTATGGAGAGTTTCGAAAAACTTGTGGCGGCCGAGCATGACGAAAAGACTGTGCTTGACTTTGCCCGGGAGAACATGAGCAAGCTTTCGCCTGTGGATGCTACAAGGGTGGTTGCGGAGCTTGAAAAAACTCAAAAAAGTCTCGTGGAACAGAGGATTTCAGAGGCGTTTGAAGGGGACCTGCAGCAGAGGCTCATAGAGCAGTCGGGCATGGCGGCAAAAATAGACAGCAAGGATCAGGTGCAGGACGATGACCTCAAGAAGTATGTGGAGACAACCAGACAACGGGGCTACACCCTCATATCGCTTGAAGGCAACTTCTATCCATATATAGACTACAGCATGTACAAGGAGTATTCGAAGTATGTCACAGAAGACTGGAAATCGTATATAGAAATAATGAACGCCGAATACAGCGAATTTGCAATGGTGGACGGCCATGCTGCAATATCGATGGAGGAGTTTCTCGGAAGAATACTGGCAGCAGAAAAGTTCATGGAAGAATTCCCGGATTCGCAGAAGGTGGCTGACATAAAAGAGCTGTATATGTTTTATGTTGCGGCGTATCTGAACTGGGCCGTACTCGAGCAGCCGGGCAACACGCTCTCGCAGGAGGCCATGGAAGGCTACAAGAAGGCGATAGCTATGGAGGAGGACAGCCGGTTCCTCGAGCTTTTCAAGCAATACTACAAGGTGCTTGAGGCTGAGGGCTTCAAGCTGACACCTACGGTTCAAAACGAGATAAACAAGCTTACGCAGACGCTTAGGGAGCAATCGTAAAAATAAGATTGAGGGTATGAGATTACAATATCTCGACAACTGACGGAGGTGGAGTATTTGAAAACTGTAAACATTGTAGGCGCAGGCGCCAGCGGGCTATTTGCGGCATACGAGCTGCAAAGGCTCCTGGGCGACAAGCTTGAGATAAACGTGTTCGAGCAGGGACATAGCATATATGACAGAAAGTGTCCGATACTCGAGGGCAAGACAAGAAACTGCATAAACTGCAAGCCGTGCGCCATAATGAGCGGCTTTGGAGGAGCGGGCGCTTTTTCGGATGGCAAGTACAACATAACAACAGAGTACGGAGGCTGGCTCACAGACTACATAGAGGACAAGGACGCGCTCGGCCTTATGGAATATGTGGACCAGGTTATACTTGAGATGTCCGACGAGGAGCTCGAGGAGGTCTACGAGCCAAAGAGCGGCTACAAGAAGGAGGCCCTAAAGCATGACCTACACCTGCTCGAAGGCAGGGTCAGGCATCTTGGGACAGAGAAGAATCTGCGCATACTAAAGCATATGTACGAGCAGCTTAAATCCAGCGGCGTAAAGTTCCATTTCAGCACAAAGATAAAAAATGTCAACGCATACGAGGATTCAAGGCACAGGTTCGAGCTTGAAAGTGAGGAGGAAATATTCAAGAGCGACTACCTGATAATAGCAGTCGGAAGGAGCGGCGCCGAGTGGTTTGCCAAGCAGTGCAGGGAGAACCTGGGGCTGCATCTTATAAACAACCAGGTGGATGTAGGCGTAAGGGTGGAGGTGCCTTCTCAGGTGCTTGAGGATATAACAAGCGAGATATACGAGGCGAAGATAAAGTACAGAACAAAGGCGTACGGCGACATAGTAAGGACCTTTTGCATGAACCCGAATGGCTATGTGGTTACAGAGAACACGGACGGCATAATAACTGTAAACGGCCACAGCTTTTCAGACAAGAGTCTGGGCAGCGACAACACCAACTTCGCCCTGCTGGTGAGCAGCCGCTTTACAGAGCCTTTCGACGACCCATATGCATACGGCAAGAGGATAGCTTCATTTTCAAACCTGCTTGGCGGAGGCGTCCTGGTGCAGCGCTTTGGGGACCTTATAGGCGGAAGAAGGACGAACCACCACAGGCTAACGCAGAGCTTCACAAGGCCTACGCTGGAAGCCACTCCGGGAGATCTTAGCCTGGTACTGCCAAAGAGGCAGCTGGATGATATAATAGAAATGATATTCCAGCTCGACAAGATGTTCCCCGGAATGGCAAACGAGGACACGCTATTGTACGGCGTAGAGGTCAAGTTCTACAGCTCAAGGCTCGAACTCAATGAAGACCTTGAGACTGAGATAGAGGGCATGTATGCCATAGGAGACGGAAGCGGCACTACAAGGTCGCTCTCGCAGGCGAGCGCAAGCGGAGTACACGTAGCCAGAGTAATAAGCTCAAAGGAGTGATAGTGTGATATATTTCAACACGGAAAAAGACAAGATAGAAAGCATAGTAAAGTCCCTCCCAAAAGACACTGCCATAGGCGAGTTCTCGGGAAGGGACAGCGCTGCAGCTATAATAAAGGCAATGGAAAGGGGCGACATAAACGATGTGCTTCCTGTGGCGAGCTTTGCCGGCACTGAATACGGCAATCTGGACGCAATTAGGGAAAACCACGCCCTGCTGGTTGAGCAGATAGACAGAATGTACGGCGGCAGGAAGAAGGTGCACGAGCTCGTGGTATACAGCAATCCAGAGCTTTGGAGCGTTATAAACGGCAGGTTCGCCACCATGCTGATTGGAAAATTCGGCTTCTACAATCCATGCATAGGCTGCCATGCCTATTTCCACATACTCAGGATTCCAATGGCACTAAGGCTGGGAAGGAAGATAATAGCCGGAGAGAGGGAATACCACGACAACAGGATAAAGGTCAACCAGCTTCCAAAGAGTCTGGACACATACAAGAGGATAGTCGAGAGCTTCGGAGTGGAGCTTGTAGAGCCCCTAAGGAAGATATACTCGGGCGATGACATATCTCAGATAATAGGCTGGGAATGGGCAGAAAGCTCAAAGCATCCGGAGTGCGTATACAGCGGAAACTACAACGATGCGTCAGGCAAGGCCATATTCGATGAGGCCCAGCTTGACCGCTTCCTTGAAGAGTACCTGTATCCCGTATGCACAAGACTTACAGAGGTAATAATAAAAGACGAGCATGCAGGCAAGAAGGAAATGATAAAAGCTGTAGAGGGCTTGCTATGAAGACAATAATACTGCTTCTTGACGGCGTAGGGGACAGGACCTTCGCCGAGCTGGGCGGCAAGACGCCGCTCGAGTACGCCAGGACCCCAAAGCTCGACCTCCTCTGCAGGCAGGCCGAGACAGGTATAATGGTGCCCTGGAGGCAGGGAGTGCCCCTTGGCACCGAGATGGCACACTTCATACTCTTTGGCTACGACCCGGCCAAATATCCTGGAAGGACAGTAATAGACGCCAAAGGGGAAGGACTCCCCATAGAAAAGGGCAGGGTATACATGAGAACCTCCTGGGCGTGGACCGAAAAGCGGGATGGAGGCTTCATGCTGCGCGACCGTTTCACTCAGGAGCTTTCAAGGGACGAGGCATTGGAGCTTTCAAGGGCTCTTCCGAAGGAATTTGAAGGCTGCCGCTTCGAGTGGGTGTTTTCATACGACAGCCACGGTTTTCTTGTAATGGAAGGCGAGGGCTTAAGCAGCATGATATCCGATGCAGACCCCTTCTACAAGGACCAGCATGTAATGAAGATAGAGCCCTTCGAGACAGACGATGAAAAGGCTGCGCGAACAGCCGGCATAATGAACAGATACCTTCTGGAGTGCTCAAGGCGACTCTACTACCACGAGATAAACACCAGGAGAATGGAGGCGGGCATGCAGCCAGCCAACTTCCTCATGATAAAATGGGCCGCGGAGCACAGCGACTCGACGCCGTTTCACGTGCAAAACGGCATGAGGGGAGCAGTCCTCGGCCAGAGCAGGCTCATGAGAGGGCTTGCGCAGCTGTTGGGCATGGACTACATGAAATACGACACGCTCGAGGACGCCATAGAAAGGGCCATAGAGGGAGACTGGGACTTTGTGCACGTGCACACCAAGGCCCCCGACGAGGCGGCTCACACCAAGAACCCGCTCAACAAGGTCAAGGCAATAGAGGACATAGACGACAGGATCGGAAGACTTGTCGAGGGACTTGAGGACACACTGCTCATAGTCACGGGCGACCACTCGACGCCAAGCGGGGGCGCTCTCATACATTCGGGGGAGCCGGTGCCCATAATGTTCATAGGAAACGGCTTGAGAGTGGACGACGTGGATACCTTCGGAGAGAGGAGCTGCGCCAAGGGCAGCATAAGGATGAACGGCACCGACCTCATCCCCATGATACTCAACATGACGGACCGGGCTAAGCTCTGCCATTTGCGCTCCGGCCCAAGAGACATACTCTACACACCACAGCAGGTGAACAAGCTGGAATCTGAATAAACAAAAAGACAAGGGGACGGTTCTCTTGTCTTTTTGGATGTGTATTAAAAAATATTATAGCAAAATAGCATATGATAAAAACAATCAATTATACTCAGGATTTCATCTCTGATACAATTTGAATGTAAAGTATGTAAAAAATATGTTAAGAGATGAAAGGGGAATTTGGATGAAGAAATTTTGGAGTCTTATAGTAGCTTCAATGATGATTCTTTCAATGGCGCTTACAGGATGCTCCCAGCAGCCGGCGGAGGAAGCTTCAAAGGATGAATTCAAATCACAGATATTCTTCAAGGGCTCGTCTACGCTTGCACCTGTAGTATCTCAAATAGCCACTGATTTTATCGACGCCAACGAAACATGGAACAAGGTGAATGCTGATTTTCCAGAAAAGAGCATAGACCTTTTCGTATCAGCGGGCGGATCGAGTGCAGGAGTCAAGGCGGTAATTGACGGTACAAGTGATTTTGGAATGGTTTCAAGGAATGTCAAGGATGAGGAGAAAGAGCAGATAAAGGACTACAAGGAGTTCCTGCTAGGATATGACGTACTCACAATATCTGTAAATCCTGAGAATCCTATAGTGAACATAAAGAAAAACCTTACTACAGATGAGGTTAAGAAGATATTCTCAGGCGAGTACAAGTACTGGGACGAGGTAGCTCCTGGACTTCCTCACAACGAGATAGTAGTAGTTACTAGGGATATAGGCGGTGGAGCGCACCAGGTTTTCCAAGACAAGGTCATGGGAGATGCTCAGGTCAAGGCAGAGTCCATTCAGGAGCCTTCGATGGGAGCGCTGGCTACAAAGATAATGGAGAACAAGGATGCAATAGGCTATGCCTCGTCTGGTCTTGTGAATCAGAATGAAGGCAGGATAATACCTCTCGAGGTAGACGGTATAGCACCTGTAAAGGAAAACATACTAAGCGGGGCATACAAGATATCAAGACCTCTTATAGTTATAAAAAGCGGAGAGCTTCTGCCTCAGGAGCAGCTTTTTGTAGACCTTATGCTTTCTGAAGAAGGAATGAAAACTGTTGAAAAGATGGGCTTTGTTCCTGCGAAGTAGTAAAACATAATATGTAAGTCCAGAACAAAATCCAGAAGGCTAATCTTCTGGATTTTCTTGTCGATTTTACATGAAAGGGGCTAAACAATGAAACGCGATAAGGCTTTTGAGCTGATAATAAAGGCGTTCACGCTTGTTTCGGTTGCAATACTGGGCTTCATAATATTTTTCATAGGAGCAGAGAGTCTGCCGGCATTTAGATATTCGGGATTGGCGGGCTTTTTTACAAATGAAAGGTGGAATCCCATAGGAGCGGATCCAGTGTTTTCGATACTGCCCATGGTGCTTGCCACTATATACGTTTCATTTCTTGCCGTTGCTATTGCGCTTCCAATTGGTGTTGGGACAGCAGTTTTCCTCTCGTGCATAGCGCGAGAATCTGCAAGACGCATGTTAAAGCCATTCATAGACCTCATGGCAGGCTTGCCTTCCGTGGTATTCGGCTTCATGGGGCTGATGGTGGTAGTTGGATATTTCGAGAAGCACTTTTCCATGTCATCGGGAGAGAGCGTGCTTGCCGGGGGCATAGTGCTTGCCATAATGATACTTCCGTATATAGTGTCAACGTGCGATACAACAATGGCCGAGATAATGAAATCCCACAAGAAAACTTCCGACAGTCTAGGCGTTTCGAAATGGCATATGATAAGGTACCTTGTGCTCCCTGCAGCCAAAAGGAGCATATTTGCCGGAGCGGTGCTTGCGCTCGCAAGGGGCATGGGGGAGACAATGGCAGTAATGATGGTTATAGGAAACAGTCCGTTGTTTCCAAGGCTTCTTGGGAAATGTGAAACAATACCTGCGCTCATAGCCCTTGAGATGGGTGGGGCACCTGTTGGAAGCCTGCACTATCATGCGCTTTTTGCGGCAGGTCTCATACTCATAATAATGAGATTCGCAGTCAGCATGGCAGTCTGGCAAATAAAAAAAGGATCAGATTTTTAACTGCAGGGGAGAATCCAAATGGATAGAAGAAGAAAATACAAGGAAATTATCATATGGAGCATCCTTAGTGCCGCGATCACATTCGCAGTCGCTTTCTTCATAATAGGCTATATAATGCTAAAAGGGAGCAGGACAATAAGCGCCGAGTTTCTATTGGATTCGCCCAAGGGCTTCCCTCTAGGCTCAAGCGGCGGAGTATACCCGGCTATAATAGGCAGCCTTGCGTTTACAGGGGTGGCCTGCGCGGTAGCATCGCTGCTGGCAGTATCAACAGCAGTATACCTGAAATTTTATTGCACCAGCAGGAGGCTGTACAATGTCATAAGGCTTGTCATAGAATCTACAGCGGGAATGCCGTCAATAGTACTGGGGCTCTTCGGATACACCTTATTCGTGCTCAAATTGGGCTTTGGCGTGTCGGTTCTCTCTGGAGGACTCGTACTTGGGATAATGATTTTTCCGTTCATAGAGGTGAGGGTCGAAAAGAGGCTTGGTGAAATAGAGCAGGATATGCTGCTGTCCTCATATGCGCTGGGCGTTTCAAGGTACTACACCATTAAAAGGCTCGTATTGCGAGAGGCCCTCGCAGACATAATAAGCTCCGTGGCTCTTGCTGGAGGCTTTGCTATGGGGGCAACAGCGCCGATAATACTAACAGGGGCAGTAATATACGCAAAGGCTCCGGAAAGCATAATGTCCCCGGCTATGGCGCTCTCATACCATCTGTATGTGCTTGTGGGCGAAGGAGCGCCTTTAGAATATGTATACGGAACGGCCACGGTTCTTGTGATGCTTATATTGGCAATAAACGGGGCGGCGATGCTCATTGGAAGAATGAAAAGAGGTGAATGACATGGATATAATAATGCAAATAGAAGGCATGGGCGTATCGTATGCAGATAAAACTGTACTAAGCGACATAACAGTCGACATATACAAAAACTCAATAACAGCCTTGATAGGCCCTTCAGGCTGCGGAAAGACCACATTCATCAAGAGCCTCAACCTGCTTGTCGAGGACGAAAAGGACGGAGCGGTCAAGGGCAGCATATTGCTTGAGGGAACGGATGCGAGGAAAATTCCAAGAGAAAAGCTAAGAAGCAAGCTTGGCATGGTGTTCCAAAATCCCGCGCCGTTTCCGCTGAGCATACAAGAGAACATGACGTATGCGCCAAGGTACCATGGCGTTAGGGATAAGGAAAGCCTTGGCCAGATAGCAAAGAGAAAGCTAGAGGTGGCAGGCCTATACGACGAGGTGTCGCACTGCCTGGACATGCCGGCAAGGAAACTTTCGGGAGGACAGCAGCAGAGACTTTGCATAGCAAGGGCGCTAACAGTTGAGCCTTCGGTGCTTCTGCTCGACGAGCCCTGCTCGGCCCTTGACATACAAAACACGGCCAAGATAGAAGCCATGCTAAAGGAACTCTCAAGGGACTACTCAATAGTAATAGTAACCCACAACCTTGCCCAGGCCAGAAGGATAGCAGACTATACAATGTTCATGATGTCGGGAGAGCTTGTTGAATTCGGAAGGACCTCGCAGGTGTTTTCAAGCCCTAAGGACGAGAGGACAAGACAGTATATCGAGGGAGTATTCGGTTAAATGAATCCAAAGGAATAATTGGCCTTTAAATTTCGTCTTGTGATTTCCAATTGACTCATGCACTCTGAAATCTGGAATTTTGAGAACTCGCGTTGCTCAGACACTCAAAATTCCAACGATTTCATTCATGCCTTTCGCCACGAAATCTACAAAAGCAGCCTCTAGACCTGTCCTGTTTTCTTATATTCAACCACCTATAAGCGAGAGATACGGTCAAAGCAAGACTTCGGAGTTGGCTTAAAAAGGCAATTGTAGGATTTGTGCTGTAAAAGGCGCTGATATATGAATATTTACAAGATTAATAACGGAACAATCCGGTATGAAATATTTCTATAATAACCCATGAAATCATGTAAAACCTGTATTATATATTCTGTGGGATTTGGGATGTCCACAAATTTTCAGCCGGATTAGTCCGGCAAAATGTAGGGAGGTAGATTATGAGCAAGATTTTGGTCGAATTTATAAACACATGCGCTTGATGCGACAAATATGGAGCTTTCGTAGAAAGCCTGGCAAAGCAGCATGAAGACAAGCTGGAGCTTGTCATTTACAGGGCTGGCAAGGATTTTGGATACATAAAGAAATACGGCATGGTCACAAAGAGCATGATAGTGATAGGCGAAAAGAAGAAAATTCAGAATCTGTCTGAAAAAAGCATAACAGAGGCCATTGAAGAGGCCGTGAAAGGATAGACAAACATGTTCGAATTTATTGAAAGAATGGTACTTGCAGGCTTTAACATATTAAACAGCGCCTCGGCCTGGCTTGTTTTCAGCTTCATACTTGCAGGGGTGCTTCATGACATAATGTCGCCAGACAAGTTCCAAAGGATGCTGGGAAACAAGAAGCTGTCATCTCTTCTAAAGGGCACAATTTCAGGAATGCTCCTGCCCATATGCAGCTGCGGGGTAATACCGCTGGGGATAAGCCTTTACTACTCGGGGGCATATCTTGGACCTGTGCTTGCTTTTATGACGGCAACCCCTATAATCAACCCTATAGCCGTAATACTCTGCTATGGACTCCTGGGCCCGGAAATAACGATAATATACGTCATAGCGGGCTTCACCGTACCCATGCTGATAGGCATTATAGGCAATATGTTCGCAGGTCCTGAGCTTGTGGCTCCAGGTGTGGAGGAGAATATACAGGCCAGGATGCTTGAACTTGAAGAGGGGACAAGGCCGGGTCTTGCGGAAAGAATAAAATCGGGACTCAACTGGGCGATAAACGACCTTGCGCTGGCAGTTAGCAAGTATGTGATACCCGGAATGCTGTTTGCCGGATTTTTGCTTACGGCAGTGCCGCAGGATTACATACAAAGCTTCCTTGGCAATCCAAACCTCTTGTCACTTGGAAGCATAGCTGTTCTTGCTACAATAATGTATGTATGCGCAGTTGGCCACATACCATTTATAGCCGCACTTATTGCAAGTGGCGCAGCGCCAGGAGTTGGCATCACATTTCTGATGGCAGGAGCCGCCACAAATTTCCCCGAGCTCATAAGCATGCTTAACCTCATGGGAAAAAGGACGGCAATCATATACAGCACAGTCATAACGCTTACGGCGCTTGTGTTCGGGTATGTTGCCAATCTGCTGCTCATGCCGGGCTTTGAGCCTGCGATGAACTTTGACAGGACATCCAATTCGATAAAGGCTGCAAACACGCTGCTCATAGATTTTCCAAAGCCTATAGAGTATATATGCTCATTCATAATATTTGTCTTCTTTCTTCGCGCAGTTATGCCCGGAGTCAAAACAGCAATTGCAGCTGCAACAAAGAAAGCGGCATAGGGAAGGATCAGAAAAATGATAAGAAAAATTTCATGCGCTATGGCAATGATGGTGGTTATAGCAGGATTAAGTGGTTGCAGCAGCACCCCAGCAAATAAAGATGAAAAAGCAGACCTTGGAGTGTCGGCAGACAACGAGCTTCTGGGATATTTCCAGTCTCAGTATCCTGACAGGGAGCCCGTAAAATGCGCATATGACGATATAACAAACGATGGCGGCAAGGATTTGATAGTTATATTCGATAACGACAAGGGCAAAAAGCAAATGTGTGCAGTAATCGCAAAAGAAAATGAAAAGCACCAGTTTACAGACCCCATACCGGCACCGGCGGAGAACCAGAAGATTCAATTCAAAGACATAGACGAAAAGGACGAGCTGGAGTTCATAGTGTCAGGCTCCAAAAACGGAAGCGTGGGCTATGCAATATACAGAATAATAGACGGACAGATTATAAATCTATTCGGAGAAGGCATGGAAGACTGCTGTGATTAACACGGGATTCCTGAAAAACTCAGTGCTTCTGGCGATAATTGCCATCGCTGTGTTCCTTTTCATGCCAAAAGAGAGCCTAAGCAGCAACGTCAGAGTAGGAGCATCAACTGAAAGCTCCGGGCTGCTCCTGGATTATATATCAAGCAGCACAGAAGCCGGGGGCAACGTAGAAGGCCGCGAGCTGGAAGCATATATAATAGGTGACTGCTGAAGCGCATCTGCTCAATGGGCATTGAGCTCGGATGTTATGGACATGGCATTCCTGTGCCCCGACGCGGCCAGAGAGTTTGTAAAAGTAAACAAGGAATTTGAAATAATAGGAGCCGTGATGCAAAACACAAGCATGTTCGTATTCAAAGACATGGAAAATCCAGGCATAGTGGGAGTGCCCCAGAACAGACCGCATCTGGACAACATAGTGCTTGAGAATCTTGGCAAGAATACGCAAATGAAAAAATTGATGGGCACGGCCCTGCCTTATGCGTTGGAAAACGGACAGGTGGACTCGGTGCTTGCAGACTTCACAAGCGGATTTTTCCTCGCGGGACAAAAAGAAAGCGCGGCCATCAAGGCCGACCACACAACATGCGTACTGGTAGTAAACTCGGATTACAAAAAAACCGAAGGCTTCCGCGAATTCATAAGGCTCTACAACCATTGCGCCAAAGAACTCTCAAACACAAACGTCCTGGCAAAGCAGCTGGAGAAATACAAGGATATGGAACTTTCACCCTCCGACAGACATACACTCGGAGAATTGCGGGTGAAGTTCCTGCAGCTTGATGAATAAAAAAGACCTGGCTTTGTTTCATCGGATTTACGCTGCGCTTATTTGGATTATCTCGGCTTTTGAATACAAGAAAAACAGGCAAGGTCTTATTGGAGTCTGCTTTTGCAGATTTCCCGGCAAAATGCGATGCTGCGGCCGCAGAATTTTGAGTGTCTGAGCGCAGCGAGTTCTCAAAATTCAAGAGCTGCAGTGAGCATGAGCCGCACGGAAATCCAAAAGCGGAATCAAAGACCGCCTGTTTCTTGTATTCATGTACATACGATCCTTTGCAAACAAAAAGGGATGCCCTCAGGCATCCCTTCATTTATTTATCCTTACTTCATCTTCTCCGCAACCATATTAACCATGTCCACAACCCTTACAGAATAACCCCACTCATTGTCATACCATGCAGCAAGCTTAACCATGTTGCCGCCCATAACCTTAGTAAGCAGCGAGTCAACTATAGAAGAGTGCTCGTCTCCAACGTAGTCCACAGATACAAGCGGCTCGTCGCTGAAGCCAAGTATGCCCTTAAGATAAGTTTCAGAAGCCTCTTTAAGAGCTGCATTTACCTCTTCAGCAGTAGCGCTTTTTTCAAGCTCGCAAACAAGGTCGGTTATAGAGCCAGTTGGCACTGGAACCCTTAGCGCATAGCCGTCAAGCTTGCCCTTGAGGTTTGGAAGCACAAGGCCAACAGCCTTAGCCGCGCCAGTAGTAGTAGGTATTATAGACTCCGCAGCAGCCCTTGCCCTTCTAAGGTCCTTGTGGCTCTTGTCAAGTATTCTCTGGTCGTTAGTATACGCGTGAACAGTAGTCATGAAGCCTCTAACTATTCCGAATTTCTCGTCAAGCACCTTCGCAACTGGAGCAAGGCAGTTTGTAGTGCAAGAAGCGTTAGATATTATATTGTGGATTGCATGGTCGTACATATCGTCGTTTACGCCCATAACCATAGTTATGTCTTCTCCGTCCTTAGCAGGCGCTGTAAGAATTACCTTCTTGGCTCCGGCAGCTATGTGTCCTTCAAGCTGGTCTCTTTTTACGAAAACACCAGTAGACTCCACAACTATGTCAACTCCAAGGTCCTTCCATGGAATGTCCTTAGGCTCCTTGGCCTGGATTACCTTTATCTCTTTGCCGTTTATTATTAGAGCGTTCTCGGCAGTTTTCACATCGTCCTTTGCTCTTCCAAAGCAAGAGTCATATTTGTAAAGATGCGCAAGAGTAGCCACGTCAGCCCTGGCATTTAGAGCAACAACCTCGATATCGCCTGCAAGCTTAGTCTGGGCTATTCTCAGGAAAAGCCTTCCAATCCTTCCAAATCCGTTAATACCAACTTTTATTGCCATAAAAATACCCCCCATATATGTAATTGAGTTGCAAAATCAATGTGACATACTTTATATAAAATATTACATATTATTTATACATTTACTGCGTCGGTTTGTCAAGGTTAGCGGGACTATAAAATTTCCGTATAAATTTGCCGTCAATTATAAATATACCCCAACAGCTACGAACTAAGCAGGCTATGTTGCAGCATGCGCGCAGAAGTTTTAGGGAAAACGCCGTATCCTTAAAATGGTCATTGACCGGACGGTTATTTAAATAACACGGCGATATATGTTTAAAGCTGGTTTTAGGAAGGTATATAATTATTATCATTTTTAAACGGCATATGCCGGCAAAAGAACAGGTGACAGACAAAGGGGGGCCAACATTGGAGAACACGGTGAGAATAACAGAAGATGAAATAAAAGAAATAGCGAATCTGCTGACAGGACTCAGGCTTACAAAGCCGAGCGCTTTTATGTTCAACGACATAAGGACCATAAACAGCTTTTACATAAAAGCCACAGGCAGAGATCTTTTTTCAGAGGACAACATATCCAATCTCGAGAGAGCTTTGGAATATAAACATATATAGATTACAAAAGTAAAGAATATCCCGGATCGGCGTCTCATAGAAATATGCTGATCCGGGATTTTTGATTTTTTGAATGCTGTGCCAAGGCTATTCTATTACTATTACGGAAGTCTGCCCAATCTTGACCCAGTCATACAGAAACTTAGCGTGTGAGGTATAGTTCCTGACGCACTTGTGGGATCTGGGGACTGTTCCTAGAGTGTATAGGGTCTCCTTCTGACCGGGATCGACAAGCTAGCCGTTTTTCTTTATATAGTCCACAGGCACGCCGTGCACATAGGCTCCGCCGGAGAAGCGTACGGCATAAGGGGCGTAACCGGCAATCTCTTTAGTTATGTCGTCAAGATACAGGAATTTGGACTTTCTTTCAATCGCCATGAAATAGCCGAGCGGAGTTTCAAACCTGTATTTGTCCTGCGCTCCCGTGGTTGCAAACGTATAGGAAATCATATGCCATGAGCTGCCTGTCCATTCGAATACTGCCTCATTCTGGTTCTTTCTGTCGACTACTATAACCTGGCCCAGAGAAGAAGGAGCATTTTTTGTGTATACGTACTTCTTGGACACAAAGTAGCTGCCTGGACGTTCAAGTGACTCAACCTTGTAGTATGAATCCTGCTCGCCGACTATCCTAAGGAGCTTGCCGTCGTCAAAGTAAATAAGTTCTGACTTGTTGCCGAGGCTTGCATATGCCGGGGCGCTCTGGTCGCGGAGTGTACCGTATTTGTCGCTTGTGGATCCCTTGTAAAGGGGAGGAAGACCGTTCCTGTTCTTGTAGTTGTTAACATAGCCCATCTTTCCGCTGGATATCTGAGTGCGCAGATTCTCAAGTGAGGATGCCATCTTGTCGAACTGGAAACCTCTCTTTTCGACAAGCGAAGAGAACATGTAGCCAGACCGTATTGTCCCATTTTGATACCAGAACACCTTGTACCATTTGCCGGAGTTGTACTTGGAGAGAAACTCTCCTGTCACAGCTTCTGTCACATTGACTTTCTCAAAATACCCGGCTGTCCTTACTACTTTCGAGCTCGTAGTAGGAGCTTCCCTAATATTGACAGAACCCTTGGAAAGCAGGACATAGTCATATGCAGGCAGATATTTGTCATACTTGAGATTAAGGGCTATCGAAGCCGGAAGCACGGTATTGTATGTCTCAATGACATTGCTGGCAGGAGCCGCGGCTGCAGGCTCAGAAGGCTGCTGCTGAATCTCCTGCTGGGCAGGCAATTCGTCCTGGGGCACTAGCGTGTCAGCCTCACCCTGCGCGGCAAGTTTCTCGTCTTCGGAAATATCCTGAGCGTTCACGTTCTCCTCAAGAGTATAATTCGCCACATCCGCCGTATCCATGACCCCCTGCGTCATCAGGGAATTCAACTGCGCGGCAGTAGCAGATGCGGTTACAGACGTCACGTCGGGGTTGGCCGAAATTGGCGCCGTACTCATCAGGGAAACAATTACAGTTTTTATTAACAGTTCTTTCATAATTTGAATCACCATCCTGGATTTTTTAGAAGAAAAAGTGACGGTATCATAGTGTATATATCTATATACCCCGTTGATGTATATTTAATTAGTTTTGCAGGAAATGTTTGAGGGTATACAAAAAAATGTACCATATAGATATTGCAAGGGGATTAAAAAATCTTAATAAGCGTATAAATAAATACCAAATTATGGAGGGGATTTTCATGAAAAAGATACTATTGCCGGTCGACGGCTCGGATTTTTGCCTTAAGGCGTATGACATGGCAAAAAGCTTCGCGGAAAAGTTCGATGCTGAAATAATAGTGCTGAACGTGGCAGACATAGAGCCGGGATTTACACAGACTTTCATAACGCAAAACTTCCAGACGATGGATGAATACCTCAAGGCGAGAGCTGAAACAATAATAGAAGGCGCAAAATCCAAATTCGAAGGCAGTGACATAAAGGTTACATTCCACATAGCAACAGGCGATCCGGCCATGGAAATAATCGATATGGCCGAAAGGGAAGAGTGTGACATGATAATAATATGCACACATGGAATGACTGGAGCAAAGAGATTCCTGATAGGTTCTGTGGCCAGCAAGGTAGTCCACCATGCGTCTATGCCCGTGTTCGTAATAAGGTAACGAGAAATATCTATCTATAATATAAATTAATTCAAAAGCTTAATCAGCGATACAAAAGAAGGCCTTAGGGGGAACGCGGTGACAAAACAATAACAAAAATCAAAACTCTGAATAAACCTGCAGGATTTGGGAATATACTATGGCAAGCAGTGACAATCATTAAAACATATAAAGGGGGAAGAGTTATGGCGGAAAATGTAAAAATAACAATCCAGACTGGTTTGAATGAGGTCGCAGACTATCTTAGAGAGAACGGCTATGATGTGTGTGTAATGGGTAACTGCAAAGGCGGCGCAGATATATCCATAGTTGACGTACCGGATTCGGACTGGGAAGAGATGGGCTCTGCCGAATGCAGGATTGACGGAGAAAATGAAATGCTCGTAATAAATGCGGCCAAGTATACGAAGGAAGAGATATTGAATCTAGTCAAGAACAACATGTGTAAAAAGGCAGCCAATTGGTTTGAAGGTTAGGCTTTAAATTTGAATTTAAATAGGGAATCTAAAAGGAGCGCTGTGGGCGCTCCTTTTTACTTCTCCTTATCTTGGGATAAGGCCTATTTTCTTTTGCATTTTCCTGAGCATCTTGGAAGCTGTGTAGTTGGCTTTTTCGGCGCCCAGCTTGTATATCCTCTCGAGCTCGGCCTTGTCTGAAAGAAGCTGGCGGACTTTCTCCTGTATCGGAGCGAGCTCGGCAACAACAAGCTCTGCCACGTCCGACTTGAGCTGGGCGTAGCCGCAGCCCATGTATCGTTCAACTATAGTCTCAGGCGAGTCGCCGCTTATGGCGCTGGCAATGTTTATCAGGTTCTTGATTCCTGGCTGCTCGTCGCTATATGCGATTACTCCGACGGTATCCGTTACAGCCCTTGAGATTTTTTTTCTTATGTCGTCAGGCGTATCGAGTATCATTATGAAAGAGTTCTTGTTCTCGTCGGACTTGGACATCTTCTTGAGGGGCTCCTGGAGGCTCATTATCTTTGCGCCCTCCTTTGGTATGTACCCTTCAGGTATCTTGAACGTAGGGCTGTAGGAGTTGTTGAACCTCTCGGCCAGGTCCCTGGAGAACTCAAGGTGCTGCATCTGATCCTTGCCGACAGGCACAAGGTCAGCATTGTAAAGGAGTATGTCGGCGGCCATGAGTACAGGATACGTGAAAAGGCCCACAGGAATGCTCTCGCCTGCCCTCTGGCTCTTGTCCTTGAACTGCGTCATTCTGGAGAGCTCTCCCATGTAGGTGTAGCAGTTGAGCAGCCACTGAGCCTCGCTGTGCGCTGGCACGTGCGACTGTATGAAGAGTGTCGTCTTCTCCGGATCAAGTCCAGAGGCCATATATATTGCAAGCACCTCGAGCGTCTTTTCTCTAAGGCTCTTTGGCTCTTGTCTTACAGTTATTGCGTGCAGGTCTACAACGCAAAAATAAGAATCATATTCATCCTGAAGCTTGACCCAGTTTTTTATGGCACCCAGATAGTTGCCGAGGGTCAGCCCGCCGGAAGGCTGTATGCCGCTAAAAATTACTTTCCTCTCTTCCATATATATCTCCTCCAATAAATAGTCATACTAATATGATAAGATTTTTTTGGGTTATAGGCAACACAATAAATCCAAGTGTCAAATAAGCCCGGTGAATACAGGAAAAAATCCGGACAAACCCTGGCGAAAAAGGACAAAAAAATCTGTTGATTTTTCATTTTCAAATTAGTATAATTATAAAAGTGTTCGTTTAGTAGACATAAACAAAATGTTTAATATTCTTGACTTGGATATCAATGGGAATCTGGATGGGCTCGTGCCTTGTAACGAATTGAGGCGGGTTCGGCCAGATTATTTTGATTGACAATATATAAAGAGAAAGGCGGGGAGTCCCATAAAAAAAGACCAACACAGCATGCCTCTTTTTGAGGCGCTTAAAAAATACCATGAAAAAAAAGTTACGCCATTCGATGTGCCGGGGCACAAGCATGGCAAGGGCCTCCCCGAGCTGGCCGATTTTCTCGGAGAAAAGGTCCTGCAGGTGGATGTAAACTCAATGAAGCCGCTGGATTTTCTAAATGACCCATCTAGCGTTATAAAGGAAGCTCAGGAGCTGGCCGCCCAGGCTTTTTCGGCAGACCACTGCTTTTTCCTTGTGAACGGAACTACAAGCGCGGTTCAGTCGATGATAATGAGCACCTGCAATCCTGGCGAGAAAGTCATACTTCCAAGGAACGCCCACAAGTCGGCTATAAACGGCCTAATACTCAGCGGGGCGCAGCCTGTGTATATACAGCCGCAGATCAATCCGCAGCTTGGCATTGCAATGGGAGTGACAGTAGAAAGCGTTGAGCTGGCAATAGCGGAAAATCCTGACGCAAAGGCAGTGTTCATAATTAATCCGACATACTACGGCTATACGGGCAACATAAGGGAGATAGTAAAGCTAGCTCACAGGCACGGCATGGCTGTGCTTGCAGACGAGGCGCACGGGGCGCATTTTGGCTTCAGCGGGGGACTGCCTCAGGACGCAATGAGCGCGGGGGCAGACATGAGCTCTGTAAGCCTTCACAAAACCGGCGGCTCGCTCACACAAAGCTCTCTGCTGCTAATGAGGGAGGGCCTCATAGACCCGGGAAAGGTAAGGTCGATTATAAACCTCACCCAGACAACTAGCGCTTCGTATCTGCTAATGAGCAGTCTGGACGTTGCCAGAAAGAGCCTCGCCACAATCGGAAGCGAATCCCTGCAGGAGATACTGAGGGTATCCAGCTGGGCAAGGGAGAATATAAACGCCATAGACGGGCTGCATGCTTTCGGCAAGGAGCTGCTCGACGGCAAGGGCGTTTACAACTTTGACGAGACAAAGCTCGGAGTAAATGTAACGGGAATAGGCATGACCGGCTTTGAGGCTTACGACCTGCTCAGGGACGAATACAACATACAAGTCGAGCTTGGCGATGCGACCAACATACTTGCAGTAATAAGCCTTGGAGACGATATGGATTCGGTTTCAAAGCTCGTAGGCGCCCTAAGGGACATGGCAGCAAGATTCGGCAAGGAAAAGATAAAAATAAAGACTCCTCCGCTTAAAAACCCAGAGGTTATAGTCTCGCCAAGGAATGCGTTCTATGGCATGAAAAGGACAGTAAAGCTCTCTGAGGCAAAGGGCATGATATGCGCCGAGTCGGTTATGGCCTATCCTCCGGGGATACCTATAGTTGCAATGGGCGAGAAGATAAGCGAGGAAATGATTGAATATATAGGCTTCATAAAGAGCCAGAAGACTACACTTTCAGGCACGAAGGATCCGAATGTAGAATATATAGAGGTGCTCGGATACTAGGCATATTTAATATTTGAATAGAAGGGAGATGCTTGAGCATGAACAAGAACATTCACACGTTTTTAGGCTTTGAAAGCCCGTACGACGAGGCCAGCATAGTTGTTTACGGAAGCCCTTTTGACGGGACTACTTCATTCAGGCCGGGCACAAGATTCGCGCCAGCCATAATGAGACAGGAATCATACGGACTTGAGACTTACAGCCCGTACCTTGATATGGACATAATAGAGGACGCGGCAATATTCGACGGAGGCGACCTCGACCTTCCCTTTGGAAATACAGAAAGAGTTCTCGATATGATACACGAATATGCTCAAAGAGTCGTAAGCGACGAGAAGGTGCCCGTCATGATAGGCGGAGAGCACCTTGTAAGCTACCCTGCAATCAAAGCCGTATTTGAAAAATATCCGGACCTTCACATAGTTCACTTCGATGCCCACACGGACCTGCGTGAGGACTATATGGGCGAGAGGCTGTCGCACGCCACAGTCATAAGGAGAGTCTGGGAGCTTGTAGGCGACGGCAGGATATACCAGTTCGGCATAAGATCAGGCGAAAAGGTCGAGTTCGAATGGGCCAAAGCTCACACGAGCCTTACGAAGTTCGACTGCACAGGGCTCGACAAGGCCGTCGAGAGCCTAAAAGGCAAGCCTGTATACGTTACTATAGACCTGGACATACTGGATCCTTCGGTATTTCCTGGAACTGGCACGATAGAGCCGGGAGGAATCACCTTCAAGGAGATGATGTCTGCCATAGGCATGCTCAAGGGGCTCAACATAGTAGGCGCTGACGTGGTGGAGCTGTCTCCGCACTACGACCAGAGCGGCACATCCACAGCGGTAGCCTGCAAGGTTCTAAGGGAGCTGCTGCTTGCTATAGCCTGCAAATAGAATAGAATCAAACCACAGACCAGACCCTGCACAGCAATGCGGGGTTTTTCTGCATTGTTTTTCAAATGCCTGCTCGGTTATAATAAATAATTATAGGACAAAATATATTAGATACTCTGTGAGGGGATATATATGAATATAGGTAAGAAAATAAAGGAGCTGCGGATGGCCAAATCCCTTACCCAGGAAGAGCTGGCCAGCAGGTGCGACCTTTCCAAGGGGTTCATTTCGCAGGTGGAGCGGGATCTGACGTCGCCTTCCATATCGACGCTTGTGGACATACTTGAGAGCCTGGGGACGAATTTGAAGGACTTTTTCAACGAATACGAGGACGAGAAGATTGTATTCACAGGGGACGATGTTTTCGAAACGGCCGACGAGGAGCTGGGCTACACGCTAGAATGGATAGTGCCCAACGCCCAGAAGAACGACATGGAGCCCATACTTCTAACGCTCGAGCCGGGCGGGAGGTACAAGGAGGAGGAGCCTCACGAAGGCGAGGAATTCGGATACGTCCTGAGCGGCAACGTCGAGGTGCACCTTGGAAGCAGAAAGCACAAGGCCAAGAAGGGAGAATGCTTCTACTACAAGGCCAAGGCAAGCCACTTCATATCGAATCCCGGAAAGGTCCAGGCCAAGGTTATATGGATAAGCACGCCGCCGTATTTTTAACCATTTGAAGGGAGATGAGCCTTTGAGCAAGATGTTCGCCAGCGACAACAATTCGGGAGTGCATCCAAGGATAATGGACGCGCTGATAAGGGCAAATGAGGGGCATGCTCTGTCTTACGGGGACGACGAGTACACAGATAGGGCAAAGGAGATATTCAAGGGTATATTCGGCGAGGACACAGAGGTATTCTTCGTATACAACGGCACAGGCGCAAACGTGCTGGGCATCTCGGCACTCGTGAATTCCTACAACAGTGTCATATGCCCTTCAAGTGCCCACATAACTGTAGACGAGTGCGGAGCGCCTGAGAATTTCTGCGGCGTAAAGCTTGAGGTTACAGACCACAGCGGGGGCAAGATAGGGATAGAGCACATAGGGAGCAAGCTTCACATGCTGGGCTTCCAGCACCATTCCCAGCCCAGGGCCGTATCCATAACGCAGTGCACAGAGCTTGGCGAGGTGTATACTGTCGAGGAGACAAGGCGCATATGTGAGTTTGCCCACGAGCACGGACTTCTCGTACACATGGACGGGGCGAGGCTTGCCAATGCCGCCGCGTCGCTTGGCGCAGACCTACGTGAGATGACAAGGGATGCGGGTGTTGACGTGCTTTCATTCGGCGGAACCAAGAACGGCATGATGTTCGGGGAAGCCGTCGTGTTTTTCAACACCTCGCTGTGCGCGGACTTTAAGTATGTAAGAAAACAGGGCATGCAGCTGCACTCAAAGATGAGGTACATAGCGGCCCAGTTCGAGGAGCTGCTCAAGGACGGGCTTTGGCTGGAGAACGCCAGAAATGCCAATGAAATGGCACGGTTGCTAGCGCAGAAGGCCTCGAAAATCGACGGAGTCAGGGTGGACCACGAAGTACAGACAAATGCAGTGTTTGCAGTGCTGCAGCCCAAGGTGATAGAAGAGCTGCAGAAGAAGTACTTTTTCTTTATATGGGACGAGGAGAAAAGCGAAGTCAGATGGGTGACGTCGTTTGACACGACAAGAGAGGACGTAGAAAGCTTCATAAGAGAGCTTGAAGCGGCCGTGAATACATGCAACAAAACGCTTGAGTAACAATCAAGGTATAGGACTAGTATAAAGAGCTGCAGACAGCTGGGCGCAATCAATGCAATCCGGCGGTCGGCAGCTCTTTTTTGTCAGCTTGGCTTGCACTGTATAATAGAATTGCTTCCGGATAGTTTTTTGACCTGCTGCTTTATCTCTCCCATTTGCATTGCTAGCGTCTCGGGATCCCCGAATTCGGAAGGATCTCCGCAAAAGCCCGCGATTGAAATAGACGTCAGGTCAAATCTCATATTTTTACCGGACCTGTCGGAGGTTTCTATATATCCATTTTGTATGTCATGCTCGTTGAAGAACTGGAGAACGTCATTGTCAAATTCGGAGATTATATCCTGGCATATGAGCCGTGCATCCTCAAGGCTGCATTCGATTGTGTATATGAAGTCATCGCCACCTATGTGTCCGACAAAGCTGTTGAAAGGGAATTCCATCTTTACTATGTTCTCAATAAGCGTGGCCGTCAGCTTTATTATCTTGTCGCCGTTTTCAAAGCCGTAAACGTCGTTGTATATCTTGAAATTGTCGAGGTCTGCATAAAAAATGCAGCAGACTCTGCCCCGGTATATAAGGTCGTTGAGCACACGGCTTATGATCACATTGCCGGGAAGCTGGGTGAGCGGATTGAGCTCCCGGGCATAGTTTTTTTCCATGGCGGTAGTATGAAGTAGCAGTTTTTTTATCGAAACTATCCCGCAGTATTCGAAGCCCCTTGTGACTATTATGCAGTCGTACGTCTTGGACTCATCCCGCTGCATGGCCGTTTCTGCGACCGTGTTTATGGGAGTGTAGTAGTCCACTATGAGGGGTGAAGAATCCATTATGAGAGAAACCGGTCTTTTGGAAAATACGGAAACGCCATACTGCTTTGCAAAGGCGGAGTTGAGGTTGGACTTCATAATAAGTCCGCGTGGAATTCCGTTGCGGGCAAGGCAAACGCCTTCAAAGCTGTTGCTCTCCAGAAAATCCTTCACTTCGCTGCACGCCATTTGCATGTCCAGGGAGGGGCGCTCCTCGGCGAGCGAACCTATGTAGTGGTATTTGCTGTCATAGTCGAACACGTTGTTGGAGAGCGAGTTATACTGGGCTATCTTGTTCTTTATGGTCTCAGGTATCTTCAAAAATGTGCTGGCCGGCCTTTGCAGATAGTAACCTTGTCCGGCATAGACACCAAGACGTATCAGGGTTTGCAGCTCGCCCTCTGTTTCTATGCCCTCGGCTATGACTTTTATGTTGGTCGATAGTGAAAGGTTGACTATATTTTTTATTAGCGCCTGCTTGAACGCGTCACGGTCTATGTCTCTTATGAGCTCCATGTCTATTTTTATGTAGTGGGGTTTTGTGTTTGTAATTGTCCTAAGGCCCGAATAGCCTGCGCCCATATCGTCTATGGCTATTTTGTAGCCCTGCTCCGTGTAATTGCTGAGCACCTGGGAAAATGTTTCGTAGTCGCCTATGGCTGTCCTTTCCGTTATCTCAAATATTATAGAGTCGGGTGATATGTCGTGCGTCTTAAGGAATTCCTTGGTGAAGCCCCTTTTGAATTTCTCATCCCTTATTATGTTGGGGTCGATATTTATGAAAAGAAACCTTCCGTCATCAAGCTTGCCGGCTCTTTCAATGGCCTTTTGCCTGCAGATGAGTTCGAGCTCCCATGTCATACCCAGTTCATCTGCCGCTTTGAAAAGTGCCAAGGGTGAAGCCAGGATAGATTCGGAAGGGCCGCGGCTCAAGGCTTCGTAACCCAGTATTTCGCCTTCACGCAGAGAGACTATGGGCTGGAAGACGGTATGAATCTGTGCCTGCGAGAGTATTCTGTTTAATTCAGCTGCTTTGTCCAAAATTTTGCACCTCTGTTCAAGTTGTTTTATTATATAAAATCTGGTAGCGTTGCCCTTTGTGGGTATAATAAATAAATGCAAACAAATTTCATGTGTCCATGAATATTATATATTTCGGAGGCGTTTGTTTCAGCATAGAAGACGTTAACTATATTAAAAACAGGTAAAGATTCATGGAAATATGCTTAAAGATTGGGAAATGTTCCATCAAGTAACGAATGGAGATGGTCAATATTAGAATAGGATATGCCTGCATAAATCTTTCAGTAGACGCGGCAACAAGCAAGGGCTGCCTTCTTAAAAATGCGACCCCGGAGAGGCTGCGGGAGCTCATAGCGGTGAATCTTGCAGGGCTTAGGAAGATACTCGAATACAACAGTGAAAAAGGGATAAGGCTCTTTAGAATAAGCTCAGACCTGATACCCTTCGGATCGCATGAGGTCAACAAGCTGGAGTGGCATCGAGAGTTCGAAGAGGAACTCGCTTGTATAGCCGACATAATAAAGCGTGATGGCATGAGGGTTTCAATGCATCCGGGGCAGTACACGGTGCTCAACTCCAACAGGGAGGAAGTGGTAAGGAGCGCCGTAAGGGAGCTTGAATACCACGCCAGAGTCCTGGACTCCATAACATCGTCTGCCGAGCATAAGATAGTGCTCCACATAGGCGGAGTATACGGGGACAAGGAGGCGGCATCAAGCAGATTCATAGAGAACTACAAAAAACTGCCTGACAGCATAAAAAGAAGGCTGGTAATAGAAAATGACGAGAAAAACTACAACGCATGCGAGGTTCTTCAGATAAGCGATGCTACGGGAGCGCCCGTCATATTCGACAACCTTCACAACGCCATAAATTCCTGCGGCGAGGCTGAAGCGACCCTGGTCAGGGAGTGCGGGAGGACATGGAAAAGCATGGACGGGCAGCCAAAGCTCCACTATTCCCAGCAGGACCGTGGCAAAAGGAGTGGAGCGCATTCGCAGACGATCGAGGCTGCGCCGTTTTTCGGATTTCTGGAGGAGTTGGGCGACCTGGACGCCGACATAATGCTAGAGGTCAAGGACAAGAACATATCGGCCGAAAGGATGATTGCGCTTCTTGGCGGTTCGCGAGCCGAGCTGCAGAGGGAGTGGGCCCGTTACAAATACGCTGTCATGGAAAGATCGTATGCCGCCTACAAGGAGATAGGCGTGAAAGTAGCCCAAGGGGCGACAGGAGCCGCGGAAATATTCGGAGCTATAAACAAGGCTCTGGAGATGGAGCCGCACGCAGGCGAGGCTGCAAATGCCGCAGAGCACGTATGGGGCTATTTCAAAAAACGGGCCGGGAGTGAAGAAAAGGAAGAATTCAAAAGGCTGGTTGAGGGCTTCAGAGGCGGTGATGTCAGCCTGCAGGAGGTCAAGATATTCCTTTCGAAGCTTCGCGGCAAATATCCAGCGCCATACCTTAGCGACTCGTACTATTTCAGCACCTAAAACAAAAAGACAAGGGGACGGTTCGTCTCGATTCACATGCAAAGTGAGACAGTTAATTTAGTAGAACTAGGATAAGAGGGGGTGAAGCTTATGAAGAATTTTTCCGAAAGCAAGTCAAAGATATACTTTGCAGTGGCCGTACTGCTGGCGGTGGCAGCAGCGTTTTTTTTATTCTCGCGCCCTGCAAAGGTTGACTATATAGATGCACAGGCTAAGGACTACGCCAGGACTCTGCTTTGCACAGGCAGGGTGGCCCTTGAGGAATCGGCGCAGATAAGGGCCAAAGTTTCGGGAACCCTAACGGAAATCAAAAAAAGTGAAGGCGAGAGCATATCTTCTGGAGATGTGCTTGCGGTACTCGACTCGAGCGAGAGACAGCTTGAGCTTGCCAAGGCTCAGTCGGACCTTGCATTGGCAAGGGCAGGCTATGAAAACCTCATAAGCAGCGACTATCCTCTGGCCGCAAAGGACTACGAGAAGGCCAGCCTTGAATATTCGGCTGCATATGATTCACACGAGAGGGTCAAATCGCTATATGAGATGGGTGGTATTTCAAAGCAGGAGCTGGACAATTCCAAGAGCAGACTTAACATACTAGCAGCCGAGCTTGAAAAGGCAAGAATACGAATCGGAGCCCTGTCAAACGGCGGAAGCCTCAGGAAGGAAAAGCTTTCGCAGGTGCAAAAGAGCGCATCCGACATTGAGCAGCTGAGGAGACAAATCGAAGACTATACCCTCGTCTCGCCGATTGCGGGGACAATCATAGATGCACAGGCAGAAAACGGCGAGTTCGTCCAGGCCGGCCAGCTGCTTTTCACAGTGGGCAATCTGCAGAGCAATTATGTGAGCATAATGATAGACGAGCAGGACATAGGGCTTTTGAAGGTCGGGCAGGAGGCCGTAATATCGCCGAAGGCATATCCGGAAAAAAGGATAAGCGGAAGACTTGAATACATCAGCCCGTCTGTTGAAAGCGCAACAGGCACGGTCGAAATAAGAATAAAGCCACTTGAAGACGATGAAATCCTAATAAAGGACCTCACTGTCGATGCGGATATCAAAATCGGAGAGTACAAGGCTGCCATAGCCCTTCCTGGTGAATACGTAATATTGGAGGAAGGGAGAAGCTATGCATTTGTCTACAGCGGCGGCAGGGCCAGAAAGACTGAGATCCAGACTCTCAAGGATTCTTCGCTGGGCAATGTTATAGTTGAAAAAGGCATCTCGCAGGGCGACAAGGTGCTCAATCCTAAAGGGCTTCGGGATAGTCAGAGAGTCAGCCTTGGAAGGCAGGTGGACTAGACATGCTAGAGCTCAAAATAGGGATAAGATTCCTTAAGGAGGGGAGGATGCAGACTATTCTCATACTCCTTGGAATATCTGCGGGAGTCGCAGTCCAGGTGTTCTTGGGATCGCTCATAACAAGCCTTCAGGAAGACCTTATAAACAGGACTATAGGTACAAGTCCGCACATAACTATAGCAGGAGCTAAGCATGGACAGACGCCTCTGCGCGATGGCATATCGATATCGACAAGCGGGAACATACCCTTGGAAAGAGAAAGACTCAGGAATTATCAGCAGATAGTCGAGCAGCTCGACAAGAACGACAGCCTAACGGCCATATCGCCGGTAGTTTCGGGAAGCGGATTTGTTACAAAATCAGGCGATAACACACCTGTAACAATAAGGGGCGTATCCATAGAAAGAGCCGACAGGATATACGACATAAAAAACAGAATAAGCGAAGGACGATTCGACGTGAGCGGCAGCAACGTGCTAATAGGAACATCTCTTGCAAAGGAATATGGACTCGAGGCCGGAGGCAGTGTGACAATCAGGCTCCCCTCGGGCGTTAGCTCTGACTTTATTATATCAGGTATTTTCGACCTTGAGAGCGAGGCACTCAATGAAGGGCTTGTCTTTATGGACATAAAAAGAGCCCAAAGCCTCTTTGAATCGATAAACTATGTTTCGCAGATAGAGCTGCAAGTCAAGGACGTGTTCACAGCTGATTCGATAGCCCGGGACATAGCAGCGTCATTGCCAGACACAAGCGTCAATAACTGGAAGGACGAGAACGCGTCGCTGCTTACTGCGCTAAGGAGCCAAAGCTCTTCGTCCTACACAATACAGGCCTTCGTAGTTGCGGCGGTGGCGCTGGGCATTTCGAGTGTGCTTGCGGTGTCGGTCGTTCAAAAATCAAAGGAGATAGGCATACTAAAGGCCATGGGCATGAGGCCAAGGAGCATAGCTCGTGTATTCCTGCTTCAGGGAGCCCTGCTTGGAACAGTTGGATCGGCAATAGGAATAGTCCTGGGTATTATTCTTATAGAGGGTTTCATATTCGGAACCTCACTTCAAAGCGGACAGCCTACCTTTGATATAAGAATAAGACTCTTGGCAGTTATGGGGATAGCGGCAATAGCATTAGTCACTGGTACGCTGTCAGCCCTGATACCTGCAAGACGCTCGGCGGGGCTTGAACCGATAGAGGTGATAAGGAATGGATAACAAAACACCTGTCGAAATAATGCTGAAGGCAAGTAAGATAACTAAGGTCTATGGCAAGACAATTAGAAACCAGGTGCTGTTTGACATAGACCTGGAGATAAAAAAAGGCGAGTTCATGTCAATAATAGGACCATCAGGCTCGGGCAAGAGCACACTCCTGAACATAATAGGGGCCCTCGACCGCCCGACGTCGGGAGAGCTCACTATAGACGGCAAGGAGACAACGCGTCTAAACGAAGTAGAGCTTTCAGACTTCAGGAACAGGAGTCTGGGCTTCATATTCCAGTTTCACTATCTTCTGCCGGCTTTTACAGCGCTTGAAAACGTGCTAATGCCCTCCTGGATAATGAGCAAAAGCCCCTCCGGGAAGCTCGAGGAGAGAGCCAGGGAGCTCCTTTCAATGGTGGGGCTGTCTGAAAAGATGGACAGCAAGCCCGCGGAGCTTTCAGGGGGTCAGCAGCAGAGGGTGGCCATAGCGCGCTCGCTCATAAATTCTCCTCCTACAGTGCTTGCCGACGAGCCCACGGGTAACCTCGACACTGAATCCACAAGCCAGGTATATGAGCTGCTAAGAGAGATAAACAGAGAGCTGCATACGACGTTCATAGTCGTAACACACGACAGGAGGATAGCCTCCAAATCAGACAGGATAGTCGAGATAGTAGACGGCCGAATTCAGAAGGATTATCCGACGGATGCCATAAATGATGAGGGCTTCTGGCAGGAGGCATACCCTATATACTGCAAGTACTGCAAGAAATACGAGGAGAAGTGCAAGTGATACAAAAAGCGCATCCCATGTTTAGAAAAGCTAGGGGATGCGCTTTTAGATATGATGCTTAATTTGATTAGACTGTTCCCGGTCTCTTACCTTCCTTAAGCAGACCATTTATTTTGTCAATCATAAGGGGCAGGTCGCTAATTTTATTTATCGTGAAGTCGGCCCCTGCAGAGATAAAGGCATCTTCTGTGCGTTTGACCGCAATGTTTCTTTCGGATTCAGAGAGGCTGCTGAACTCCTCGAAGCTCAGGCCCATCTGAGAACTGCCTGTGATTACCCCCACAGACCATACTCCGGCACTGACTCCCTCTTTTATATCGGAAAGAGTATCGCCAACCTTGACAACATTGTGTGAGGCTGAGAGCTTTAGTGATTCCATATTCCTGAATATCATGTAGGGGTAGGGCCTTCCGCACATACCTGTGGAGTCTGGAGTTATCCAAGTATCAGGGCTGTAGCCCTTTGATTTTGCGGCCTCAACCACGGGCCTCATCATGCTGTTGGTATATCCGGTTGTAGACCCTATCTTAAGTCCGTCAGCCCTAAGTTTTTTGACAGTCTCGACGACACCGGGAATGGGGTCTGCATATTGTTCTATTGACTCCATAAGCAGCGGTTCAAATTGAGAATAAAGCTTCTCCACGTCGTTTTCGTCATGGAAACTGCCGCTTCTATCCTTCCAGGCGGATTTTATCCTGGGCATATCAAGCATGGCCCTTATGTGATCTTTTTTCAGCATTCCCATAGGAGCTCTCGCCTCGTCCATTGTGACAGCTATGCCTGCGGCTTTGAATATTTCAACGAATGCGTGGACAGGCGCGAAGCATCCAAAGTCAACGGCTGTTCCGGCCCAGTCGAGTATAACCCCTTCAATCCTATTCATTATATTGCCTCCCCATGTATTCTTCTATTATTTCGCAAAGCTCTGTAATGTCCGACTCATATATTTCGCCTATATTGCCAATTCTGAACGTATCCTTGTCTGTAAGCTTGCCCGGATACATTATGAAGCCGCGTTCTTTGACATGATTATAGAAACTGTCGAAATCGAAGTGTTCTTCGGGGAAAAGGAATGTTGTTATTATGGGCGATTGGACCGCAGCCTTGACATACGGCCTGATTCCAATATGCAGTAGGCGGCTTCTTAAAAGAGAGTTGCTTTTGCTGTAGCGCATATGCCTTGCAGCAACCCCCCCTTCAGTTTCAAGTTCATCAAGAGCCTTTGAAAAAGCAGCTACCACTTGGGTAGGCGAGGTGTACCTCCATTTGCCGTCCTTATCCATAGCAATCCATTGGTCATACAGATCCAGGGAAAGGCTTCTTGAATTTCCCTTGCATAGAGACAGCGTGCTTTTCCTGGCTATTACAAAACTGAATCCCGGCACGCCCTGAATGCATTTGTTGGCGCTGCTTATGAGAAAATCTATTCCGAGTCCGGCAACATCGATAGGAATACCTCCAAAGCTGCTCATGGCATCTACAATAAGAGTTTTGCCGAATTCAGCCGAGATTTTGGCAACATCCTCAAGCGGGTTGAGTATCCCGGTGGTTGTCTCGCAGTGAACCATGGCAATATGTGTTATTGTATAGTCATCAGCAAGCATGCTGCGGATTTTAGCGACATCGTGAACAGAATCGCATTCAACCGAGTATACTATAGTATTTATTCCTATGCGCTCTGCCATGGATGAAATTCTCTCGCCGTATGCGCCGTTTACAAGCAACAGACATTTATCGCAGCTTGAAAAAGCGGTGTTAAATACGGCTTCGACTCCGAAGGTGCCGCTGCCCTGCATTAGTACAGCCGTGTATGAATCGGAAGGCGCATTTGCCGCTTCAAGCAGTTGCCTCCTTATCTTCTGGGTTATGCCCTTGTATTCGTCGTCCCAGGTACAGCGGTCTATTAGCATTTCCTCCTTGATTGACATGGTTGTAGTCAGAGGTCCAGGAGTTAAAAGTTTGTAATTTTTCATGAGAGTTCTCCCTTATATTTATTTGGTTTTAGTTTGTTGCCGCTTTGAAAAATTCCTGGTGCTTCTTTAGAAGGTCTACAGTGAGAGCCTCTTCGAATTTTTGTGGATTTGCAGGCTTGTTAATAGCGTCTACTGATTCGCCCTTGTAGAGCGCCACAGGGTAGTATTTTATAAGCTCAGGTCTTGCCTTTGTCGTTATGACCTTGGCCATATCCATTGCAAGCCTGGTTTTTTCAGAATCATCTTTTTTCACGACTGCAACAGCCTCTGTGAGTGAGAAGTTTCCTTCTGCAGGGTCAATGAAATCTATAGGATTGCCTTCGAGCTTGTCTGCAACAGCCTGATGGCGAAGACCAAAGCCTGCTGCGACCTCGCCGACTCTAACTTTTTTAATAGGTCCTGACCCCGAGCTTTCAATATGGGGTCCGCAATTTTCAGCCAGCGCCCCAAGCACGGCGGCTCCCTCAGTCTGTCCATATTCACTTATTATAGCTTGCACAAGAAGCCATGCCGTTGAGGAATCCATTATGTTTGGGATTGAAACTAGACCCTTGTACTCCGCTTTCGTAAGGTCCTTTATCGAGGCAGGAACGGGGAGTCCTTTTTCTTTTATAAGGCTTGTATTGACAAACAAGGCACCTGTATTTGCAAGTATTGGAGTGTAGTATGCTGGATATTTTTCAAGAGAGTTACTCTCGAATGTCAAATCAGCGAACATTCCATGCTTTTCTTGGGCGCTTTCTATAAAGTATGAGCTCATTGTAATCAAATCTGCTTCTATGCCCGTTCCCTCGGCAAGAAGTTTTCCGCCAAGCTCGGATGTGCCAAAGGACTGAACTACATATTTGCCTTCATAGCCTTCACTGTCCAGGCTGCTTTTTATGGCGCCGACGGCTTCCTCGTCAGCATTTGTGTAAATCACAACCTGACCAGCGTCTTTACTGCTGCATCCAGAAAATCCAAGCACCATTACAAAAACCATCATAAATGCCGCCAAATGCTTGAAGCTCTTAAATCCTTTTTTCATCAAAGTCATCTCCTTTTATTCTGTTTATATTATCATCCAGTTTATTGATTGGATGACAGTTTCTTGTTGAAATAACCGCTTATAATCCGAAAGGATATATTGGTGAAGAAAATAAGTATAGACAGTACGAAAACCTCATTGAAGTTTGCAAAATGCTGAAGCTCCTTTATTTTGCTGGTGACTACAGCTGTTCTGGCCGTCACCAGAAAAATTATGGCGCTTATAGTAATCATGGAATTAATGAAAAAGTATGAAACCATATCAAGCATTGTGGATGCGGAGTTTGGAACAATCACTCTGGCTATCGTGTTAATCCATTTATCTCCCATCAACTCGCCGGTTATCTCCCATGCAGGATTAAGCTTGGACAGGGAGTTTTTAGCCATAAGGTAAGGCGTAGTGAAAAAATGTATAATGTTGCATATAATGATTATTGCAAAGGTTCCCTTAAGACTGCTGCCATTGAAGAAAACCAGATACGAAAGGCCAAGCACCATACCAGGAACTGTATTCGTAATCATGGAAAATACATCGGTGCTGAGTCTCAGGGATTTGTCCGCATTAGTTCTGGTGTTAACGAGAGCGGCTCCATAGGCTACAATAGTTCCAAACACAGCTGAAAAAATTGAGACAATAAGCGAGTTTCCAAATACGTATAGTATGCCGCCTGAACTGAGTGTGGCAGTGAAAAATTCAGTTGTAAAAGACATGTCATAGGGAAAGCTTTTTACAAAGGGCGTTATGAACATTACCAGGAATACAGCCATAATGCCAAGTACAACCAACATGGACGCCGAGCCCAGGGCAATATCCCTGAAGCTGTTGCCGGGCAATTCTGTATTAGACAGCTTGTCATAGTGGAAGTTGAAACGCTCCAGATAGTTTAGAAGCAATACCCCAAATGCAGCGGGAATCAGCATAAGCACCGCTATGACCGAGCCTGAATTGAAATCAGGTATTGCTCCGAGCATTGCCTGATAAAGATAAGTGGCAATAACGCTGTAGCTTCCGCCGACTGATGCAGGTATTCCAAAATCGGTAAAGCTAAGTACGAATGACATTACGAAAGCGCCTCCGATTGCGCCGATAAGAGGACGAATAACGGTATTGAAAAAGCTTCTTAAAAAACCGTCGCCCATGAGCTTGGAAATTATTATGAATTTCTTGTCCATGTAGCCAAAGGCGCTGTTTATAAGAAGAAAAGCCGAGGGCAGAGTGTATATGACATAGCCCATAAGCAGCCCGTTGAATCCGTATATTTCGATGATTTCTCTGCCTAGAAGCCTTGTAATGAAGCCTTGCTTTCCGAAGGAATATATTATTGCAAAGCCGTATGTTATCGTGGGCAGGAGCATTGGCAGCAGAACGCCTGTGCGTATGGCTGACTTTATAGGCTCGGCAATCCTTGTGCAGTTGACAGAGTAAGCCAACATAAAAGCCATAAAGGTGGAAATTAGTGCCGAGGCAAGGGAAATACCCAGGCTGTTGGATAAGGCAAGCGTTATATCGCTGTTATTCAGCACTGAGATGTAATTAGCCAGCCCAACGCCAAATCCTGTATTAAATGAGTTCATAAGAAGGACAGCAAGAGGATTAAAAAGGAAATACAGGAAAAACAGTGCTGTTGCAGCAAATATAACAGCTGCCTCCGGTCTCATATTACGCATAGCATTCTCCAAAAAGACTATAGATGTTATCTCGTTTCACCCTCAGCTGGCGGATTATAAATTCCTCGACAAAGCTATTTCCGGGTTTGTGTATAACTTCATTGGGAGTGCCGAATTGTGAAATTCCTCCGTTTTCAATAATAAGAATTTTGTCAGACAATGTGAGAGCCTCCTCTGGGTCATGAGTCACTATTATTGTCGTAAGACTGAATTCCCTCGTAATGGCCTTTATCCGATTTTTAATCGTTTCCTTTATGACCCCGTCAAGAGCGCTTAGAGGCTCATCTAGAAGAAGTATTCCCGGCTTTGTAGCCAATGTTCTTGCCAGAGCCACCCTTTGCTTTTGTCCGCCTGAGAGTTGGTTTATCCTTTTGTTAAGATGTGGCCCTAGCTCCAAGAAAGATATTATGCCCTCCAGTTCATCGTTGCTTATTATATTGGGCTTGTTTTTCAAGCCGTAGACTATATTTTTATAGGCGTTCAGATTAGGGAAAAGGGCGTAATCCTGAAATACTATGTTGAAGCCCCGGTCCTTCATAGGCACTTTGCTTATGTCCCTACCTTCAAAAATTATGCGGCCCTCATCTTGAGCAGTAAGCCCCAGTATTATGTTAAGCAGCGTTGTCTTGCCGCTTCCGCTGGGGCCGAGTATTGAAACAATCTCGCCCTTTTGAATTTCCAGGCTTATTCCTTCAAGCACAGCTTTGCCGTCAAACTTCTTGCTTATATTTTGCAGTTCAAGCAAATAATCCACCTCCGATAATGTTTCAAGCAATAGAAATATTGTTTACATACCTAGAATACACTGGGCGTGTTAAGCGAATATTAAGAAGGTGTTAACAATGAGTAAATTATTACTAACAGTTGATTATATTTAGAATATATATTGACCAAGTATTGACTGGTGAAGTGTCGGTTTTGACAGTTGCACTTGAAGGTTTGTGGTTTTGATGATAGATTCAATATATAATGCATAATATAAATATAGATAGGGTGATGATATGCTGCCGAGTGAACGACAGGAGAAAGTATTTCAGTTGTTAGCTTCAAGGGGAATAGTAACTATTCCCGAGCTAATGGCGGAGTACAAGGTTTCGATAGAGACGGTGAGAAGAGACCTGGCCGCTTTAGAAAAACAAGGTAAAATAGAGAAGGTTTATGGAGGGGCAAGAGTTCGCCAGATGCCGGGAGAGCCCGAAATGGAATCTCGCATGACAGGCAGACTGCCCCAAAAGCAGGCCATAGGAAAGAAGTGTAGTGAATATATAAATGACGGTGACTGCATTTTCATTGACAGCGGCTCAACGGCATATAATGTTTCAAAATATATTCTTAACAAGAAAAAGCTTACTGTAATTACAAATTCTATTCCAGTAGTAAACGAGCTTATGGAGACCGAATTTGAAATAATCCTGATAGGCGGGCGTGTAAGGCATGAGGAGCGTTCCGTAGTTACATACGAACACATTTTCGATTTCTCTCAGCTAAACATACAAAAGAGCTTCATAGGTGCCGGCGGAATTACAGTTGAAAATGGCATTTCAGACTACAACATGCAGGAGGCCGTCACAAGAAAAATGATATTAGAAAGATCAAGGGATATATACGTGGTGGCCGATAGCAGCAAATTCGGCAAGGATGTAACCATAAACGTAGTGCCTATTTCGAAAATAGACTACATAATTACGGATTCCCAGCTCTCTAAGGGTATAGCAGATGAATTCAAGAAAAATAAGGCCAATATAATACTTGCACAAATCGAATAAAATGTGGGCGGAAGATTTCAATCAATCTGCCGCCCATATTCAACTAAAGGGTCTATCTGCCCTTGCACCCGATGTTTATGTATCTTTGCTTTTGTCCTCTTTTTTCGCCAATCCTTTCAAGATGATGTCTGTAATCGCTGTCGGTTGTCAGCCGCATTGCAGCCTTAATAAGATAATGTGATTTAGGTATGCGCCTTTTCCTTATCAGATCTATGCATGTGACAGCACCCTTGAAGCTGTCGAAATGGCTGTGGTTTTCGTAGCCACCGCTTGCGTTTACAACCACGAAGTCGCGGCCTGTCTGAAGTACCTTAAAGCTGTCTATGCTTGCCATGACTCTGCACATACAAAGCACCTCCCACGTATATAAGCTATTGTCTGTGATAATTGTCACCAAAGGATTAAGCTGCACATATTCAATTGAAGTGCATTAAAAATGAACACTAGAAGTAAAAAAAGGAACAGAGAAGGTTTAAGCAATCTCTTGTTCCTTTTTTATGAGATCTTTTGAGTAAAGCTCGATTTCATAGCCTATCTGCTTCCAGTCATAGACGCGCACTACTCCCTCTGGAAGGGGTCCCTGGTTGTATTCGCAGTCTATAAGCAGCACGTAGAAACCAGCGGCTGAAAGCTCCAGGGAGTTCTCGTATCTGTCCTCTATGAATATGTCGCAGTCTAGTTCCCTGGCCTTTTCGACCTTGTAGTGGGAGCCCAGAAGGTGAACGCCGCCAAGATGCACTTCATTTTCAAAAAGCCAGGCGTGTGTCAGGCTGTCGAGTTTTTTGTGTCTTGCGCTTACATATTCGATGTTGCAGTATGAGGAGATGTCTTTGATAACAACGGCTGCGTAATCCCTTATCCCCGCATTATAGTGGATATCGAAGCAGACGTCGTTGTAGAAATCAACATAGTCCTCACGGGGAATACCCAGTACGCTGTGGATTTCATAGCATGTAATGTCTGAAGGCTTCATATCCATGCCGAAGTGGCGGTTCGCTCGCTCGAGCCAATAGTAGGGCTCCGTAACAGTTCCGTCAATGTCGATGCATATGTTGATTTTCATTTTATCACTCCCTGTGAAAGTTTGTCCTTCAATATCATTTTACCCTGTCGTCATCAAAACAATGGTTAAAAAAGGGTAAAGCAATATTAACTCTAGGTAAATACTCTTGAAGGCGGAGTTTTTTTTAGTTAATCTCATATTGAAAGGGAAACAGACAAAAAGAGAATAGGGTACAGCATACAGGATTTAAGCGGGGGTGTTATTGTGAAATTTCTTATAAGCATTAACAGCATAGGCTTTGACGTTCCGCCGGAACTGCTTGTGCAGGCAATAAAGCATATAGATACCGGCAATGCGGTTGAAGGCATAGAGCTCAACGCTAACGTGTTTGACGAGGCAGAGAGGGAATATCTAATGCGAATGGCGTATGCTGCAAGGGAAAGCGGCCTGCTGCTTCAAATACACGCCCCCGAACCGGAGACTCACTGGGAGAGCGGGACAAAAATAGATATGATGCTTGACTTATACGACAAAGTTGCCAGGATAATCGGGCATCCCGCTTCGGTGGTTTTCCATCCCGTGAGCTTTAGAGATAGGGATATTGCCATGGAGCTTACACAAAACTACACTGAAACCATCCTCCTGAAAATAGACAACAAGGGTCTATTGATAGTTCCAAGCCTTGAGAATCTCAACGACACCAGCCTTGTCGCAAGGCTTGGAACAAAACAATTAGACCAGGTGCTCGAAAATACCGGTATGGGCTTTTGCTGGGATGTCGGGCACGATGTAATCAGCGGAAACGATTCATACACTCTTCCAAATGGTCTCGAAGCGAGCCTTGAGAATGTCCATATTCACGACATATGCGATACTGATCACTGCCCTTTTTACCATTTCAACACAGATTTTGTAAAAACACTGAGATATTTAGAACAGATTGGGTATAAAAAGAGTGTAGTCCTCGAGATAAATATAAACAAGCTAAACGCCAGCTCGACTTTTCAAAGATACCATGAATATATCGGCAATCTAATGATGATAAAGAGCTACAGGCAGCAATGGCTGTTCGAGGACGTATACAACACAAGGGGTTATGGGGCGCAGGAGGTAGTGTAGAATGGGGAATTCAATAATAGAGCTTATAGAGAGGCTAAAGGGTGAGCGGGAAACCGAAAATACATACGACAATATGAGGAATAAAATAGACAAACAGATAGTAGAGTATACTAACCTCATAAAAGAAAAAAAGCCTGTCTAGGCTTTTTTTGTTGTTCGGCAGATAGCTAGAATGCAAGGGACTGGAGGCGGTTGCGATTAAGATAATACTTGTAAGGCATGCAAAAGCCCAAGAGAGAGGAAGCACAGAGGACGATTCAAAGAGAAATCTTGTGGAGAAGGGCTACAAACAGGCGGAAAAGGCTGCAAGGCAGCTGAAAAGCATAACAGAGCACTGCGGCAACACTTACATATGGTCAAGCCCATATATGAGGGCATGGCAGACTGCCCTGGTGCTGGAGGAAGAGCTAAGGATTAAATATGTACAGCAGATGGACTTCATAGCCAACGGTACGGCGCAGGACCTGATAGCCAACATAAAGGCGGCTGGAAGCACGGACTGCCTTATCATAGTGGGACACGAGCCATATCTTGGCGAGTGGGTCAAGGAGATAACGGGAGAGAGCGTTGAGTTCAAAAAATGCCAGATAGCAGTTTTGGAATTCAGGGAGGGCTCTTATTTGGAAGGCTCATTCAAGCTGCTCGATAGGGAGTAGAATTATATTGCCAATGGACATTAGGCCATATAATGGCTATAATCGACTTGAGGCTTTTAATATGAAAGCGAGAAAGGAGAATTTAAAATGACAGACGCGGAACTAATAAAGGTGCAGGATGAGGAAGGAAACGACATAGAGCTTGAGCTTATAGAGACTATAGAACTTGAAGGCAACGAGTACGTGATACTTGCGCCAGTGGGCCAGGAGGAAGATGCCTACGTGTACAAGGTGATAGACTCTCCAGATGGAAAAAAATACGTGGCCATAGAAGACGAGGATGAATTCGATAGAGTAGTCGAAGAATACGAATCGTATTTCGACGAGGAATAAAGGAGATAGACATGGAGCCATTCAGAATTATAGTCATGGAGAAGGACCTGGAGTCCGGAATGCTCACAAACGAGATAACAAGCTACAAGATTGACAAAGGCGGAGAGCTCATAGGAGCAGTGCATGCCGAAAAAACTGCAGATGGCTATGTCATAGACATAAAGCTAACGACAGACAGAGATCTTGAGGATTGGGAGTATTCGGCGGTTTTTGACTACTACGACATTGAAGCTCTGGGTGAAGACATAGTGAGCGCAGAGGAAGACACGTCATTCTTCAATCCTGTTTGGGCAGTCAGGCTAAAAATGGACGAAGACGACGAAAAGATGGAAGCCATCATACAGGGCCTTACAGAGCGCCACATGGCGGAGCTCGAGAGCGTATATGAAGAAATAAAGGACAAGAGGGAAGACTACAGGGAGTTCGACGAAACCCCTCACGTGCTTGACTAATACTGCAAAACAAAAAGACGCAGATCTGCAATATGCAGACTGCGTCTTTTTGTTATTAGTCGTCTTCTCTAAGGATGTTGATATTCTTGCCATCCATAATCCTGTTCATGTTCCTTACGGCGCACATCTTGCCGCACATTGTGCAAGAATCCTCGTGGGCAGGCTTGGACTCTTCCCTGTAGCGCCTTGCCTTTTCAGGGTCAAGCGAAAGCTCGAACATCTTTTCCCAGTCAAGCTCGGCTCTGGCCTTGCTCATGCTGTTGTCCCAATCCCTGGCGCCAGGCACTCCCTTGGCTATGTCGGCGGCGTGAGCAGCTATCCTTGAAGCTATTATGCCTTCCTTCATGTCGTCAAGGTTAGGGAGTCTAAGGTGCTCTGCAGGAGTCACATAACAGAGGAAGTCGGCTCCGTTTGCAGCCGCGATTGCACCGCCTATTGCGCTGGTTATGTGATCGTATCCAGGAGCTATGTCTGTAACTATTGGTCCAAGTACATAGAATGGAGCGCCGTGGCAGAGCTTCTTTTGAAGCTGCATGTTGGCGGCAACCTCGTTGAGGCTCATGTGGCCAGGTCCCTCAACTATGATCTGAACGTCCTTTTCCCAGGCTCTCTTTGTAAGCTCCCCAAGCACTATGAGCTCCTTTATCTGGCTGGCATCCGTAGAGTCGGCTATGCTTCCAGGCCTGCACGCGTCGCCAAGGCTTATAGTGACGTCGTACTGCCTGCATATCTCAAGCAGCTCGTCGTAGTATTCGTAGAAAGGATTCTCGTTTCCTGTGAGCTCCATCCATGCATAAAGCAATGAGCCGCCCCTTGAAACTATGTTGGTAAGCCTGCCGTTTCTCTTGAATATGCCTGCAGTCTCCCTGTTTATGCCGGCGTGTATAGTCATGAAGTCAACGCCGTCTATAGCGTGCTTTTCAACTACTTGCAGGAACTCCTTAGGCGATATTTCAGAAAGCTCCTTGTCGTAAAAGCCCACGGCATCATACATTGGAACTGTGCCTATCATGGCTGAAGACATGTCCACAAGCCTTCTTCTGAACTCCTCTGTCTTTCCGAAAGAGCTAAGGTCCATTATTGCCTCAGCCTTCATTTCTATTGCTTTTTTCACCTTGTCAAGCTCAGTTTCAACGCATGGGCAGTCCTTAGATATCCCTAGGTTTACATTTATTTTAGTCCTTAGGCCTTCGCCCACGCCCTCGGCGTCAAGCGACTTGTGGTTCTTATTTGCAGGTATGGCTATTCTTCCCTTGGCAACAAGGTCCATAAGAACCGCAGTGTCCATGTTCTCTTTTCTTGCTACTGTTTCCATTTCTTTCGTAAGAATGCCCCTCTTGGCAGCATCCATCTGAGTAGTGTAAGTCATGTAAGTTCTCCTTTGGATTTTATTTTATAGTTTTTGAATTTTTCACTATTTCAAGAAGCCTTCTTGAAGCATCAACTGGGCTATCGCTTGCGACTATGGCAGAGACCACGGAAATGCCGTCTATGCCGGCTGAGAGTGGCACATGGGCGTTAGCTTCGTTTATTCCTCCTATTGCAACAACCGGAATGTCTACCGAGCCTTTTATGCGCCTTAGCTCGTCAATACTGACACTGTCGGCATCCCCCTTTGTCCCAGTGGGAAAAACAGCCCCAACACCAAGGTAGTCGGCCCCGCCTTCGAGTGCTAGTTTGGCCTCTTCAACGCAGGAAGCCGAAACGCCTATGATCTTTTCGCTGCCAAGCAGCCTCCTGGCCACTTCAAGAGGCATGTCGCTCTGGCCTATATGAAGGCCGTCGGCATCGACTGCAAGCGCGATGTCTAAGCGGTCATTTATTATAAAAGGCACGCCATAGCGGCAGGTGAGCTTTCTAAGTTCCAGGGCCATGCGGTAGAACTCAGCAGAGGAGGCGTCCTTTTCGCGAAGCTGCACAACACTTACGCCGCCCTTTATGGCCGACTCTATAGATTCCAGGAATTCGCCGCGGCAAAGCTCTCTGTCTGTAACAAGATACAGGCTGTAATCTATTTTATTTTTCATAGGAGACATCACCCATTTCCATTAGTGTTTGAGGAGTAAGGTTCGAAATCGAGTCGAATAGCCTTATCCTGAAGGTGCCTGTGCCTTCCCCATCCTTAAGCATGTCCCTGGCAACCTGGCCGGCTATCCCCATGCTCATTATGCCTGCTGACGCACCTATGAAAAAGTCATCAACGGAACCGCAGAAGGCGCCTATAAGTGAGGTGCACATGCAGCCAGTGCCCGTGACCCTCGAGAGCATAGGCGTTCCATTTTTGATGAAAACAGCCTTGTCGCCCGAGACTATTATGTCTACAGCGCCAGTGACTGCCACTGTGCAGGCGAGATTCTTAGAAAGCTTTATTGCAGCGCCCAGGGCCTCCATGCCTGATTCGCTAGAGTCGACTCCCTTTATTCCTGCGCACTCGCCGGCGAGTATCATTATCTCCGAGGCATTGCCTCTTACTACGGCGAACTTGGCGCTTTCTATCAGTTTTCTGGCAGACTCGGTGCGTAGCGCGGTTGCTCCAACTCCGACAGGATCAAGAATTACAGGGACTGAAAGCTCATTGGCGGCTTTTGCAGCGTGTATCATGGATTCTATGCTCCTCTTGTCGAGCGTGCCTATGTTCAGGACAAGGGCATCTGCGCATGCGGCCATTTCGGCAGACTCGTCAATTGATGGTGCCATTACAGGCGAGCCGCCTATTGCAAGAGTTATGTTGGCGCAGTCGTTGACAGTTACGTCGTTAGTTATGTGGTGGACGAGAGGCTTTTTCTCGTGCAGTGCTGTCAGAGCGTCTGATATCTGTTGAAGCAGATATTTTTCGTTTTGTTTCTCAGGACTTTCCGTCATAATAAACATCTCCTTGATAAGTAGTATAATCAGCTGATTTTCATCGGAGCTCGCACATATGGTTTACAGGACCGCACCCCTTTCCTATGTCAAGTGAATGCTCTATTGCGAGTGTTATATATTCCTTGGCCCTTTTGACGGATTCCTCGAGAGGATGGCCAAGAGCCAGGTTGGCGGCTATGGCTGACGAAAGCGTGCAGCCCGTGCCGTGTGTGTTCTTGGTTTCTATGCGCCTTGACGCAAAGCGGCAAAAATTTTTGCCGTCGTAGAGCACGTCTATTGCGTCGGCTGCGCTGTGCCCGCCCTTTACAAGCACGCTGCAACCGCAGCTTTCGAATATGCGGCGCGCCGCCTCCTCCATGCCTGCTATGTTTTTTATATTGATTCCGGTGAGACATTCTGCCTCCGGTATGTTGGGTGTTATGAGATGAGCCATGGGAAACAAGAGCGCAGCAAGTGATTCCTTGGCGTCAGTGCTGAGAAGGTCATGGCCGCTAGTTGAAACCATCACAGGATCGAGCACTACGTTTGCCGGATTGTGCTTTCTGAGTGAAAGGCTTACGGCCTCTATTGTCTGAATCCTCGAGAGCATGCCGATCTTTACCGCATCAGAGCCTATATCCTCAAGCACGGCGTCTATCTGAGACTTTATGATATCGGGGCTGATGTCTTCAATGGCGCGTACTCCCTGTGTATTCTGGGCAGTTATTGCAGTAATTGCGCTGGCTCCATAAACACCGTGCGCACAGAAAGTCTTCAAATCAGCCTGTATCCCGGCGCAGCCGCCTGAATCAGAGCCGGCTATTGTAAGTACCTTTTTCAAAATCCCACCTCCAGGGCAATAAAAAAAGAGCACAAATCCCAGTATAAGGATATATGCTCTTCACGGCAAAAATTAATGTCGCTCAAACTTCCCTACGCTGGCATTATCCAGATCAGGTTAAAGGGTTAAAGAAAAACATCTTTATCTCAGCCGGTAACTCCGGCACCCCTAGTCAGAAATTGTTTTTAGTTTTACAGTTTGATACTAACATACGCCACACCTAAAATCAAATAATTTTTTCACAAAATTTACATCAGACGTTCACAAGAATGTCACACAAACAGGGCATAATAATGAATGTAACAAAGAAAACAACATCAAATAAAAAAGGAGTGAACATCATGAAAATATTCAGCAAAAAAATGATTCTTTTAACAACTGCCGCTGTGGCAATGCTTTCACTTGGAGCTGTAGCCTTTGCGGACTCACTAAAAACTCCGGCGCAGATATACTCCGAAGTGACAGGAAAGACTGTAGAGCAGGCAATTACTGAAAGGCAGACATCGGGAGAAAGCTACGGACAGCTTGCGCAGGACGCCGGCAAGTATGAAGAGTTCAAAAGCCAGATGCTTGAAAACAGAAAAGCCCTGCTTGATGAAAAGGTAAAAAGCGGCCAGATAACACAGGCTCAGGCTGATGCAATACTTGAAAGGGTTGAAAACTGTGAAGGTCCAGGACAAGGAGCTTGTGGCAACGGACTTGGAAATGGATTTGGCAGGGGCGGCGGCTGCGGCATGATGAATGGCGCAGGCAAGGGCAACGGCTTTGGTCAGGGTAACGGACAAGGAAGCGGTCAGACAAAATAACACACTATACACAAGAAGCCTCGGGATTAACCGGGGCTTTTCCCATTAGAGCCGCCTATGGCGATTTTGTTGCGTTGAATGTGCATATTGGGTATCATAAAGTCAGTTAAGCTATATTGGACGGGGGTGCTGTAGTGAAACGCAAAAAAGTTCTCATAGTGGAAGACGAGGAAAGGATGAGAATACTAATAGGAGATTATCTCAAGAGCGAGGGCTACGAGGTTGTTGAGGCTGCGGATGGAGCCGAGGGCATAGAGCGCTTTGAAGCCCAAAAACCCGACATGGTAGTCCTCGACATAATGCTGCCGCGCATGGACGGCTGGACAGTATGCCGGAAGATTAGAGAAGAATCAGATACTCCAATAGTTATGCTTACGGCCAGGTCCGAGGAGTCCGACGAGCTCTTTGGATTCGAGCTGGGAGCCGACGAATATATAACTAAGCCCTTCAGCCCCAAGATACTCATGGCCAGAATAAAAGCACTCATGAACAGGACTCTTCCTGAGGAAACCCAGGCGCTGCAGGTAGGGTGCATAAGCATAGACGAGGCAGGACATACGGTGAGCATAGATGGAAAAAGGATAGAGCTCACGCCGAAAGAGTACGAGCTGCTGCTGTACATGCTGAAAAACAGAGAAATAGCTCTTTCGCGTGAACAGATACTCGACGCCGTGTGGGGCTTTGACTACTACGGCGACTACAGGACTGTTGATACTCACATAAAAAGGCTAAGAACAAAGCTTGAACACTGCGGTGAATACATTCAGACTGTGCGGGGACTTGGCTACAAGTTCGAGGTAAACTTATGAAAAAATCGATAAGAGCCAGGCTCTTTTTCTACACTATAGGCCTTGTAATGTTTCTACTCGCGCTGCTTTTCATAATGAACTCATTCTACTTTGAAAAATATTACCTTGGCCTTAAAAAAAACCAGCTCAGCAGCACTGCGAACGAAATAGAGGAGATGCTTCAAGGCGGCTATTCATCAGATGAAATTTATGCACGCTTCGAGAAAATAGAAAGCGAAGCAGGTATAAAGATAGCCCTCTTCTCCGGAAACATGGACAATATCTATTCGTCCTTCGCAAAGGGCCGAATGGGCGGCTCGCCCTGGAACCTCATAAACAGGCAGATAATAGAAATACTCCAGGACAAGGATGTCACATTCGGAGAATACGAGCATCCCATGACAGGAACTGTGTTCCTGACATATGCAAAAAAGCTTGAGGGCGGATATATCGCGCTTCTCCAGATACCTATGGCCGCAGTCGAAGAGAGCATAAGCGCCAACCACACATTCCACATATACGCGGCAGCGATTACGCTTCTAATAGGATTAATAGGAGTATTCATATTTTCAAAGGGCTTTGTTCGGCCGATACTCGACATAGCTGACATAGCAAGGCGGGTTGAAAAGCTGGATTTCAGCAAAAAATATGGAGGCGGCCGCCAGGATGAAATAGGACTTCTGGGAGAAAGCATAAACAGCATGTCAGATCGTCTGGAAGGAGTAATAGAAAGCCTCAACACCGCAAACGAACAGCTCAGAGTTGAAATAGAAAAAGAAAAGCGCATAGACATGATGAGAAAAGACTTTATAGCTGCAGTTTCACATGAGCTCAAAACACCGGTGGCACTCATACAAGGATACAGTGAGGGCCTTCGCGACAACATAGCAAACGAGAGCAAAAAGACATTCTACTGCGATGTGATAGAAGACGAAGCCAGAAGGATGGGGGCCCTTGTAAGCGAGCTCCTGGAGCTCTCGAGGCTGGAATCGGGCAGCATGAAACTGGAGCTTTCTGAATTTCACATGGAAGAGCTGGTGAATGCTGTGGTGGCCAAATACTCGCTGGCCGCAGAAGAGCGCAGTATAGCCCTCGATATACAGAAAACAGGGGAAGAGGCTAACGTCTGGGCCGACAGAGACAAAATACAGCGAGCTCTCGTCAACTATCTCGACAATGCCTTCAAAAACGTAGACACGGGCGGAAAAGTAAGCGTAAGGCTAATCCAGAGTGGAGCCGCAGTGCGAGTAGAAGTTGAAAACACAGGAAGCAACATACCAGAAAATGAACTCGATATGATATGGAACCAGTTCTACAAGCTTGACAAGTCAAGGAGCAGGAGCCTTGGAGGAAGCGGACTTGGCCTTTCAATAGTCAAGGAGATTGCCTCGCTCCACAACGGCAATTGCGGAGCATACAACACCGAGAGCGGAGTAGTGTTCTGGCTGGAAATACCTTCGGGTTCGTGAATACAAGAAACAGGCGGTCTTCGACTCCACTTTTGGATTTCCAAGCGGCTCATACTTGATGCAGCTCTTGAATTTTGAGAACTCGCGCTACGCTGCTCAGACACTCAAAATTCTGTGGCCGCATCATCGCATTTTGCCGGGAAATCTGCAAAAGCAGATTCCAATCAGACCTTGCCTGTTTTTCTTGTATTCAAACGTCGACGGGCTATAGATACACTCGAAACTCAATAAATCAGGACTGCTGATTTTCATCTCCCCGGAGCGGCATTGTTTCATCGGATTTACCGTGTACAGTGCACTCATATATTCGCTTATGATGCCTTGGCCAATCCTTCTCATGTGAAATTTTCCCGGAAAAATTGGTCACTTACTGGAATTAGCGTTATAATTGGACATATAACAATTCATTTGGCGCTATTAGCTAGATGTGAGGACGGACCTTACGTTCCAAGCTATCTGCGATTGTAAATAATTGTCGTAAATGTATTCGTGGTGGGGCCGGAGAATATCCGGCCCCAAAGCAAAGCATTCATGAAAAACACAAGAAAAACCACAAGAAAACAAGGAGATGAACCATATGGCAAAAATACTAAGCGGTCTCCAGCCGGCAAGCGTATTCGAATACTTCGAGGCCATAAGCGAAATACCAAGAGGCTCGGGAGACGAGGAGAGGCTCAGCAACTACATAAAGCAGTTTGCAGAGGACCTTGGCCTTTGGGTTCACCAGGACCAGGACTTCAACCTCATAATAAAAAAACCGGCCAGCCCCGGCTATGAAAAGGCCCCCGCGGTAATACTCCAGGGTCATATGGACATGGTCTGCGAAAAAAGGGAAGACGTCGTGCACGACTTCACAAAAGACCCGATAAGACTCATAGTCGACGGAGACAATATAAAGGCCGATGGCACAACGCTCGGAGCAGACAACGGCATAGCGGTCGCATATATAATGGCGGTGCTTGCCGACAAGACCCTAAGGCATCCGGCAATAGAAGGCCTTATAACCACTAGTGAAGAAGTGGGAATGGTCGGCGCGGAAAAGCTTGACGGTTCGCTTCTTTCGGGAAAAATACTGATAAACATGGACGTTGAAAACGAAGGCGAGATTTTCACAAGCTGTGCAGGCGGAGTTAGAGCAAAGATACAGGTAGACATAAAAAGGGAAAAGGCCCAAGAAGGCATGACGGCCTGCGAGATAAAGCTCAGCGGACTAAAGGGCGGCCACTCCGGAATGGAGATAGACAAAAAAAGAGGCAACGCCAACAAGTTGCTGGGCAGGGTGCTATACGACATTTCAAAGAGCACTGGAGCGCAGCTTTCGAGTATAGGCGGCGGAGCCAAGATGAACGCCATACCAAGGGATTCAAGGGCCATTGTGCTCGTTGAAAAATCAAAGCTGCAGGAGCTAGGCAGGGCAATATCCAGCTGGGAGAAGGTATTCCAAAAGGAGCTCTCGGCGGCAGACCCTAATTTGAAGCTTGAGCTGCACCAACTCGAGGGCGAATTCGACATAATATGCCCAAGGGATGCTGAAAGGGTAATATCAATGCTAGTCATGCTGCCAAACGGTGTCATGACAATGAGCCAGGAGATGGAGGGGCTTGTTGAGAGCTCGTCCAACATAGGAATATTGACAACGTCTGAAGCTTATGTGGAGTTCGACAGCGCTGTAAGGAGCAACATAAAGAGCCAGAAGCTAAGCATAGTGGCCCAGATGGAATGCATGTGCAAGGCGCTGGGCGCAAGGCTTGAACTGGAGGCCGACTACCCAGAGTGGGAGTACAGCAAAGACTCGTACATAAGGGACGTATTCATGGCTGTATACGAAAAAAAATATGGAAAAAAACCGCTTATTACAGCTGTACACTGCGGACTCGAATGTGGTATATTTAAGGAAGTGATCGGGGATATAGACATAGTAGCCTTCGGACCGGACGTACATGACGTCCATACGCCCGATGAGCACATGAGCATATCGTCGATCAAGAGAACATGGGAATACCTGCTTGACGTTTTAGAAAGCATTAAGTAGAAAGCCATACGGAGGAGATAAATATGGAAAAGAAACTTGAAGGCTGCGGCTGTGGCTGCGGATGCGACTCATCAGAAACAGAAGTTAAGGAAAGCTGCTGCTGCAACGAATTTGACGAGTGCGGCTCTGAAGAATCAGAAGGTTGCGGCTGCGGATGTGGCTGCGGCGGAGAAGATGACGATGAGTATGAGACTCTCGACATCACTCTTGACGACGGACAAGTCCTTAGCTGCATAGTGCTTGGAGTATTCGACGTTGAGGACATCGAAGGAAAAGAGTATATAGCTCTACTTCCAGAGGCTCACGAAGACGTATTCCTTTATGAATTTGCAGAAGACGAAGAAGGCGTTGAGCTTTCAAACATAGAAGACGATGCTGAATTTGCGAAGGTTTCTCAAAAATTCACAGAGCTTTTTCAAGACTAGTTTCTGCATAAGTCAAATACCTGCAAAAGCAAAACAAAACAAGAATCCCGCTTGCAGCTCATATAACGAGCCGTAAGCGGGATTCTTTTCGATTTAAATTCAATCTGATCAGAGCAATAATTGGACTATTTGTCTCTAACTACCGAACCTGATTTTTCTTTAAGAGCGGCGTGTGCAGCAGCTATTCTTGCAACCGGAACCCTGAATGGCGAGCAAGAAACATAGTCAAGGCCTATTCTGTGGCAGAACTCCACTGAAGAAGGCTCTCCTCCGTGCTCTCCGCATATTCCAAGGTGCAGGTGTGGGTTTGTGCTTCTTCCAAGCTCGCAGCCCATCTTGACTAGCTTGCCTATTCCGTTTTGGTCAAGCACTTGGAACGGATCTTTTTCAAGTATGCCCTTCTCTTCGTACTCGCCGAGGAACTTGTTGGCATCGTCTCTTGAGAAGCCAAAGCCCATCTGAGTAAGGTCGTTAGTTCCGAAACTGAAGAACTCAGCCTCTTTAGCTATCTCGTCTGCAGTTATAGCAGCTCTTGGAATCTCTATCATTGTTCCAACCATGTACTCAATTTTAACGTCTGATTTTGCTATTATGTCGTCTGCAACCTCAGTCACTATAGATTTAACGTATGCGAGCTCCTTAACTGAGCCTATAAGCGGTATCATTATCTCAGGTTTGACATCTATGCCTTCCTTCTTGACGGCTATAGCGCCTTCTATTATAGCCTGAGCCTGCATTGCGTATATCTCAGGATAAGTTACCGCAAGACGGCAGCCCCTGTGTCCAAGCATTGGGTTGAATTCCTGAAGCTCATCAACTCTTGCCTTGAGATCATCAACATGTATGCTCATTGCCTTGGCAAGCTCTATGATGTCTTTTTCCTCTCTTGGAAGGAACTCGTGAAGAGGTGGGTCGAGAAGTCTTATAGTAACAGCTCTTTCGCCCATAGCCTGGAATATTCCTATGAAGTCTTCCCTTTGCATTGGAAGCAGCTTTGCAAGCGCAGTCATTCTAGCCTCAAGCGACTGAGCAAGTATCATCTCTCTAACAGCCGGAATTCTCTCAGCCTCGAAGAACATGTGCTCAGTTCTGCAAAGGCCTATACCCTCTGCTCCAAAGTCAACAGCTATCCTGGCGTCTTTTGGAGTGTCTGCGTTAGTTCTAACCTTGAGCCTTCTCATTCCGTCAACCCAAGTCATAAGAGTTTCGAATTTTCCTGAAAGTTTAGGCTCAACCCTTTCAACCTCACCAAGGTAAACAGAGCCTGTGCTTCCGTCAAGAGATATGTAATCTCCCTCTTTTACAGTTATGTCTCCAACCTTGAAGAAGCCTGCGCGCTCGTCCACTCTGATAGATCCGCAGCCAGCAACGCAGCATTTGCCCATTCCTCTTGCCACAACGGCAGCGTGAGAAGTCATTCCGCCTCTTGCAGTAAGTATACCCTCAGCGGCAACCATTCCCTCTATGTCCTCAGGAGAAGTCTCCAGTCTTACTAGCAGAGTTCTTTCACCCTTTGAATTTGCTGCCACGCAGTCCTCGGCATTGAAGTAAACCTTTCCTGCTGCGGCTCCTGGAGATGCTGGAAGTCCTTTTGCAAGAAGATGTGCAGCCTTAAGCGCCTTGTCTTCGAATTTAGGGTGAAGCAGCTCGTTGACTCTTTCAGGCTCTATCCTAAGAACAGCCTCCTCCTTGGAGATACGGCCTTCCTCGACCATGTCTACAGCCACGTTTACGGCAGCCTGAGAAGTTCTCTTTCCGTTTCTAGTCTGGAGTATATAAAGCTTTTCGTCCTCTACTGTGAACTCGATGTCCTGCATGTCCTTGTAGTGGTCTTCGAGAAGCTGTGTTATTCTTATGAATTCGTCGTAAACAGCTGGCATATTGTCCTTTAGAGTATCTATAGACTGAGGAGTTCTTATGCCGGCAACAACGTCCTCGCCCTGGGCGTTTATAAGGTACTCGCCAAAGAGCTTGTTTTCGCCAGTAGAAGGGTTCCTTGTGAACGCAACGCCAGTACCCGACTTATCGCCAGTGTTTCCGAATACCATCGACTGAACGTTAACAGCAGTTCCAAGGTCATGAGGAATGTCATGAAGCCTTCTGTATGTAATGGCCCTTGGATTGTTCCATGAGTTGAATACCGCTCTTACAGCTATAAGCAGCTGCTCGAAAGGATCAGAAGGGAAATCCTGTCCGATCTCAAGCTTGTATACAGCCTTGAACTCGGCAACTAGAGCCTTAAGGTCGTCTGCAGAAAGCTCAGTGTCGTAGTGGTATCCTTTTTGCTCCTTTGTACGCTCAAGTATAGCCTCGAACTTGTACTTAGGCACATCCATGGCAACGTCAGCAAACATCTGTATGAATCTTCTGTAGCTGTCGTATGCAAGTCTTGGGTTGTTCATAGCCGTTGCTATGCCCTCGACAGACTCGTCGTTAAGACCAAGGTTTAGTATAGTGTCCATCATTCCAGGCATTGAAAAAACTGCGCCAGAACGGACAGAAACAAGAAGCGGATTGGACTTGTCGCCAAGCTTTTTGCCCATAGTCTGCTCAAGCTCTGCAAGCTTTGATTTGATCTCGTCCAGAAGGTCGCTCCAAAGCTCCTTGTTCTGCTTGTAATAGTCAGTACAAGCCTGAGTTGTGATTGTGAACCCCGGAGGCACTGGCAGCCCTATTCTGCTCATCTCGGCAAGGTTGGCTCCCTTTCCGCCAAGAAGGCTCTTCATTTCCTTTGCACCTTCAGAAAAACTGTAAACGTATTTAGTCATTTTCGCACTCCTTTTCAATCGTAATAAATATTTTTTCAAAAAGTTATATTTTTCAAAAGTTATCTACCTACAAGCGAAACTATAATATGTGCAAGCTCCTCAAGCGACCTGTCGGTTACGTCAATGACGGGGCAGCCCAGGCAAGCCATGACCTTGCGCGCATGCTCAAGCTCAAGCCTTATCCTTTCTATGGAGCTGTAGTTCCCTGACGGGAGGCCCATATACCTTAGGCGCTCATCCCTCACAGCGGCAAGATTCTCAGGAGAGTGAGAAAGGCCAACTATGCGCCCTGGCTTTAACGAAAACAGCTCATGAGGCACGGGAAGCTCCGGTGCAAGAGGCACACTGGCTGACTTTATTCCCATGTTGCCTAGTATTATTCCAAGCGGCGTTTTGCAGGTTCTTGAAATTCCAACAAGGACAACGTCTGCCTGATGGATACCCCTAGGATCCTTGCCGTCGTCATACTTTATGGCAAAGTCAAGAGCGTTTATGCGCTGCGCAATCCCCTCCATCATCTTCTTCCTGAAGTGGCCGGGCTTTCTCAGCGGCTTAAGGTGTGTTGCCATTGAAATAGAGCATACTGCGTTGTTTATCATGTCTATGTGGTATATTTTTTTCGCCGTGCAAAACTCCTTTAAAATAGCTATGAGTGACAAATCCAAAAGCGTATATACTATGACGGGATTATCGGATTCAGCCTGAAGGAGTATGTCCATAAGAAGCTGTGCATCTCTTATATAGGTGAATTTTTTTACCTCGAACTCAACGCCTTCGAATTGGCAAAGGCCTGCGGCAGAGAGTTTCTCGGCTGTTTCGCCTATTGAATCAGAGATAATGTATATGCAAAGCTTTTCCATCCGAACACCCCCTGTCTATAAAAACACACAAGTAATATTTACCCTGTGGCGAGAGTTTTAAGCAAAAATTCGCTTAAACCAGATTTGAGATGTACGTAATGGAGATATGGGTATACATATTTTGTGGTGAAAAACAAACTTTCCACATAATATAGAGCACTATATACACAAATAGTATGACATAATTATTTTACAAGAAATAATAGTGATATACAATATGTTTTTAAAATACAACGGCATTAAAATAAAAACATTTATGGAGGAGAAAATGCGCATAGGCATAGATGTTGGCGCCACCGGAATAGCCGGAGGGATAGTGGATTCCGATGGCTGCGTGATTAGGGAAATAATGCTTTCCACAAGACCAGAGCGCGGCTACGAGAAGATAGTTATGGATATTGCATACATAATTAATACGCTTAAATCGCGTCTGACTGAAAACGGCGTAAAAATAAAAAATGTCGGCGTTGGCATACCGGGCGTAGCGGACGAAAACGGAGACGTCATATACTGCGTCAATCTGGGGTGGAAAGGAGCGCCTCTGGGGCGCGACCTTAAAAAGCTGACGGGCCTTGAAGCCTACATAGAAAACGATGCTAATGCGGCCGCGCTTGCAGAGCATGCATACGGCAGCATGAAGGGAGCCGACTGCGGCGTAATGCTAACGCTTGGTTCGGGGGTAGGTGGAGGAATCATAATAGGCGGCAGGCTGCACCGGGGCTTTAGCGGAGTTGCAGCTGAAATAGGCCACATGGCGGTGGGAGACAACTTCTACAACTGTACCTGCGGCAGGAACGGCTGCCTCGAGACGTTCGCATCGGCAAGGGCGCTGGAGAGGTATTTCATAAAGCTTGTCGAGTATGCCGACGAGGAAAGCTCAGCGTTGCAGGCGGCGGGTGGAGGCGACAAAGTGGACGCCAGGTTGATATTCGAAGCCGCAAAAAAGGGAGATCTGCTCTCCCTTATGGCGGTCTCGCGGCTTTCGCGCTATCTTGCAAAGGGTATAGTCAACATAATCAATATGCTGGATCCGGAGGTGATAGTCCTTGGCGGAGGAGTCTCAAAGGCGGGAAATTTCCTCCTTGATATGACAAGAGAGCAGGTAGAAAGCGAACTGCTCTACAAGGGGGTAAGGCATGCCCAGATCAAGCTGTCTGCATTTGGAGACAAGGCGGGCATAGTTGGCGCGTCGCTGATTCCTGCGTATAAAGCGAATCCAAAGGAATAGTTGGCCTTTAGCTGTAATCCGATGAAAACGCCGGTCTTATGTCTTGTTTTGGAGACTGCCAAGGCTCGCATATTTCAAAGCTCTTGAATTTTGAGAACTCGCTGCGCTCAGACACTCAAAATTCTGCGGCTTTGTGCATATGATTCGCCTTCAGCCTAAGCAAAACAAGCCTCAAAAAGACCTGGCTTTGTTTCATCGGATATGCGCTGCAAAGAGCGCTGATATTCTGCAGGCGTTGCTAGTGTTGCATCAGGCCTGCTTTATTTCGTTTGGATTTTTGCCGCCAGGCTTGCACTGGCGCCCATAGAGCTCCGAGTGAAAATTAGGCCTGATTTAATGAATTTTGGAAGATTTCTTGGCGCAATGAAGGCTTGAAGTCATAAGGATTTTGAGTGTCTGAGCGCAGCGAGTCCTCAAAATCCATGACATTCGAGCCGGAATGAGCCAAATAGAAATCTCAAAATGAAATTTAAAGGCCGGTTTTCATTGGAGCTCACTGGATCGGATCTCGCATTTAAGTAACCAGGGTTACCGATAATATAGCCAGAACGGGTATAATTTTGATTAAGCAGCTCATCACATGGAGATAAATATACATAGAGCAGCAGTTTCAATGCACTAAAAACAATACCTTGAAGCGGTATGAAGACTAAAAGGAGGTCGGATTAATGAGTATGTTTTGCTATCAGTGTCAGGAAACAGCTATGAACAAGGGATGTTCGATGAAAGTTGGGGTTTGCGGAAAGACAGAAGAAGTTGCCAATCTACAGGACCTATTGATATACGCGCTAAAGGGAATATCTGTTTACAGCCTTAAGCTGAGGGAAAAAGGCGGTGCGCCTGAAGAGGACGAGAAGAGATTCATGTTTGAAAGCCTATTTTCCACAATAACGAATGCGAACTTTGACAAGGATGTATTTATTAAAAGGATAACAAAAGCTTTTGAAATAAGGGATGCGATAAAGGCAAGGGCTGCTGCGGCAGGAGCAGATCTTTCAGGAGTTACTCATGACTGCGCCATCTGGAGCGGCACTCCGGCAGAATACGATGCGAAGGCTGAAACTGTAGGCGTTCTTGCAACTGAAAACGAGGACGTAAGATCACTTAGAGAGCTAACAATATACGGCCTTAAGGGAATCGCTGCATACGGAAGCCACGCTTACCACCTTGGTTACAAGGACGATGAAATTTTCGCTTTTGCTGAAAAAGCTCTTGCTGCAACACTTGATGACAGCATGAGCGCTGACCAGCTAGTGGCGCTTGTAATGGAAACAGGAAAGTTCGGAGTAGATGTAATGGCACTTCTAGACAAGGCCAACACATCAACATACGGCAACCCTGAAATAACATCAGTAAAAATCGGAGCAGGAACCAACCCTGGAATACTAATAAGCGGACACGACCTTAGGGACATGGAGGCTCTTCTCAAGCAGACAGAGGGAACAGGAGTTGACGTATATACTCACAGCGAAATGCTTCCTGCAAACTACTATCCTGCATTCAAGAAGTACAGCCACTTCTACGGAAACTACGGAAACGCATGGTGGAAGCAAAAAGAAGAGTTCGAGTCATTCAACGGACCTGTACTCTTCACTACAAACTGCATAGTTCCTCCAAAAGCTGACGCCTCTTACAGAGACAGAGTCTATACAACAGGAGCTTGCGGCTTCCCGGGCTTTAAGCACATAGAAGAAGCGGCTGATGGCAGCAAGGACTTCAGCGAAATAATAGAGCACGCCAAGAAATGCGCTGCGCCTGTAGAAATAGAATCTGGCGAGATAGTTGGAGGCTTTGCTCACAATCAGGTTATAGCACTTGCTGACAAGGTTATAGACGCTGTCAAGTCAGGCGCCATAAAGAAATTCTTCGTAATGGCAGGCTGTGACGGCAGAATGAAGGATAGAAACTATTACACTGAATTTGCAAAGGCACTTCCTAATGACACAGTAATCCTGACAGCAGGCTGCGCCAAGTACAGGTACAACAAACTTCCGCTGGGAGACATAGGCGGAATACCAAGAGTTCTAGACGCCGGACAGTGCAACGACTCTTACTCGCTTGTGAGAATAGCTCTTGCCCTCAAGGATGCATTCGGTCTGGAGGATGTAAACGAGCTTCCGATAGCATACAACATAGCATGGTACGAGCAAAAGGCGGTAATAGTTCTTCTTGCCCTTCTATACCTGGGCGTTAAGAACATACACCTTGGACCTACACTTCCTGCATTCCTTTCTCCAAACGTAGCAAAAGTTATAGTTGAAACGTTCGGAGTAGCCGGAATAGGCACAGTAGAAGACGACATAAAGCTTTTCATGGGAGTATAATACAGACCATCAGCATTATCGCAAAACAAAATAACGCATAATGAAATAGCGCATAACAAACAAGGGGCCTTTTATAGGGCTCCTTGTTTTTATAAGATGACTTATGAATCGGCGTGTTTGTATCAGTGCTAACTTGGAAATCATTACAAATTGTTATGGAAATATAAAGAAATTTTCTATATAATCAAAAGTGGATATAAAAATAGTATGAGAATGAGGGGGGTAGTGCATGATAAGCAGTATGGTAGCTAAAAGATACGAGGACGCAATACGGCAGGTGTTGAGAGGGGATACAAAAAACATATCTTCTGTAAGCAAAAAAAGCAAACAACTTAATACCATGGTGATGCTCTTTGATGAAATATATAAAAATAAAGACGGAGTCAAAGAGCTGGTTAAAATAGCCATAGAGGTTTCAGGCGATATAAGCAGCTTCGATTTGAAACTAAAGCATGAAACACAAAACATACTCGATATGACCGCAAAGATGAGAAATTTCACGCAAAACATACACTCGGTCTTCGAAGAGATAACTTCGAGCATGGAATCCGTCGACAGCAACACGGAAAACTTTGTAAATTACATTGACACCATATCTGAAAAGACCTCGGAAATAAAATCGAATACAAACAAAAGCAACTCAATGCTGACGGAAGTCAACAACGACATAGAGCTTCTGTCGGGAATGTCGGCGAGCATGAAAAGCGACGTCAAAGAACTTGTGTACATAGCTAACCGGGTCAACAACTCGCTTCAGGATATAAACAAGATAGCTGAGCAGGTTAATCTGCTTGCGCTTAACGCTTCGATAGAAGCGGCAAGAGCGGGAGAGTACGGACGAGGCTTCACGGTGGTGGCTGAGGAGATAAGAAAGCTGTCTACAGATACAAAGTCTCTAGTGAACGAATTGGCACCGCTCATAGACAAAATCAATATGTCCTCTGACAACAGCGCCAAAAGCGTTGAGACATCTGTTAAGGGCATAGAAAATGTAAGGGCGGGGCTGGAAAATTTAAGCCATATATTCGAAGGAAACACTGCGGCAATAAATCATATCGCCTCGGAGGTGGACAATCTTGCAGTCTATGGACAAGAACTAAGCTGTACGGTTCAGCAGGTTTCGGCTGCAATGGAGGAAACCGCGTCAGAGACACAGGGTATGAGCGACATATCGGATGCTCTTCTTGGAATCACCGAAAACATAAGCAATGTGGCTTACTCGATAGAAGGAATAGAGCGCAAAATGGACAAAGCCGCTAAGGTAAGCGGGCTAATTGGAAGCACAAGCATCTACAGACTATCCAATGAGGAGTTCATAAGCTCCATAGAGCCCGCAATAGCTGCCCACAGGAACTGGGTGGAGTCGCTGGAGGGTATGGTTGAAAAAATGTATATAGCTCCGCTTCAGATAGACGACAAAAGATGTTCGTTTGGCCATTTCTATCATTCCATAATCCCTCACAATAAAAAGATTGTCGAGCTTTGGAAAAGCGTAGATGCAGAGCACAGAAAGCTCCACCATACGGGTGGAAAGGCGCTGGAGTATATTCGACAGGGAAATCAAGCGGCGGCGAAGGCGGAGCTGGCAAATATAAAGCAGTATTCAAGGAGCATAATCGGCAAGTTTGAAGAGCTCATAAGCAAAATAAAGGCTTTTTCGGAATCCGGAGACAGCGTGTTTTACACAATACTGGATTAGGAGCATAGAGGCTTCCGCCTTTTTTATTTTATTTTTTTTATTTCTGGGTATATTTCTGGGTATAATAAAAAAGTGTTAAAAAGAAAAAGAGGAAGTGAATTGAAGTTGAAAATGGATTTTTTTGTAGAGCATAGCGGAAAACAACTTTCAAAAAAGGACATGGTACGACTGGTAAAAGAAGAATGGCTGCAAAAAGGCAGGTTTGTAAAGGAAATACAAGACCTCCAGATGTACTACAATGTCGACGAATCGAAATGCTATTGGGTAATAAACAATAAAGAAAAAGGCTACATAAAATTATAAGAAACTGCAAGCCAAACTGAAAAAAACACCTCTTCGAGCCAAATAAAACTGCTCAAAGAGGTGTTTTTTTAATCAACCTTGTCAAATTCTAAAAGAGCACCTGCCATTTCCTTGGCTCTTGGAATTATTACATCCATAGTATTTAATATTATGGATGCAAAAATAAGTCCTTCCCATTCGCCAAATAGCATGTAGCAGAGTATGTATGTTGATGCAAAAAGTGCGATGTTAAGCTGTTTGATTGAAAGTTTTATAATGTCGAGGGCAATGCAAGCCACCCCTCCAGCCAAGAAGATAGTTACTGATCCGGTGAAAAAGCCTACGAGCGTCCATAGGATGGCCGCTATTTGTAGAAGCATAAAATCCCCTCCTTAAGCAAGTGAGTTACACAGATACCACGAAGCAGAAATCGAAAAAAATCAAATGATTCTTTATATATAGATTATATTACATATATACCGTAATTGGTGAAAAAAAATCAAGATTACATATAATAAAAAATAGCTATTTTATGTTTGCGAGCGCCCTATTTGGTATATATACAATAATAAGATGTAAGTCATACTTAGACACGCTACATATGTACTATGCCAGATATTTTCGAGCCTTCACGATGAGTACATGTTAAACGTCGATTAATCATCGCAACGCACAAAAATATCAATTTATTTTTTGTTTTATTTTTAGGCCTGTGGGTATCTATTAACTGGCGGCGTTTCAGTCACAAAAAAACAAAAGGGGTGCATAGGGTTGAAGCTTTTAAAAATCAGAAAAGAAAGTGAAGACAGAATCAAGAATTTCATCAACACTCTTAAGGGGTATCACATGACATTGGAGACCAAGACATCAGAGAAGCATGTGTATATGAGGGTGTATGAGTATGACGTCAACCGCATTATGAAGGTCGCCAGAAATCAGAGCGTCAAGGTGCTCGAGGTCTAAATATTTTCAGAGGAAGATGAATTCTTCCTCTTTTTTATTTTTTTGCGCCCTTTCTCAATTGGCATGACAAAAGCCCCGAATGCTTCAAAAGCATGCAGGGCTTACGGTCATACGGCTTGCAGCGTATTCAGATGTATAACATTCTCTCCGGGGAGAATTTCATGCACAGCTTCGAAAATCCTTATGATTAAAGTGTCGTAAGAATCCCAGTTGATTACGACTCTGTCTTTGGATATGGATATTTTCATAGGACTTTCATTGAACATCATGTTGAAGGAGTATCCGACCCACCCCTGCGGCACATGGGGACTCATGGAGAGTTTTCCATTCTCGAATCTTATGCCTGCAAACCCAAGGCATATGCAAAGGTATGCGCCGGACATGCTTGTTATGTGAAGGCCGTCGGCAGTGTCGGCGTTTCGATTCTCCAAATCAAGAGTAACAGAATGTTCAAACAGCGAGAGCGCCTTTTTGAAATCACACACTCTTGATGCAACTATGGAGTGCACCAGTGCAGAGAGTGAGGATTCATGCACTGTCTTGGGCTCGTAGAATTCAAAATTCCGCCTAACGGTCTCCTGCGAAAAATTCTCGGGCAGCATGTAGAACGCCTGCAGCACGTCTGCCTGCTTTATAAAGCAGGATCTTAGAATCCTATCCCAGGACCAGCTGCGCGATATTGGAAGCTCGCCTTCTGGTATGGCAGAGGCATTCTCGAGCACCTTGTCGCGGTAGCCGTCCTGCTGCTCGAATACGCCCTCCTCCTGCCAAAACGGAAGGTACATTTGAGAGCATATTTGAAGCCATGTTTGGACTTCTCCATTTTCAATTCCAAGACGAGCCAGCGCCAAGTCATAGCGGTGCAAATCTCTTTTTTTCATCAGAGCAAGCGTAGCCGCAGCATATTCCATGTTCCAGCATGCCATGTAGTTGGTATACCAGTTGTTGTTCACGTTGTTTTCATACTCATTCGGTCCGGTTACGCCGAGTATTACGTACTTGCCTCGAAAACTGCTCCAGCTAGCCCTTGATGCCCAGAAGCGTGCAGTTTCTACAAGCACGTCAATGCCGTATTTTTCGATGTATTCGAAATCGCCGGTGTGTTTTTCATAAAGATATATGGCATGAGCCATGGCCGCATTTCTGTGTATCTCCTCGAAAGTGATCTCCCACTCGTTATGGCATTCATCGCCGTCGATTGTGACCATGGGATAGAGAGCTCCCCCAAGTCCAAGCTTTTGGGCGTTGTCCCTCGCCTTGTCGAGCTGATTGTGCCTGTATTTGAGAAGAGCCTTCGAAGAGCGTCCAAAGGACATAAGGTAGAACGGAAAACAGAAGGCTTCCGTGTCCCAGTAGGTACCGCCTCCGTATTTTTCCCCGGTGAAGCCCTTGGGCCCTATATTCAGCCGCGAGTCATGGCCCGTGTATGTCTGGAGCATGTTGAAAATGCAGTAACGCGCCGCGCTTTGCAGCCTCTCATCGCCCTTTATTTCTATGTCGCATCTCTTCCAGAGCGATGCCCACGCAGCCCTGTGGACTCCGTAAATCGATTCAAAGCCCCTATCCCTCAAGGCATGGACCTTATCTAATGCATATGATTCCAGAGTCTCGAAGGAGTGGTCGCGGTTTGTGAGAGAACAAAAAAACTTCACTACGCGGAGAGTTGAACCCTTGGGGCACAGGCCCGAAACGGGTATGGAGACCTTTCCGGGGTCTTGCTCCCAGCTGAGCGAGCTGAAGTCGCAGGGCGGTATTTCCTCTTCGGCGAGATAGGCTCTGCATGCCATGGCCACGCAGTTGCCAAAGCCGCTTTTTCGGGTCATCGAGCATATGTAGCCATCGTTTATGCCGGTATGGCACGAGATGTCCTTCCAGAAAGAATCGCCCCAGTTGGAATTCTCGTTATGTACATTGGAGCTTAAAAAAGGTACGGCTGTAATTACTGCGTCATCGTCAAGGGGAGTCGCCTCGCATACCACGCAGCCGCACTCCTTCTCGTGCATGCTCAGAAAGCGAAAAGTCCTTATCTGGAGACGTTTGCCGTTTTTGTATTCGAGCACCACATTTCTTTCGAGCGAGCCCTCCCTCATGTCCAGCGTGCGCTCGAAGGACAGCGGCGCCTGTATATTCATATCTATATCTATTCCGTCAGCGTTCAAGTCTATGCCTATAAAATCAGGTGAATTTATTATCCTTGCGTAATAATCAGGATAGCCGTTCTTCCACCAGCCAACCCTTGTGGAGTCTGGGTAGTATACGCCGGCAAGATACGTTCCCTTGAGGCCATCGCCCGAGAACGACTCCTCGAAATTGCCTCGAACCCCCATATGGCAGTTGCCAAGGCTCATAATGCTTTCATACACCCTGTTGTTTTCAAAATCAGGTTCTGATTGAACAATGTGCCAGGGCTTGAGTTGGAGCGCCTTCATCGCATTACCTCCAAAAATTAAATATTCCAAAAATTTAGCATTCTTACTGAATAATACCCCAAAAAGGGTATTATAACAAATAAAAAAGCCGGTCTTATGTTTAGTTTTGAAGGTTTTGTAGGCTCGCATTTGTGTTAGCGTGCGAGAATACAAGAAACAGGCGGTCTTTGACTCCGCTTTTTGATTTCCAATAGGCTCACACTTGCCGTAGCTGTGACTTAGCTATAATCCGATGAAAAAGCCGGTCTTATGTCTCGTTTTGAAGGCTGAATAGGCTCCCATATTTCAAAGTTCTTGAATTTTGAGAACTCGCGCTCCGCTGCTCAGACACTCAAAATTCTACGACTTTGTGCATATGATTCGCCTTCAGCCTAAGCAAAACAAGCCTCAAAAATACCTGGCTTTGTTTCATCGGATATACGCTGCAAAGAGCGCTGATATTCTGCGGATGCAGCATTGCATCAGGCCGGCTTTATTCCATTTGGATTCCTGCCGACAGAGCCAGCTTGATGACCGGGCTTTGTTTCATCGGATATACACTGCAAATTGCGCTGATATTCTGCAGATGCAGCATTGCATCAGGCCTGCCTTATTTTGTTTGGATTTTTGCCGCCAGGCTTGCACTGGCGCCTGTAGAGGTCCGAGTGAAAGTTAGGCCTGATTTAATGAATTTTGGAAGATTTCTTGGCGCAATGAAGGCTTGAAGTCATAAGGATTTTGAGTGTCTGAGCGCAGCGAGTTCTCAAAATCCATGACATTCGAGCCGGAAAGAGCCAAATAGAAATCTCAAAATGAAATTTAAAGGCCGGTTTTCATCGGAGCTCTAATCTGAGCTCACAACAAAAAAACAGTGAGGTGACCAAAATGCTAAAAGCCTGCATATTCGACCTGGACGGCGTCATAGTAGACACCTCCAGATACCACTTCCTCGCATGGAAAAGGCTCATGAAAAGCCTTGGCAACGACCTTTCAGAGGAGGAAAACAACTGTCTGAGAGGCGTGCCCCGGGACGAATCCCTCAGGCTGCTGCTGTGCATGAAGGACATGAGCGTCACATCCGAAAAATTCGAAAGCCTCCTCGAACTCAAAAATACCTGGTACAAGGAGTATCTTGCCGGACTAAATGACAGCGACATTCTCGAAGGCGCGCTGGAGCTGCTGCGCGAGCTAAGAGGCAAAGGCTTGAGGCTCGGGCTTGCCTCCTCGAGCAAGAACGCCAGACAGGTCATAGGCAGGCTCGCCATAGAAGCCTGCTTTGACGCAATAGTCGACGGCAACATGATAAGCAGGGCAAAGCCGGACCCCCAGATATTCCTGCTTTGCGCGGGGATGCTTGATACGGCTCCGAGCGAGTGCGCCGTGTTTGAAGACGCGGCCTCCGGGATAGAGGCGGCAAAGAGCGCCGGCATGCTGAGCGTTGGAGTCGAGGCCGAAAACACCCTTGAAAAAGCCGACCTGAGGGTGAAAAGCCTGCAGGAGCTTGATTTTGATAAACTTTCAGAATGCTTCAACTTGCGTTAACAACAACGAGTAAGCTTGTGGTATACTTGTTTTAGCATTCAAACGGATGTTTCATTTTTTCAACCGGAGGGAAAATCAGATGAAAAAACACCTCAAATTCAAGACAATAAGCCTTCCAAAGCTTGACGGGCTTTCTCCATCGCTAGAGAGCACAGCGCTCAAGGTGGCAGAGGAGCAGGGCGAGCTTGCGCGCGCCATAGGCAAGTTCAGGGGCATCAGCGGCGAGAAGGTCAGCATGACTCAAAAGGAAGTGCTCGATGAGATAGCAAAGGAGCTGCTCGATGTGGCACAGACAACAATATCAATGTGCTTCGTGCTCGAGGAGGAGTACGGCGTTGACATAGACCAGAAGGTCGAAGAGCACATACAAAAGCTCGTGAACAAGGGTTACATAAAAACCCCGGAAAAATAAAGCGTAAACAGGAGACTTAAATGGGAAAATACGAAATCATAGCCACGGCCGCATTCGGACTTGAATCGGTAGTGGCCGACGAGATAAAAGCGCTCGGATACGAGAACGTCACAGTGGAAAACGGCAGAGTGACCTTCACCGGCAACGAGGAGGCCATATGCAAGTGCAACCTCTGGCTAAGGTGCGCCGACAGGGTTTACCTCAAGATGGGGAGATTCAGGGCGACCACCTTCGAGCAGCTGTTCCAGCAGACAAAGGCGCTGCCATGGGCTGACATAATACCTGAGGACGGCGAGTTCCCGGTGGCGGATGCAAAGTCGGTGAACTCCAAGCTCTTCAGCCTCTCAGACATACAGGCCATATCTAAAAAGGCCGTCGTAGAGAGCATGAAGGGGACCTACAGCAAGGAATGGTTTGCCGAGACGGGAGCCAAGTATCCAATACACGTGTCAATACTCAAGGACATGGTGACCGTGTCGATAGACACAAGCGGCGCGGGACTCCACAAGAGAGGCTACAGGGAGGGCTTCGGCGATGCTCCGATAAAGGAGACGCTTGCGGCTGGCCTAATAATAATAAGCAAGTGGAAGAGCGACATAGCCCTGATAGACCCCTTCTGCGGCTCGGGCACAATACCTATAGAGGCCGCCATGATAGGGGCCAACATAGCGCCTGGGCTTTCAAGAAGCTTCGTGTCAGAAAAATGGGACATGATACCGGATGGCATGTGGAAGAGAGTGAAAAAGGAAGCCTACGAGGCCATAGACCATGACGCGCAGATGAGCATAGAAGGCTACGACATAGACGGCAGGCTCATAAAAAGCGCCATGCAAAATGCTGAAAACGCAGGAGTGGACGAGCACATACACTTCCAGGCAAGGCCAGTTCAGGAGCTTAGCTCTTCCAAAAAGTACGGCAAGATAATCTGCAACCCGCCATACGGCGAGCGTATGAGCGAGAGGGAAAGCGTGCTGAGGCTATACGAGGACATGGGCAAGGCGTTCGCAAAGCTGGATACCTGGTCATACTACGTCATAACCTCGAGCGAGGATTTCGAAAGAAGCTTCGGCAAAAAATCGAGCAAGAACAGAAAGCTCTACAACGGAAGAATAAAATGCTACTACTACCAGTATTTCGGCCCAAGGCCTCCTAGAAAGCCAAAGGACCAGTTGGAGACAGAAATCGAATAGAGAGCGAAATCCGGGAAAGCAAGCAAGCTTGCAGCCTCGGATTTTTTATTTATAGCCGCATCAAAAAAGCCGCACCTTTTCAGGTGCGGCAAAAGAGATCAAAATATTAAATGTTCAACGAAAAAATTAATGCTCATAAGAAATGATAAGTTCATCAAGCTTGCAGCCTAGAATGTTTGCAAGTACAACCACCTTCTGGAAGCTGGGGTTTTTCTTGTCCCCTCTTTCAAGCTCTTCCAGATAAGACTTCGAAATGCAGGTGCCGTACTTGGGATTTTGCGTTATCACCTCAATATCCTTTGCGGTGTAGCCCAGGTTAAGCCTGAATTCCCTTATCTTGCTCCCATCAAGCATTCAAAAGCCCCCTTTTTTACAGTGTATGTTACAGTGTAATGTTATGAGCCAAGGACATTGTCCCTACAACCATTATACTACTATAAAGCGCCAAATTCCACAATTTTGCATGAAGTTAACATAATTAACAATGAGCCTGACCTGCGCATTCTGAATCAGGCTGTGTGCAGGAGTCTACTGCTGCTGGACAGACGCTTCCGGAACGGGAGGCATAAAGCCGTCCGCTTCACTCCAGTCCACAGAGTTTTCAGCTGTGACTTTCGGAATGTCCAGCTTAACCTTCTCGCCTATATCCCACAGGTTTGAATCCATGTCGAACGTCATGTCGACATATCTGGAGGTCTGCGGATCGTCGACTCTCATCTTGAGCTTCATTTTAGAGCTTCTTATGTTGTAGTCCTTGTCGATTACGTAATCAAAGCTCATTCCGTCGAACTGCACAACCTTGTAGAGCTGGTCCACGCCGGTTTCAAGCTCATCCTGGAACTCCCTCAGCCTTTTCTCGGCCTCGGCTTCGCTGTACACCTCACCCTGCATCTGCATTTGCATCCTTATGCTCTCCTTCATGTTTTCCTTGAAAGAGTCGTTTTCGACAATGAGGAAAGCCGCCTTTTTCACAAAATCCTTGAGCTGAGTGTCGCTCATTGAAAAGCTTATGCGCTTGCCCTTGAAGCTTCCCTGAGGCGACTCTGCAGCCACGTTCTTTTCGAGCGTTATCGCATCTTCGCCTACAGTCTCAAGCATTATAGTAGAAAGCTGGGCGCTGAGCTCCTTCATGTCATCAATATCTTCCTTGCTGTAGCCATTTGAATCAAAAACCAAATACTTGTCCATAGCAGGCAGCTTCATTATAGACTTGCCGCCCTGAGTGAAAATCTTGCCCTCGTAGGTTATGCCGTCGGAGTGGATTGAAAAATCCCCGGCAGATTCGGCTCCTGCAGATATGTAGGCAATCTCGCTCCTTAAAGTCACATTGCGCATAAGCGAAAGGGCCTGCTGCTCCTGTTCGGAAGCTCCGCCAAGATCCATCTTCATATCCACCGAAAAATCCTGCCTGGCGCTCTCAATCTGAAGCGTCTTGTCCATGGCCTTCCTGAGAGTATCCATCGGCGGCTCCGCCCTGCACCCCGCAAACGCTGAAGCTACAATCAGGCACAGCGCATAAATCCATATATATCTCCTCTTCATCTCACTACCTCCTCCCAAACCATGTGAGCTCCGATGAAAGCCGGCCTTTAAATTTCATTTTGAGATTTCTACATGGGCATCAAACCAGTTCCCAGGTTTTGCTTTGATTGTATCTGTAGCTTGTATTCTCGCATGGATTCCCTTGTGAATATTTGATACCCATAAAAAAAGGGTATAAAAAAAAGAATTAACCATAAGCAGGGAGGTGAAGCCGGAGCAGCCCAAAAGGCATGCATCCGGAGCATATGTTCGAGAAGATAGACCTGTCAAAGCAAATAGACAAGAAGGAATACAAAGCGCTGATGAAAGACATAGAAATACGACTCGGCCAGCTCCAGCGCGAGGCCAAGGACAAGGAAGTGCCTGTAATAGTAGTATTCGAGGGCTGGGACGCATCGGGCAAGGGGCGAATAATAAACGAACTCATACTCCCCATGAATCCCAGATATTTCAGCGTAATCACAATGCAGGAGGAAAACGAGGATGAAATGAGAAGGCCTTTCCTTTGGAGATTCTGGATAAAGACGCCTGAAAAAGGCGACATGGCAGTCTTTGACCGGAGCTGGTACAGGAGGATAATGGACGACGCAGCCGAGGGAAACGTAAAGGGCAAAGCCCTCGAAACCTCATACGGCGAGATAAACTCATTCGAGAGGGTGCTATATGAAGACGGCTTCATAATACTCAAGTTCTTCCTCCACATAAGCAAGGAGGAGCAGAAAAAAAGGCAGGAGCGCATGGAGAAAAATCCCGCCACCGCATGGAGAATAAGGGAGGCCGACAAGCGGCAGAACAAAAAATACGATGTCTACATGCAGGCTATGCAAAGGGCCATAGAGGAGACTGACACAGAGCGAGCGCCCTGGACGATAGTCGAGTGCGAGGATTACAGATTCGGGATAATAAAGACGCTTATGAGCTTCATAGAGGGAATGGAAGCCGGACTTGCAAGGATAGACAGGCAAAGGGAGCTCCTTGCAAACGCCCAGATGATAAAAAAAATGAGAAACCAGGCGATTGGCGAAAATCCGGAAAACGGCTCAATTCTAAGGGTGAGCGGCCTCAAATCCTCGGTGATAGACAAGGTCGACCTTTCGCTTTCAATGGACAAGCAGGAGTATGAAAAGCGAATAGACAAGCTGCAGTGCAAAATGAGGCTGCTCGGCAACGAGCTCTACAGGGCCAAGATCCCCGTTGTAATAGCATACGAGGGCTGGGACGCGGCAGGCAAGGGCGGCAACATAAAGCGCCTGGCTGCATCGCTCGATCCGAGGGGATACGACGTCGTGCCGATAAGCTCTCCCGATGACACCGAAAAAAACCACCACTACCTGTGGAGGTTCTGGAGGGAGATGCCCAAGACAGGGCACATAGCGATATTCGACCGGAGCTGGTATGGAAGGGTCCTTGTCGAGCGCGTCGAGGGCTACTGCAGAGAGGCCGAGTGGAAGCGGGCCTACAGGGAGATAAACGACATGGAAGAGCACATAGTCAACTTCGGCACTGTATTCCTCAAATACTGGATACACATAGACCGGGACGAGCAGCTAAAGCGCTTCAAAGAGAGGGAGTCGGACCCGAACAAGACCTGGAAGATATCTGACGAGGACTGGCGCAACAGGTACAACTGGGACAGCTACAAGGACGCCGTCGACGAGATGCTCTTTAGGACAAGCACAACCTTCGCCCCGTGGACAATAGTAGAGTCCAACTGCAAAAGATACGCCAGAGTCAAGGTCCTGGAACACACAATAGAGGAAATAGAAAAAGCCCTGAAGAATGTATAGCCATGGGAAGCCACGGGCTATGATAGACTGTGTGTTTACACCTTATGACTCTGAACAGGATAAAGCAGAGCGCAATTGACCCGCCAGATTCATTTTGTGGTATAATGATTTTCTGTGTGTCAATCAGAAATACCTATAAGATTGAAAAAATATGTGAAAATTGATATAATATTTTACATATGTCAAATTAGCACCAGATACTAAAATCAAGTCATGATTTCTCGGATAATCGAAATCATGCAAATTCGGAGGTAAAAACTGTGGATATTAAAGATATAAAAGAGCTAATACACGCGCTGGATGCCAGCGGCATACAAAAATTCGAAATGGAAGAGGGCAGCTTAAAGATAAAGATAAGCAAGACGGCAGAGGTTGCTTTGGCCGCTCCGGCTTCAGTATACCAGACTATCGAGGCTCCAAAAGCTGCAGCGGCAGCTCCAGCCCCAGCAGCGCCTGCGGCTGCGGTAGAGGCGGCTCCGGCTGCCGTTGCTGAAGATCTCTACATAGTCAAATCGCCTATAGTGGGAACATTCTACGGCTCTTCAAGCCCTGGAACTCCTGCGTTCGTAAAGGTTGGAGACAAGGTTGCCAAGGGTGACACGCTCTGCATAATTGAAGCCATGAAGATAATGAACGAGATAGAAAGTGAAGAAGCGGGCGAAATAGTCGAGATACTAGTTCAAAACGAGGACATTGTAGAATACGGTCAGCCTCTTATGAAAATCAGGAGGTAGAATCATGATAAGCAAGGTACTCGTTGCAAACAGAGGTGAAATAGCAGTAAGGATAATAAGGGCCTGCAAGGAGATGGGCATAAAGACTGTCGCTGTCTATTCGGAAATGGACAGGGATTCTCTTCATGTGCACATAGCCGACGAGGCCGTATGCATAGGTCCGGCCATATCTACAAAGAGCTACCTCAACATGGACAGCATAATAAGCGCAGCGCTCGTAAAGGGCGCCGATGCCATACATCCGGGCTATGGCTTCCTCTCAGAAAACCCGACCTTCGTCAAAAGGTGCAGGGACGAGGACATAATATTCATTGGCCCTACGGAGGACCACATAATAAAAATGGGCGACAAGGCCCAGGCCAGAAAGACCATGATAGAGGCCGGAGTTCCCGTGGTTCCGGGAACTGAAGGCAGCATCACAGACGCCAATGCTGCGCTTTTGGAGGCCGAGAAGATAGGCTTCCCGGTCATGATTAAGGCGGTAAGCGGCGGCGGAGGAAGAGGCATGAGGGTCGCCAGAAACAGGGACGAGTTCATAAAGGGCTTTAGCGTCGCCCAGTCGGAATCGGCCATGGCCTTCGGCGACAACTCAATGTACGTCGAGAAGCTAATTGAGAATCCAAGGCACATAGAGGTTCAGATAATTGCGGACTCTCACGGCAATGTAGTCCATCTAGGCGAGAGGGACTGCTCGCTCCAAAGAAGAAACCAGAAGGTGCTCGAGGAGGCCCCAAGCGCGCTCCTTGACGAGGACATAAGAAGCATGATGGGAGAGGCCGCCGTGAAGGGAGCCAAGGCTGTCGGCTACGTCAACGCCGGCACAATAGAGTTCCTCGTGGACAAGGACAAGAACTTCTACTTCATAGAGATGAACACCAGGATACAGGTCGAGCATCCCGTCACAGAGATGGTAACGGGCGTGGACATAGTAAGAGAGCAAATAAACATAGCCTCAGGCGAAAAGCTGTCCTTCACCCAGGAGGACATAAAGATAAACGGCCACGCCATAGAGTGCAGGGTCAACGCCGAGGACGTCAGCCACGGCTTCAGGCCGTGCCCTGGAACAGTCAGCGACTTTTACTTCCCGGGCGGCTACGGCGTTCGTGTAGACTCGCACATATACAGCGGCTACAGGATACCGCCGACGTACGACTCCATGATAGGCAAGCTCATAGTGTGGGGCCGCAACAGGCACGAAGCCATAAGCAGGATGAAAAGAGTGCTCGACGAGACTATCGTAATGGGCATTGAGACAAACATAGACTTCCAGAGGGAAATACTCAGCGACGAGTTTTTCGTGGAAAACAAGTTTGACACGGGCTTCATAGACAGAAAAATGTTCGGCGCAGGCCACAAATAAGAAGCAGGCGAGGTGAATTGAATTGCTAAAGGACCTCTTTACCAAGAAAAGTCAAAAAAGCCATCATGAAAAAGGCTACGCAGTTATAAATGTTCAAAAAGAAAAACCATCAGACGAGCCGCAGGAAGCTCCAAAAGCTCAGGCGGAGCAGCATAAGCCCCAGGTGCAATTGGATGAGAATCACATGTCATGCCCTTCCTGCTCGGCGGTATTCGAAAAGCAGGCGCTCTCTGACAACCTGGGAGTGTGCCCCGAGTGCTCTCACCACACAAGGCTGGGAGCCAGAAGAAGGATAGAAATAACAGTAGACGCTGGCAGCTTCAGGGAATACGACATGAATATAAGGACTGTCAACGCGCTTGAATTTGCAAGCTACGACGACAAGCTAAGGGACGCAAAGGAAAAGTCAGGCCTGGACGAGGCCGTAGTTACGGGAGAATGCAAAGTCGCTGGCCAAAGCTGCGTTATTTGCGTTATGGATTCGCTCTTCATGATGGGCAGCATGGGCTCTGTGGTAGGCGAGAAGATTTCAAGAGCGGTGGAAAAGGCCGTTGAAAAAAGACTTCCGGTAGTCATATTCTCGACATCGGGCGGAGCCAGGATGCAGGAGGGTATGCTTTCGCTCATGCAAATGGCCAAGACCTCCGCGGCGCTTGGGAAGCTCGACGATGCGGGACTGCTGTATATATCAGTGCTGACGGACCCTACAACGGGAGGCGTTACGGCGTCTTTTGCGATGCTCGGAGACATAATAGTGGCCGAGCCTAAGGCGCTCATTGGCTTTGCAGGACCAAGGGTAATAGAGCAGACGATAAGGCAAAAGCTGCCTGAGGGCTTCCAAAGAGCAGAGTTCCTTCAGGACAAGGGCTTTGTGGACACAATAGTTCCAAGGGGCGACATGAAGGCGTTCCTGGGCAAGCTGCTTGCAATCCATTCGACTGGAGGTGAACTCGATGACAAGTAGGAACGAATTCGACGGACCGGTACTCCAGCTGGAGGAGAAGATAAAGGAGCTTAAAGCGCTCGTAGAGGAGACGGGAGTCGACCTATCGGGCGAGATAGAGCTGCTCTCGAAAAAGGCCGCTTCAATGAAGGACGACATATACAAGCACCTTCAGCCGTCGCAGAAGCTAAAGCTCGCAAGGCATCCAGAAAGACCTACGACGATTGACTACATCGAGCGGATAACGAGCGAATTCATAGAGCTCCACGGCGACAAGCTCTACGCCGACGACCGCGCAATAGTGGGCGGGCTTGGCATAATAGACGGAACGCCTGTGACTATAATTGGCCACCAAAAGGGCAAGGACACAAAGGACAACATAATGCGCAACTTCGGAATGCCTCACCCTGAAGGCTACAGAAAGGCGCTGAGGCTCATGAAGCAGGCCGAGAAATTCAAAAGGCCGATAGTGACACTCATAAACACCCCGGGAGCCTTCTGCGGACTAGGAGCCGAGGAACGCGGACAGGGAGAGGCAATAGCCAGGAACCTGCTTGAAATGAGCAGGCTAAGGACTCCTGTAATAGCCATAGTAATAGGCGAAGGCGGAAGCGGCGGAGCGCTGGCGCTGGGCGTAGGCAACCGAATAGCTATGCTGGAGCACTCAGTGTACTCTGTAATATCGCCTGAAGGCCTATCGAGCATACTCTGGAAGGACGCCTCCAAGGCATCTGAGGCCGCAAGCATGATGAAGCTTACAGCACAGGACCTTATGGGACTTGGCATAATAGACGACATAATAGAAGAGCCCCTGGGCGGAGCCCACAAGGATGTCGACCTCACGGCAGCGAGTATAAAATCGTATATAACAGCCTGCCTCGAAAAGCTTTCAGCAATGAGCGGAGAAGAGCTGGCGGAAGAGAGATACGAAAAGATAAGAAAAATGGGCAAGTGGATGTAGCGGTGCCAGGCACGAGCTTGTGAATATATTGCAAGCAACTTGTGTATGGACCATAATGAAATTGAAAAGGCAGCTGCCGAGCTAATCTAAAACTAGCTCGACAGCTGCTTTTATGCGTTATTATAAATTTGAATCAGCGTATCCCGCCGTTAGGAACCTTTCCTCGAATTCCTGAGCCGGAACAGGCCTTCCCGTATAGTAGCCCTGAACTTTATCGCAGCCTATACTCCTGAGGAAATCCATCTGTGCAGCCTCTTCAACACCTTCTGCTATTATGTCGAGGCGGAGGTTCTTGGCCATTGCCGTTATAGCATTAATTATAGATATGTCGTCGAGATTTTCAGGTACGCCGCTTATGAACGACCTGTCTATTTTTAGAGTCTGTATGGGCAGTTTTCTAAGAAGCGAAAGCGAGGAATACCCCGTTCCGAAATCGTCTATGGATGTGGTTACGCCCATTGCGTTGAGCTGCTCCAGGACGGAGATGGTGTGCTCCTCATTATATATGGCTATGCCCTCTGTTATTTCAAGCTGCAGAAGGTGAGGCTTTAGCTGGGTTTCATCAAGAACCTGGCTCACCATTTCTACAAACCCAGGTTGCACAAACTGACAAGGCGATATGTTGACTGCTGTCTTTATCTCAAGTCCCCCGTCGAATAGATGCTTGGCCTGGATGCATGCGGTTTCAAGCACCCACTTTCCTATAGGAATAATGAGGCCAGAATCCTCGGCGAGCGGTATGAATTCGTTTGGAGGAATGTTTCCAAGTCTTGGATGGCTCCATCTAAGCAGGGCCTCCATGCCTGTGATATCCCCTGTGTTAAGCTCGAACTGAGGCTGGTAGTTGAGGGAGAACTCGCCATATTCAAGAGCCTTGTGCAGGTCGCTATCGAGCGATGATTTTCTCGATACTTTATGGCTCATGGACTTGTTGAAGAATTGAACGTTGTTTTTCCCCTTCTCCTTAGCATTATACATTGCTATGTCAGTATATTTCATGAGCATTTCAGCAGTATCCCCATCATCCGGGAATATGGAAACACCCACGCTGATTGTGGCATTTATCTCGTGGTTTTTCAATATGAAAGATTGTTTGAATGATTCGAGTATCCTGTTTGAAATATGCGATATTTCCGATTTGTCATGTGCATTCTCAATCAGCACTATGAACTCGTCGCCGCCTTGCCTGCAAACGGTGTCGGTACCCCTTACGTTCTCAAGAAGTCTTTTGGATACGGCCACAAGAAGCATGTCGCCTACGTCATGCCCGAGAGAATCGTTTATATTTTTAAACCTGTCAAGGTCTAGGAAGAGCAAGGCAAGAATGCCGTCCTGGGCTTGGGCTGTTTTAAGCGCAGATTCAAGCCTGCGCATCAAAAACCTTCTGTTTGGAAGCTCTGTAAGCGGGTCGTGATTGGCTATGAAATCAAGCTCATCGTTTTTTCTGGATAATTCAATCGCCTGAATTTGCAGCTGCTCCATAAGCAGCTTTATATTGCCTGTAAGAGTCCCTGAGAAAAGAGAGGATATGAGTATGGCAATGAGCAGCGTAATTCCGCCGACAATGATCACGTTGAAGAGTAGTGCATGGGTATCAGATGATAGTTCATCCATATGTATGTCAGCCACTAGAGTCCAGCCTAAGGAATCTATTTTTTTGAACACTGCGAACTGCTTGTGCAGAATTCCGGAGTTGACGCATTTGAAGTTGACGCTGCTGGAGGTGCTTGAGTTTATGGCATTCAGAACTTCGTTTCGAGGAATATTTTTCCCCTGAAGCTGTCTGTCATGGTAGACCAGCATTCTGCCATTTTCATCAAGCAAATACGGATGATTCGTTTTGCCTACATACATGTCGTTGAGCTTGTCTGATATTTCATCGAGCGAAATTTCTATGGCAAGGACGCCAATCGGCTGTTTTTCGGAATCATCGCCAGGATACACCGGAATTGCGGTCGTTACAAGTGTGGTGCCGGTCTTTGAATCCTTGAAGGGAGAACCCCAAATTATGCCGTTTTTATCGATGGCTTTATTGTACCAGCCCGCATCTGCAGGCTTAAAGTCCTTTTCAAATGCTGTAGAAGGATAGGAGTAAAGCTTTCCGGATTCTGTAGCCAGATATATGCGATTTATGTCATTGTGAGAATCGAACAAATTTTTAAAATCGTCTATAAGCCATCTTGTCTTGCTGGAGGTTCCTTGGTTATTGTTGTCTGCGTGAGAAGCCGATGGTGTTGCGGATGACACGGCATCGGGCTTTAATGCTGCCATGGTTACGCTTGGCTGCTTAGAGGTTTTGAGCGTTGTTTTTTCAACTTCCTTAAAGTATATGTTTATGGAATTAGCAGTTTCGCCTATAAGCTGCTCTGCGTAAAGCTGAAGGTTTTTCTCGATAACTTGTATGGAATTCGAGTATGAAACAATCCCCACAATGGTCAAGGGAATTACTATGAGCAGTGTGAAAATAATAAATAGCCGACAACCTATCCATGATTTCAAATTCTCGATGCTTTTCATGAAATCCCCCTAAGCACTACATGATATATGAATTGCAATAAGACGCAATATCCGCATGTGGCGAACTGGATTAGCAACAATCCGACTTTATTTTAAAAACATTATAAACAAGTATGGCAAGTGTTTCTACAATGTTTTGCATGTGAAATTTTTTGAATTTTTCTGAAATTTTTGTGTTTAAAAAATATACAAGGAGGTATATAATAAAGTATAATAAAAAAACATACTTCGAGGGGGATGACGTGCTATGAACTGGATGACATTTATAGATGTTTTCAAAACAAAGACAAAGAATATATTTAAAATAGAGAAAGCTGACGTGAAAGCTGGTGTAAAATCAGGCAAAAGCGTAAAATGCAAAGACATGGGCAAAGTCATATACGTTGATTTCACAGCCCCAAGAAAAGTGACTTACAAAGAAGAGCAGCTCAAGAAGCCAGTATAGAGCTAGAAACAGAATACTGCATGCGAATAGCATTCTATATATCAACAATAATTAGAATCCCCACTGGATATTCCGGACGGGGATTTTTTGATTTTGTCTGAACGGCGCCTTTTCCATAATCAAAAAACAACAAGGCCGATATTGAACTTTTTCAACATCGGCCTTTTACATCGAACTCTCATCTAAAATATTCATACTATGGTGGAATCGTCTCCCTTCGTTTTCATAGTAGGAGAATTATTTTTTATCTCCGCAGTTTTGGTTTGAAAACTTAACTCTATGGTGGAATCGTCTCCTTTCATATTGTATTAGGAGAATTATGGTTTATCTCCAGATTATCCTGTGTGAGTTCTGTCTGTTTTGGTGGTATCGACTCCCTTCGCTATGTATTTGGAGAATTATTTTTTATCTCCGTAAGTGTCTGGTGTCTTGAGTGAATTCTGTGGTGGAATCAACTCCTTTATTGTTTTATGTATTAAATTTATACCTCCAAAATCACAATCTAAACACCAATCCTCAAAAAGCCTCTCCAACTATTTCTATAGCTTTATTTTTTGCTTTGAAACCGCAAAACTGGGTAAGAAATATGTAATTGGAACGTGTATATTTTAAAGGAGGAATTTGGATGAAAAGGCTAAGCACAAACTTCATGGGCATACATCTCAAAAACCCTATAATAGCGGGTGCAAGCAACATCTCGGACAAGCTTGACAACATAAAAAGGCTAGAGGAGGCGGGGGTTGCCGCCATAGTATTCAAGTCGCTGTTCGAAGAGCAAATACAGCTTGAAAGACTCGAGCTCGAAGCTGACCTTGAGGAGTACGATGAAAGGCATGCAGAAATGATAACTACCCATCCCCACATGGAGCATGCCGGCATAGAGGAGCATCTGGTCAAGCTGAGAAAGGCCAAAGAAAGCGTGAGCATACCTGTTATAGCAAGCCTAAACGCAATCCACGGCAAATCGTGGATTGAATACGCAAAGAAGCTCCAGGATACCGGAGTTGACGGGCTTGAGCTGAACATGTACTCGATTCCAAAGAGAGTGGACCTTGACGCCGCCTTTATAGAAAACGAACACCTTGAAAAGCTGACTGAAATAAGAAGAGCCGTCAAAATACCGATATCAGTCAAGATAAGCCCGTTCTACACCAACATAATGAACGTCGTATACAGGATGTCAAAGGGCGGGGCAGACGGCACAGTGCTCTTCAACAGGCTCTACGAGGCAGACATAGACGTAAAGAGCGAGACAACCAAGCTCGACATGACTCTGAGCTCAAGCGACGAGATGAGGCTGCCATTAAGATACACGGGGCTTCTTGAAGGCAGGATATCCGCGGACATATGCAGCTCAAGGGGCATATACACTGGCGATGACGTGCTCAAGATGATCCTTGCAGGCGCCAAATGCGTCCAAATTGTAAGCGCAGTTTACAAGCACGGCTACAGGCACGTTGGAATAATGCTCGAGGACATAGTAAGGTGGATGGACAGCAAGGGCTACGAGAACATAGAGGACTTCAGGGGCAAGCTCTCAAAGAGCAACCTCAAGGACCCGTATGCATACGAGAGGGCTCAATACGTGGATCTTCTCATGAGGCCTTTCGAATCACTAATAAAAGAGCCGATGAGATAGGATTCGGAGACATATAAGCATATAAGCTTGCAGGTGAATCCCGGCAGCATGCATTTCGCCTGCCGGGTATTTTATTTTGCGATGAAATCCAAAGTAAGGCGGTGGTGGTTTTGAAGAAGTTGACTGCAATCATAACAGCTATAATATTACTGGCGGTCCAAAGCCCTGCGTACGCACTGGGCGAGGATACGGCATACCGACTCTCGTCAGAAGCCGCGGGCGAGTGGGGCATAATAGCCCAGTACAGCGCCGATGCGATCGTGCCCTCAAGCGCTCTCCCCCAGAGCCTCGCGAGCAATTCCACATACGACCAGGCAGTCTTCCTGATGGCATCAAAGGCAGTGGGCAGGGATGTTTCCGCGACGGCGGGCCTTATAAAGCGGTCTCAGATGAAAAACGGCAAGCTGGCGGATTTTACTGACGGCACGGGCGAAAAGTCTGTAAGGGCGCACATATGGGGCATAATAGCACTCTACAGCGCGTGGGACAACGGCTATGACAAGTCCTTGGCTCTAAGGTGGCTAAAGACAAAGCAAAACTCCGACGGCGGCTTCGGCTACGAGGTGGGCAAGCCCTCGGACATAAAGACGACATCGGAAGCCGTGCTTGCGTTCAAGGCTCTTGGCATAGAGTCCGAGGAGGCTGCTGCCAGGGCGCTTGCATACGTGGAATCAAAGCTTCCGGCCGAAAAAAACGGCGAGAAGCTGGCATGGGCCTTCTTTGCAAAGCACAGCATGGGCAAGGACGACCAGAAGCTCTACGAGAGGCTGCGAAGCTACGAGCTTCCGGACGGCTCGTATTCGCTGACATCAACCAACAAGACCTACAACTACGCCGTAACCTGCGCAGCGCTGCTGGCGCTCAAGGAATATGAGAACGGCTACTCGGTATTCAAAAAGCTCCACAACGCCGACATGTTCAGGGACCTAAGGCGCGGCGACTACGCATACAGCGAGGTGATGGAGCTTGTAAACAGGGACATAGCCTCGGGCTACCCGGACTCTACTTTCAGGCCTAATCTAAGGGTCACAAGGGCCGAGTTCGCGAAATTCCTGGTTTACGCGCTCGGATACGAGAATTCGCCCGCGAGGGAATCAATAACCTTCAAAGACCTTGAAGAGCACTGGGCTGAAAAGATTGTATACACGGCGGTGGGCAAGAAGCTCATAAACGGCATAGGCAAGGGCATGTTCGCGCCCAACCAGAACGTGACAGGAGCGCAGATAGTCGCTATGCTCGTCAGGGCCAAGGGCCTCGAGGGCATAGCCGCCAGATTCGAGGGCGAGAAGTGGTACGACGGCTATGTAAGCGCGGCCATAAGACGGGGCCTCATATACGAGGGCTTCGATCCCGAGACCAGCGCCACGAGGGCTCAGTGCGCCAAGGCGCTAAGCAAGCTCTACTAAACCATATACGCGGGAGGAAATCATGGCAGCCAGGATAATGGACATAGCAAAAACCTTCGGAATCGACATACTAAAAAAATTCTACAACCTCACAGTGACGCTCCTTGTATTGGCGCTGGCGCTGCTCATAGTATATTGGGGCTTTAGCCTATTCTCATCAAGGGCCAAGGCAGTCAAGCCCGGAACCTACATCGAAGTGTCCCTGCCAAGCGACATAACAGAAAGCCCCTACATGTACGTGCAGGACTGGCAGATACAGAGGCAGACAGATTTCTTCGCAGTGCTCGAAGCCATAGAATATGCCGCCGCAGACAAGAACGTGGCGGGCCTCATACTCGACATGGATTCGCTGGGACTTCCTGCGCAGCAGCTTGGCGAGCTGCGAGTCAGCGTTGAAAAGTTCAAAAAAAGCGGCAAGAAGGTCTACGCCGCAGGCGAAGGGGCAGACGCTTCATCCTACAGGGCTGCCCTGCTCTCAGACAAGATAGTAATGACGCCCTCCCAGGCGGCAAGCTTCAGCATACCGGGCTACTACGCGGCCTACCCCTATTACAGGACCCTGTTTGACAAGGCCGGAATAAGGTGCAGCGTGCTGAGCACGGGGCCCTACAAGACATACGGCGAGACCTACGAGCGCGATGCCATGTCAGAGGGCATGAGGCAGCAGATGAGCTCGCTGCTTGAGAGCAGATACGCAAGCCTCACAGACGACATAAGCTCATCAAGGGGCATCGAAAAGGAAAAGGTAGTCCAGATGATAGATTCGGGCGAGATCTCATTTATTAGCCCCATAGAGGCCAAAGAAAAGGGTCTCATAGACGAAACCATGCACTATGAAAGATTCCTGCGAACGCTCTCCAAAAAAGACGGCGAAAAGCCGCCAATAAGGGACATAACCGAGTACGCATCGCTGCCGAAGGTCAGCAAGAGCAAGGCGAGCGGCAAGGGCAGCATAGCCCTCATATACGCTGAAGGCAACATATACATGGACGATGTCAATCCGTCCATACTCAGGAAGGAATCGGTAATAACGCCGGCTGTGCTTTGCAGCCAGATAGAAAGCGCAGCTGACGACGAGGACATAAAGGGAATAGTAATAAGGGTCAACTCGCCCGGAGGCTCAGCGCTTGCGTCCGATATAATCAGCGACTCCATAGCCATGGCCAGAGAGAAAAAGCCAGTCTACATTTCTATGGGCCCCGTTGCGGCATCAGGAGGCTACTACATAGCCTGCCAGGCCGACCGTATATTCGCAGGAAAGGAGACTCTGACCGGCTCGATAGGCGTAGTCAGCGTAATCCCGACCTTCGAGGGCGTTTACGAGAAGCTGGGAGTGAACGTGGAGAGGCTCCAGCGAGGAAAGTACTCGGCCACAATGGATCTTTCGAAGGGGCTATCCCCTGATGAAGAGGCGCTCCTGCAAAGGAGCATAGAAAATGTATATGCAGAGTTCAAGCAGAGGGTTTCAAGCGGCAGGAACATAGACCTGGAAACGCTCGAAGGCTACGCCCAGGGCAGAGTATGGACGGGCGATAAGGCTGTCGAGATAGGCCTTGCAGACGAAGTGGGCAACCTCGGCGACGCACTGGATGCCATGGCCAAAAAGACTGGCCTTGGAAGGTCCGACGTCACACTAGTTGAAAGTGGAAAAAAGGACATGACAATGGCGCGCATGGTAAGGGACAACCTGGCCAGGCTTCAGGGAGAGCAGTTTAACATACAGGGCCCGGTAGAAGACCTGCTGCTGGAATGCGAAAAGCTCCTTGAAATAAGAGAAGAGCCCCTCATGCTCATGCCCTACGAGCTCGACTAAAAATAAAAACCTCCAAATGGAGGTTTTTTATTTTAGCCTGATATTGAAACTATTTTGAAGTTCTCTTGTTCAGAGCCGCCTGTCTCTCGTTGGAATCCTTCATCCACTTCTTGAGCAGATCGTCAAGACCGCCACCGCCACCGCCGGTGCCACCAGCGTCGCCACCTCTGGCATGCTGCTGATATTGCTGCTGCATAGGCCTTTGCCTTGGAGGCTCGGATTCAGCAGGCTTGGCATCCTTTATAGAAAGAGAAATCTTCTTTGACTGTTCATCAATTGTAAGAATCTTTACGTCCACCTCATCGCCCACAGTAAGCGCCTCGTTTATATCCTTGAGGAAGCCGTGAGTAATCTGAGATATGTGGACAAGTCCCTGAGTATTGGCATCGAGAGCCACGAAAGCGCCGAAAGGCTTAATACCGGTAACTTTTCCTTTTACAATCATTCCAGGTTCAAATTTTGACATTATAACACTCCTATTATCATATAATTATATATAGTCTATAATATCATAAATACCAAAACATCGATAGGATAAACCGGAAAAGAGGATAAAATTTAACCTGGAGAATAAAAAATAGTTAAGTATATATCATAAAATTAAACTTTTATGTCTGGAAAGAGCTTTTCAAAGGCGTCCGATAATGCCAAGCCCCCGGGCCTTGCATGCCGCGCAAACATTGCAAACACAAAGCAAAGCGGAAATATTCGGAAAAAACAGAATGCTCTCAATAAAATAAATTAATTAAGAAAATAACAATCATAGAGAAATGCTATTTCATTTTAGAACGCATCAGGTATATAATCTTAGTTGCCGGCGAGACAAGTTTTGCATTCAGTATCATATATATGATTTTATTCTGATATTCTGGGTATCATGAGAAATATAAGAATAGATGCCGCAAGGCACAAAAATGGAATCCAGGGGGTGCAATATGGGAATACTAGACAAGATAACTGAAAAGACTAAAGAAGCTGTAAAAAAATCAAGCGAGATGGCAGGCGAGATAGTTGAAAAGGGCAAGGACATGGTTGAAAAGACTAAGCTCGAGGCGGAAATCAAGAAGAAAAAGGACGAGATAGGCGAGCTTGTATACAAGGCATACGCCAGCGGTCAGACTCCGGACGAGAGTGCCATAAGAGCCCTGGTCAACGAAATCAAGAAAATAGAAATACAAATACATGAAATGATGCAGGACTAACACACATATAAGGTTGCTGCAGGTCTGAGGGAGGATAAAAAAGGGATGAGCGGTAAGGAGCTTACTCCGATAGAGGAGCTTAAGTTTTCGCTAAGGGCGTACAATTGCCTGAGAAGAGGAAATATAAGATATATAGAGGAACTGGCCAAAAAGACAGAAGAAGAGCTGCTCCTTATAAGGGGGCTTGGCCAGAACACTCTGGAAGAGATAATGAGCGTGCTTGGCAGGAGAAAGGAATACGACTCAAAAATGTACAAGACATGGGAGGCTCTCAAGATACTGAACCAGAATCCCAAGAAGGTATTCAGGAATAGCGTGGGAGGCTACATGACGCTTAGAAGAAGCGACAAGGACAATAACAGGTTCGAGCTTTTCGATCCGGTCGCCAATTCGGGAGTTGACATAAGCCACGTGTATTTCGACCAGAGACAGTACCAGTGGGAAGAAATTGATACCCCTCCTCTAGGGAAGCAAGTATAGACAAGGCGGGTTTTTGGGGATAGTGCCCTGAAAACCCGTCTTTTTTTGAAAGGAGGTATGTTAATGGCTACGGACAAAGCAAAGGGCGGATTCAAAGCCTTCATCAAGTCGCACAAGCTGTTGATAATCGCATCACTGATATTTGGCATGGCTCTTGCAGCGGCGCTTGACCATCTGGAGATAAAGTCGCCGCTGTTGTTTATGGGAATAGCCCTGCTCTTTGGAATGGCGGCCGGGGCGCTTGTATATTTCAAGGCGGCCGGCAGCTTCATACAGACGATAAAAAACGGCGACTACGACGGCTTCATAAGCAGGCTCGAGGAGCTCAGGAAGACCGACAAAAAGCACATCAGCCACATCGACTTCAACGCCGCGATGGCGCTCAACCGGAAGGGCGACATAGACTCCTCCATGGAATACCTGGGCAGGATAGACCCCGCTCTGGCCGATAGGAACCTTCGGGCATCCTATCTTAGCCTCTACAGCGCCAACCTTATGATAAGAGGCGAGCGCCTCAAAAATGCCCTTGAATACGCCAGCGAAGCCTCAAGGCTGGTGCAGCTGCCGTCCATAGTGCTCCTTAGGGCTCTCCTTGAACTCCTCAACGGCAGGGAGGACCAGTCCGAGCACACCCTGCTCGAGTACGAGCGGCTCAAAGGCAAAAAAGCCATAGTCCCGGGCAGGAGCGTCCTCTACACGGACAGCGAATTCGAGACAATATACACAAGCTACCTGCTGGGCAGGTACTACTATGCAAAAAACGAGTACCCGGCGGCCAGGGCGCATTTTCGCGAGGCGGCCGAGTGCGGCTACGACAACTACTATTCAAGCTACGCAAGGGACGTCCTGAGGCATATATAGGACGTCCCTATTTTCCCCTTGCGGAATTGACGAAAAACTGACAAAATAATATATGCGGGCCGCAATATGATGCGCCCGACAGACCACATAAAGGAGACCTACAAAATGGAAGAAAATAGAGTTTTGGCCAAGGTTGGCGACAGAGAGATAACAGAAAGAGACGTGGACTTCCTGCTTCAGAGCCTTGGACCACAAAAGGGAATGCAGTTCTACTCGCCGGACGGCAGAAAGCAGCTGCTTGACGAGCTTATAAACCAGGAGCTTTTCTACCTTGACGCGCTTGAGAGCGGAATAGACAAGGACGAAGCCTTCGTAGCCGAGCTTGAGCAGGTTAAGATCAACCTTCTCAAGCAGTACGCCATGAGAAAGCTGCTTACTCCTATAACTGTTGACCCTGCAGAGGCAAAAGAGTTCTACGAAGACAACAAGGCTTCATTCGTGAGCCAGGAGTCTGCAAGGGCAAGCCACATACTAGTAGAGACAGAGGAAGAGGCGAAGAACATAGCAGCCGAGATAGAAGGCGGACTTGACTTTGCAGAGGCTGCCCAGAAATACTCTAAGTGTCCGTCAGGCGGCGGCGGGGGAGACCTTGGCATGTTCACAAGAGGCAAGATGGTCCCTGAATTCGAGGACGTTGCTTTCTCTATGGAAGTAGGAGCTGTGAGCGAGCCGTTCCAGACTCAGTTCGGATACCACATAGTTCAGCTTAATGAAAAGCACGAGCAGGAGGAGAAGAGCTACGAAGAGGCGAAGGCTGACGTTGCAAGGATAGTGCTGGGCAAGAAGCAGAACGAGGCCTACAACGAGAAGACTAGCCAGATGAGAAGCAAGTACAGCGTGGAAATAATAGGCTAATTGTAGTCCATAATTAAAAATAATGCTTGTAATGTTCGGCTATTAAAGATATAATCAATAAGCCGGCATGAAGCAGGAACATTTCAGCCGAAGGGGAACCTTCGGCTGTACTTTATCAGGCAACTTCCTTGAGTTTGGCGATATATGTGACTAGCAGCGGAGCGCTTATTGGTTGAGAGCATACCCCCAGAAGCTGCAGGTCACTTACGCAGATATTAACTGCATTATTTGGATTGCAGACAGATTTGGGATTGCACTTGCTTTAAGCTGGACACTCGCGCTATGCGCATAATACGAAGGGAAAGATTTATATAATGACAAACGGATTTGAAAAACTAGGACTATCAGAGAAGATTTTAAAGGCAATAAAGGACCTTGGATACGAGAACCCGTCTCCTATACAGGAGCAGGCTATACCAATGGTTATGCAGGGCCACGACATAATAGGCCAGGCAAAGACAGGAACAGGAAAGACGATGGCGTTTGGAATACCTGCTGTTGAAGCAGTAGACCCAGCCGACAACTCACTTCAGGTGATGGTACTTTGCCCTACAAGAGAGCTTGCAGTACAGGTTGCAGGAGAGCTCAAGAAGGTATCAAAGCACAAGAAAGGCATAAAGACGCTTGCAATATACGGCGGGCAGTCAATAAGCATACAGCTTAAGGCCATTGAAAGAGGAGTCCAGATAATAGCCGGAACTCCGGGCAGGGTAATAGACCACATAGAAAGAGGAACCATAAAGCTCGACTCTCTCAAGCTCGTAATACTTGACGAGGCTGACGAGATGCTCAACATGGGCTTTAGGGACGACATAGAAAAGATACTTGCAGGAGCTTCTTCAGAAAGACAGACAGTATTCTTCTCGGCCACTATGCCAAAGGAGATAATGAACCTTTCTAAGAGATTCCAGAAAAAAGACAGACAGGTGGTAAAGGTCGAGGGCAGAAACCTCACAGCCGACGCCATAGAGCAGTCATATATAAAGGTAAGATCATCAGACAAGACTCAGATGCTTTCAAGGCTTCTGGACATACATTCGCCAAGGCTTTCGCTGATATTCATGAACACTAAAAAAGGCGTGGACGAGCTTGCGCTAGAGCTCTCGTCAATGGGCTACCATGTTGACGCCCTTCACGGTGACATGAGTCAGCAAAAAAGAGACAGCGTAATGAACAAGTTCAGGAACGGCATAATAAGGGTTCTTATAGCGACAGACGTTGCGGCAAGGGGACTTGACGTGGACAACGTGGACGCCGTTTTCAACTACCAGATACCTCAGGACATAGAGTACTACGTCCACAGGATAGGAAGAACAGGAAGAGCGGGCAAGAAGGGAATGTCCTTCAGCTTTGCCTGGGGTGAAGAGGTTTCAAGACTCAGAAGAATCGAAAGCTATACAAAGGCACCTATAAAGATGATAGCTCCTCCTTCAGTTGAGGACGTTGAGAAGATAAGAATACAAAAAACTCTCGAGGACATACTTGCCAAGGCAAGCGGCTCGGTCAAGAAGTCGTATGTCAAGGCGGCGCACTCGCTTATCGAAGGCAGCGCAATGGAGCCTGAAGCTCTGCTTGCAGCCGTAATATCGATGATGTGCAACCCTGTAGAGAGCAAGGAAGAGCAGCCTGTGTTCGAGAGCACTTTCGACAACACGGGAGCAAGAGAAGCAGGCATGGTGAGACTTTTCGTCAATGCCGGAAGAAAGCAAAAGCTTAGACCTAAGGACATAATAGGCGCCATAGCCGGAGAATCCGGAATAAAGGGCGAGAATGTCGGCAGGATAGACATATACGAGAAGTTCACGTTTGTAGAGGTCACTAAGGACAGCTGCAGACAGGTGCTCAGCGCAATGAACGGAGCAGAGATAAGAGGCCACGCAGTGGCTATAGAGCCTGCAAACTGCAGGAACTAATATCAAAGCCCCATTACAATAACGCTCATAATGCACACAAAGCCAAGCAGCAGCATGCATGCGTTTTCAAATGAAATATCGGCATTCCGGATCCTCCTTACCAAGGGAGGATCTTTTTTTATGAAAAAATGATAAACCATATAGCCCGCACCTAGTATCCCGGCGTATTCCAGCATGTGCACAGGGTCGGACGGAGAAAAGGCCGGTATAGGGAGCTGAAAGAGCCAGGAGGCCAGCTGCCTGTAGTAAGCCGCCAGCAGGGCACAGCTCGAGGCGAGCAGGAAAAGGGGCAGGTGCTCGAGGCCGACTCGCTTCACGGGAATGCTAAGGTGTTTGTAGTCCGCCGTGAATATCTGGGATATCTTTATAAACGACGCGGCCGTGCCTACGTTTACAAGGAGGAGCACAGCCTTCTCCCAGAATATGTGCCTGACGGAGTCGGCTATGATGTGCTTTCCTATGTAGCCGTTGAGCGAGGGCATGCCGGTAATTGAGAGCATGCCGACAATCATAAAGAGTGAGAGCAGCGGGAAGCGACGCAGGACGCCGCGGATCTGGGTGACGTTCCTGTTCCTGTAGTCTGAGACTATCATTCCCGCGCACAGGAACAGCAGCGCCTTGAACATGCCGTGGTTTACAAGGTGGAGCATACCGCCCGAGTAGGCAAAGCCCCGAAAGGGCCCTATGCCCATGAACATTATGCCAACCTGCGAGACCGTGTGGAAGGCGAGTATGAGCTTTATGTCCTTCTGGCAGAGCGCGAATACTACGCCCAGCATGGCGGTCGCCGCGCCTACGGCTACAAGGAAAAGATCGAGCGAGGCGTAGTGGAAGACCTCGTTGAGCCTTATGAACTCGTAGAGCCCGCTTTTGACAAGGAGCCCCGAAAGGAGCGCCGAAACCGCGGACGGCGCGGCGCTGTGGGCCTTGGGCAGCCAGTTGTACACAGGGAAGAAGGCCGACTTGACGCCAAAGGCCGCTGTGACCAGGACGAAGGAGAGCTTCACCGGGAACTCGCCCATGTGGGAGGGCAAAGCCTCCTTCATAAGCTGGAGGTTGAGAGTGCCGCACACCTGGTAGAGTATTATGAAGGCGACAAGGTAAAACAGCATCCCGGCGTTGTTGAAGAGCAGGTAGTAGAAGCCCGAGCGCAGCGAGGACCCGTCGCCCCTGTAGGTTATGAGCATTGTGGATATTATTGTGATAACCTCTATGAACACGAACAGGTTGAAGAGGTCGTTGCTCATTATAAGCCCCATGAAGGTCCCCTCGAGAAAGAGCAGGAAGAACAGGTAGCTCCTGCTTAGCCTTTCGAAGAAGGCGTAAAGGAGGACGCACCACCATAGGAATATGGCCATGGCGCCAAAGCCCATTGACAGGTGGTCGTTTCGCAGGGTTATGGCTGCGAATTCAGGCCAGCCTCCGAAGGCGACAAGGTGCATGTCCATGTCGAATATGCGGGCGTAGTAGTGGAAGGCCGCCAGCGTAAGCAGGGCCTGGCAGAAGGCGCAGATCCATCTGGAACCCCTCTCGGGCAGGAGGTAGATTCCTATGGCGAACACTATGGGTATTATTATAAGGTATGCGGGCATAATGTGCAGCGAAGTGATCATCTATTTGTCCTTCCTTTCGAGCAGCATGCGCCAGTCCAGGCTTCCGTAGGCGCGAAACAGCCTTATGGAAATCATAAGGGCCAGCGAGGTCACCGAGGCTCCTATCACTATGGCCGTTATCATGAGGGCCTGGGGCAGTGGGTCCACCATCTCGCCGGCATGGCGCAAGCCTATAATGGGCAGGGCAGCCCCCTCGAAATAGACGCTCCTGAGGAATATGAGTATAATGGCCGCCTCCGATATATTGAGGCATACTATGGATTTTATTATGTTTTTGGATGTGCACATGCCGTAAAAGCCTATGAGCACTATAGCTGTTGCGAGCATTATCTGCATAGCAGCCTCCTTGTCAAGAATTAGTCGTCCACTGACTCCTGCTCCACGAACGACGAGAAGAGCGAAGTTATGCCCAGAGCCACCTTGAAGCCAATAAAGACGTTCATTGCAATCAGGAAAAGGCGCCTTACACTGAGCGGCTCACCCGAGGGTATGAAGCTTGTGAAGGCCTCGCCTTTTGTGAATACTGAAATAAGGGCCATAATTACAATAAGCACGTAGAGCAGTTTTTCCAGGAGCACCAGGCTCCCTATCTCGAATATCCTTTCGCCGCGGGCTATGTAGGCCGTTATATAGGCGCTTGCGAGTATGGCGCCGCCCTGAAAGCCTCCGCCCGGCGAAACGTCGCCGTAGAGTATTATGTACAGCCCGAACATGAGCATGAAGGGGAATATGAAGCGCGCTATGTTTACAAGCAGGTTCGAAAGCCTCATCGCTCACCCTCCCTCGCCAGATGGACGACTCCCGCTATAGTAAGCAGGAGGAGGCTGGTCTCGAATATCGAATCGAGCAGGCGGTAGTCAAGATATATGGCGGCAACTATGTTCCTTGCTCCCGTGTCGGCGTAGCCGTTTTTAAGGTAGAAGTCCCGAGAGAAGCCGCTGGCGCCCTTGCCTGCAGTTGTCAAGGCGCTTGAAAAGTAAAAAAGGCATATTACAAGCATGTAGGCTGTTATTATCTTCCTAATCATAGTTTTCTTCATCCCCTGTCAGCACGAGGCTTATGTCCTCGTGGTCTATGAGCATGTGCGATAAGCGCTCCATTATAAGGCTCGACCCCTTGCCCTCCATTATGTATTCGCCGCCTTCCTCGTAGACATATATGTCGGCGCTGCTCCTTGCCAGTATTCGGCAGGCCTTCTCGTCCTCGCTGGGGCAGAGCACAAGCTTGAGGCCGTACTGCCTGCACAGGGAGCTTAAGATGACGTAGCCGCGACCCGGGCGGTGGCCGTCCCTCCCTGGGCTCAGAAAGCCGTCCTCGAGCCTTGAGAGCACTATGAACTCGCGCTGCTTTGATATTGCCACTATGAATATCATGGGCACAAAGGCGCTTCCTATCGCGGCCTCCGCAAGTGCCACGTCAGGCGCCATGTATATGACGTAGAGGGTGGCGCAAAGGAGCGAGAATATGGAGTAGAGTATTACCATATGAAAAAGGTCGGTCTGGGCGACTATGACAATCGCAATAAAGGCTACTATAAAGAGCAAAAGCGTGTCCATGCTAGTCGCCCCCTTCTTCTGGATCCGAATCCGCCCCGATAAGCTCCTCTTCTATGAGCTTTACGGGAAGGCCCGAGTCGAACGCCGAGCGCGCTATTATGTGGCTGCCTATGGGGGTAGTCACTATTATGAAAAGCAGTATTACAAGGAGCTTTGCCGAGAATGCCCATGATCCGGATCTTAGCATGAGGGCCAGCAGCAGCGTTATCATGGCTGCCGTATCTATCTTGCTGCCGGTAAGCAGTCTGGCGTAGACATTCCTGAAGCGGAATATCCCAAGAAGGCCAAAGGCTATGTAGATCCAGCATAGCACCAGAAGCGCGTTTGATATCATCAGCATCATTTCTGGCGGCCTCCCCTCAGGATGAAGCTTGAAAGCAGGGCCACTCCGAGAAAGCCTACTATGACATAGGACATTGATATGTCAAGGAGGCGCAAGTCGCCCGTGTAGACAGAGTAGGCCGTCAGCAGCATTACAGTCTTTGCAGATATGAGATTGAGCGCGAGCAGGCGATCCCACACGGTGGGCCCAAAGGCCGCCTTGAGCGCAAGCAGGAATATGGCGGCTATTATTACGTATATGGTTGCAAGAATCATTTTATCCTCCCTGTGAGCTGTCTTTCAAAGCCTTCTGTTATTTCGGCGCGTAGGCTCTCGTAGCCAAGATCGCCCTTTATGCAGAGCACCGTCAGCTCGTCGCCCTTGGTCGAGAGCGTTATGGTGCCGGGCGTCAGGGTGACCGAGTTGGCAATGAGGGAGACTATGAAGGGATTGGCAGTGTGCAGCCTTATCCTCAGGGCAGCCGGCTCCTCGTCGTTTCTTATAACGTGGAGCATATAGCGAAACGACGCCCTGTATATTGAAAGCAGCAGAAACAGCAGGTAAGAAACGAGCCTTAGCGGTCCGGGTATCCTGACCTCTTCTGCTGAGGCGGCGACATCATAGAGCACCCTTACCGAAAAATAAGACACGGCTAGCGAGAGCGAGAGCCCTATGGCCACGCCGGGCGCCGAAAAGTCCATTGTAAGCAGCATGTAGAATATGAAAAGGGCCAGCGAGAGCCTGATTATGCGCCATGACATGATATGACCTCCAGTGAATTATAGAGTAATTTATTTTTACCCATAATGCATAAGAAAAATGCGTAAGAAAATAGACGTTTTTGCCGATAATAGATTCTGCAAACATGCAAATTATTCAATCGATTGCTGCATTTGCTGCAGCCGATAAGGGGGAGTGATTTTATGGGGTTGAAGCCCAAAAGGACATTAATTGCATTCATATTTATTTTTACGGCGTTTTTTTCAAGCTTTGCATACGCAGACGGGCAAAGGATATTCGAAAAGGATGAGGCGGAGTACATAAACCGAATATACAAGGATTTGCCGGCAGCACATGTAAAAACGGACACACGTAGCCTGGAAAGCGTTACATATGTAAGCTCATTGGAGCAGCTTGAATCGATGCTGTATGACTCCATGACAGGTAGAAAGGCAAGCTTTGAGGCGGTATACACAGGTGACACAAGCGACATGCTGGATGACATGAGAGCGGTTTTTGAAAATGTAACAGCAGGCGACGATTATCTCAAGTTTTCTTACACATCCGCAAGCTATGGCTACAGCGGCTATCCGGGGAATTACAGTATATACTACGATTTGACATACCTGACTACCAAGGAGCAGGAGGCCTATGTAGACTCGAGAGTGGACGGTATAATCTCGGAAATAGTTTCACCTGATATGACAAGCTTTGAAAAGGAGCTGGCAATACACGACTACATAGTCAAAAACGTCGAATACGACACGAGCCTTAAGGAGCACAGCGCATACGCGGCGCTGGCATACGGCAAGACTGTCTGCCAGGGATACTCGCTGCTTGCCTACAAAATGCTTGAAGAGGCGGGAGTGCAGGCTCGGATAGTAGAGGGTGACGAGTCTATGAACCACGCCTGGAACATGGCCAATATTGACGGGGAGTGGTATCACTGTGACCTGACATGGGATGACCCGCTTCCCGACGTCAAAAACAGGACAACATATACATATTTCAATTTGTCGGACGACAAAATGTCACAGGACCACCTCTGGAATGAAGCCGCGTACCCCGACAGTATGAGTGAGAAATATAATTACATAAATGAAGTTACGTATCCTGTAACAATGGATGGCAAATGGTATTACAGCAGTAGCATCGACGATAGGCTCTACAGCATGCTGGCTGACGGAAGCGGCAAACAGCTCATATGCCCTGATAGATCGCTTTTTCTTTGCGGATACGGCGACTGGATATATTTCAGCAACTATTCTTGGGGCGGATACATATACAGGACCAGCACGGACGGGTCATCTACGGAGATGATAAACAACGTGCATTCTACATACTTAAGCATAGACGGTAATGCTTTGACATTCCTGAATGAAGGCACAGGCGAAACGGAAACGATATACCTGGAGCCGCTGGCTCCACAGAGTATTAAGCTCGACGAGACCAGCGTAAGAATCACACAGGGGGGCAGCGGCAGCGTAGGCTGCGGAATGTATCCGGCTGGAGCTTCAGGCAACATAATATGGACATCAAGCGACACAGAGGTTGCCCAGGTCGATTCCGGCGGCAACATAACAGCCGTTTCAGCGGGAATATGCATACTAACAGCTGCTGTTGATGGAACGGAAATTACAGACTCGTGCACGGTAATAGTGGAAGATCCCGCCGAAAGCTCCGAAGCAGAGGTGATAGACTACAAAACAGAAAGCGATCCCAACAAAAAATGGACCGTGGAATTCAGCAGCGCCCTTTCAAAGGAAATCAGCATCCCATGCCTTGTGCAGGTCACCCAGGACGGACTGGATAGTGGAGCCTGTGCTGTATTTGGCGAGGATGACAACAAAATAGAAGTGATTCCTCCGGATGAAGGGTACATAAAGGGCAAAAGCTACAGGCTGTGCATAGGCAAGGATGTCACATCCTCGGACGGAACAAGACTTGAGAAGCCGGTAATCCTGTATTTCGTTGTGGATTAGGCTCCAAGGAGTGGTATATTATATAGTAATGACTCATCTGAAAAACGAAGGGAGATGCCGCCGGTGAAATACAAGATAGTGGGAGACAGCTGCTTCGACAGAAGCGCATACATAGATGAATACGTAAAGCCGCAGATAGTGCCGCTTACGATAAGAGTAGACGAGCTGGAGCTAAGAGACGACGAAAGGCTCGATCCTCTTGAGCTGATAAGGCTGATTAAGGAGTCTAAAAACGGGCCAAAGACGGCAGCCCCTTCGCCGCACGATTTTCTAAAATCTTATGAAGGAGCGGACAATGTATTTGTAGTGACCCTCTCCTCAAACCTGAGCGGCACTTATTCGAGCGCGATGGTCGCAAAGACTATGAAGGAAGAAGGCGCGGGAGACACGTTCGTGCATGTTTTCGACTCAAGGAGCGCGACCTCGGCCGAGACTCTCATAGGGCTGAAGATAAGGGAACTCGCAGAAAGGGATGTTGAGCAGCAGGAGATAGTGGACCAGGTGGAAGAGTACATATCAAGCATGAACACGCTATTTATACTCGAATCGCTTGACACTCTCATTAAGGCCGGAAGGATAAGCCGTTTGGCGGGTCTAATAGGCAACGTCCTGTCCATAAAGCCTGTAATGGGCGCCGACAAGGAGGGGAACATATATCTTGTCGAGAAGGCCAGGGGCTCAAACCGGGCCTTTGGAAGACTTGTCGAGCTCGTTGGCGAGAGGGCCGTGGATATGGAAAACAGGGTGCTTGGAATATCCCACGTGAACTGCAGGGAGAAGGCCGAGAGGCTAAGGGATGAAATAAGGGAGAAGTACTCCTTCAGAGATGTTATTATAGTCGAGGCCAGGGGGATTACTACGGTGTATGCTGGAGAAGGCGGGATAGTGGTGGCGTTCTAAGCGCGCTGAAAGATGTGTTTGGCATTCGCTTTATTTTGATATTTCCTAGGACTCAAAAAACCCGCAAAATCTGCAATTTCGAAAACTCGCCTTGCTCGGACAGTTCGAAATTGCTAGGATTTTGCGGGTTTTAATTCGTCTGGAAATATTGCAAAATGAAATCCAAGAATGCCTGCACACATCGCCTTCAGCGCGGACATAGCCACGATAGGGTGCACTTAGCAGAGAGTTTCAATAAAACGAAATAGAATGCTGAGTCAATCGTTTTGTGCTAACTTAGCGCTGATATATCTTGACTGTCACCTTTGAATCGCCCGTGAGCGAATTCGAGTATTGCAGCGTCCAGTCTCCGAGTTCAACAGTCTTCGTGCTTCTTGGTCCCGCTGCAAAGTTTTGATTTCCAATTTCTATAACCTTAGTGTAATCGTAAGGCATCAGGAGCTTGAGATAGTCATTTAATACGGCTTTAGCTTCGCTGCCCATGTTGACATCATATCTAATCATGTAGTCGTAGCCATTTTGATCCTTAAGAGATTCTGTCATCACGTCTATTGTGAAGTCGTACTCATAGTTGCCGCCTTTTGCAAGCGTTGAAGGTGTGGGCAATTTCATTATGCTTGTATTGTATACGAAACCGGTTCCAGTGGTTTCGTTGAAAACAAAGTTGTTAAAATGCATGTTCATGAAACTCTTGGTTTCAGAAAGTCTCTTCTGGTATATGGTCATGCTCGGATATACCCTTTCGCTCTTATCTATAATTCTAAGTATCACTGCGCAGGCCTCGGCCCTTGTAAGCGTATTGTAAGGTTTGAAGGTATTGTCGGTATAACCTGTTATCAGACCGTTGAAGAAAGCCGCATTAACAGCATCTTTGTATTCCATTTCAATTGTGTCAAAGTCAGTTATGTAAGAGTAAACATTCTTGTCAGAAGCATATGAGTTGGTAGCTTTTGCTGCTAGTTTGGCCATTTCTCTTCTTGTGATAGGCTGATCCATCTTCGAAATTGTGAAAAACTTTTGGTCGGATGAGTCTAGTAGACCATCCATGTAGGCTTGGTCCATCCAGGCTTTTGCCCAGTAGTCGCCCACAAGTGAGTTGATTTTATAGCCCTTTCCGGCCATGACCATCTTGAGGAACTCAGCCCTGGTCACGGTATTGTTTGGCTTGAAGACATTACTGCCATACCCGCTCACGATCCCCCTTGCCTCAAGCTTTTGCACGCCCTGATAGAACCAATCAGAAACATGCACATCTGAAAAATATGCTGCAAATGAACTTGCAGGCAGCATGATAAGCGTCAATCCCATAGCAACAGCAGTTTTTAATTTCTTTGTCATAATACATCCCCCCTAATCAGATTTAATTTATACATCTAATACCCACGATAGAGTAGCAGACACAATTTAATTAAGCAATCCACAAAATCCACAGACTTATCAACAGGCGCATTGCAGAATACCACGCACTTAAGCAAGATTATCCACCAAATCCACAGCAAATTCCCCACAACCCTGTTGATTGTTTTTTCACAAAAAGTACACGTTTTTTCGAAATTTTATTTGCAAACTCTTTGCATAGCCTTATAATAGAAGTTGAAAGGCTCAACAAAAATTGCTTAAAAATCAAAGGAGGATTTTATCATGGCTTACAAAATAACTGATGCATGTGTAAACTGCGGAGCTTGCGAGGCTGAATGTCCAGTTAACGCTATAAGTGCTGGAGACGGAAAATACGTTGTAGACGCTGCTACTTGCATAGACTGTGGCGCTTGTGCTAGCGTATGCCCAGTAGACGCTCCTCAACCAGAATAATAATGTAACAAGGCTGCCGGCATCTTGACTGCTGGCAGTTTTTTTTATTTTTGTTTTCCTGAATTCTATAAAAACTCTGTACTATGGTATACTCTTATAATATGAAACAAAGCATGCTGTATTATTTAAAGATATTCTATTTGGAAAGAGGTGGATTGATGATTGCAAGCAAACTTAGAAGGACAGCTTCAATAGCTCTCATAGCTGTAATGAGCTTCACAAGCCTGTCGTTTGGGGAAGACTTCAAGAAGGACATGAGCTTCTTCGATGCGGCAAAGGAGTATATACTCAATAACTATGCAGGTGACGTCACAGAAGACCAGCTGATAGACGGCGCTGTAAAAGGTATGTACGACTCGCTCGACAAATACAGCACATATCTGGACGCCGAAGAGAACAGGCAGTTCACTGAGGATGTTCAGGGGACATTTTCTGGAATAGGGGCTCAGATATCCCTTAAAAACGGAAGCGTTACAATAGTGGAGCCGCTTGAAAATTCTCCTGCGATTAAAGCAGGTCTGCTTCCAGGGGATATAATAAAGGCAATAGACGGGGAAGCAATAGGTGAAGTTAAGAATCTTGCAGATGTAGTAAACAAGATAAAGGGTCCCCAGGGAACTGTAGTAAAGCTGCTCATAGAAAGAAAGGGCCAGAGTTTTGAGGTTTCAATCACAAGGGACAGTGTGGTGATAAACCCGGTCAAGTCAAGAGTCCTTGAAAACGGGATAGGCTATATAAAGATAACCGAGTTCAACAAAACGGCAACACAAAACACACTAACTGCGATTGAAGAATTGAAAGCAAAGGGCATAAAAAAGCTGGTGCTAGACCTTAGAGGCAATCCGGGTGGGGGGCTGCTCGATGTGGTAGGCATAGCGCAAGAGTTCGTACCGAAGGGGACGATAGTGAAGATTCAATACAAGGACGGCGCTGAGAACAGCTATCCCTCATACGGCGACGTAAAGTTTGCAAGGGTGGCAGTGCTTGTAGACGAATCCTCGGCATCGGCAGCCGAAATACTTGCGGGTGCCATGCAGGACACAAAAGCCGGAGTGCTCGTTGGAAAGAACACATACGGCAAGGGCACAGTCCAGAAGGTGCTGAATCTTAAAAATGGCGAGGCCATAAAGCTCACGATAGCCAAATATCTTCTTCCATCAGGCAGATCAATAGACCACACGGGACTTGTGCCGGACATAGCTGCGGAAAGGTATGCAGAGAGCATAGTTGACCTTGGCAAGCTGCAAAGCCTCTCGACAGACAAGTCCATGAAAATCGGGGATGCGGGGCTCGCGGTTCTTGGACTACAGGAAAGACTTGAAATTCTGGGTTTTGAAATATCAGATGCCAAAGGAGTATATGGCCAGTCTACGTCAGCAGCGGTATCGGCTTTCCAAACGAAGCAGGGACTATACCCTTACGGTGTGGCAGACAAGACCACTCTTTCGGCTGTTTCGGAGAGTTTTTCAAAATACATGCTCTCAGATCAGATGGACAATCAGCTTGGCAAGGCGCTTGAGTACCTGAGAAATCAGCAAATATAGGATTTTGATGCATGGAAAAACAGATTTCATGGATAATTATCAATAAAAAACATCATGTAATATATTTGTAATGTTTATAGAGCCATGTTTCACGGTATAATATGAGTAGCTTAAATAGCAAGTTATGCCACTGAATATTTGTTACAGAAATGTTACAAATTTTGTAACGTTGTTGACTGAAAACAAAATAAGGTGGTATAATCACAATGTAGAATGGGTTAAAACCCTAGAAACACAAAATTATTTACAAAATCAAAGGAGGATTAAGTCATGAAAAAAAGACTAGTGTCGCTAGTGCTAGTGCTTTCGCTTGTACTTGGAAGCATGAGCATGGGCTTCGCTGCAGGAACTCTTACAACTGACATCGAAGATGCCAAAGTTGTAAAAGCAGTTGAAAGACTTGCAGCGTTAGGAATAGTAAACGGTATGGAGGATGGAAAATACCATCCAGAGCTAAAGGTAACAAGAGAGCAATTTGCTAAGCTTCTTGTAGAGTCGCTTGGACTTGGAACAGCTGCTAACGCTGCTATGGGTTCAACAAGCTTCTCAGACGTTGAAGCTGCAAGATGGTCTGCAGGCTATGTGAACGTAGCTTCTGGACAAGGCCTTATAAAAGGATACCCAGATGGAACTTTCGGACCAGCTAAGGAAGTTACATATGCAGAGGCTCTTACAATGCTTGTTAGAGCGCTTGGATACAAGGATGAGTTCCTTCCAGGCTCATGGCCAGGAAACTATGTAGCTAAGGCTGCATCACTTGGAATAACTTCAGGTGTTAACTTCTCGGCTGACAGCGTAACTGCTGACAGAGGATCAGTTGCAGTTATGGTTAACAACACTCTTGACGCTAAGATAGTTAAAGTTAAAGAGTTCGGAGATGTTATAACTTACGAAGAAACTCAACTTACTCTTCTTGAAGACAAGCTTGAAATCGACAAGTACAGCAACCTAAGACTTACTAAGAACCAAAGACTTGATGATACTCTAGACGCTAACGAAGTTGCTTTCGTAGCTACTAAAGATGACGCTACACTTATAAACGAAGAGCTTGACAAAGACGACGAAACAAATGCTGTTGAAGTAGCAGCTGGCGTTGACGTTGAAGCACTTATGGGTATGCAAGTTAAAGTTTATGTGAACGATGACGATGAAATAGTTTACATGGAAAAAGATAGCACTGAGAAAGCTGTGATCGATCAAATAGACGCAGTTGATGGAGATGTTCTATCGCTTTATGTTCTTGATGACGACTATGAAGTAACTGTTGACTCAATAGCCTATGTTAACGGTGATTCTGTGAAAAAGGGAGACTTTAAAGCAGCTAACGAAGGAAACTTCGGTAGATTCATAGTAAGCGGAGACGAAATAGTATTTGCGGACCTTTACGATGCGGGTTCTACTGAAAACACTGGTATGGTTGTAACTGCAATAGACAAGACTAACAAAGAACTTACTGGCGTTGTAGGCGCTGGCGCTGGAACTCCAGATGATGAGTTCGTAGTTGATCTTGAAGATGATTTCGACGACATGCTAGTAATGAACGCTACAACTAGAGCGGCTATGACTTTCGATGACATAGCAAAAGAGGATGTTGTTTACGTAACTGAGCAAACTATAGATGGAGATGACTTCGCTATAGTTCAAGTAGTTAAAGCTAGCAAGGTTGAAGGCGAATTTGGCAAATACAAAGCTGACACTGTTGTTATAGGTGGAAAAACTTATGACCTTACAATGCTTGGTGATGTTGTAAATGCTACATTCTCATCAAACAACAATGACGACATATACAGCTACATAGATGAGTTCGACAACGGAACTGGTCTTGAAGATGTATACGGCGAGAAAGTAACAGCTATTACTGACGTTGTTGGAAGAGTAATACACTTTGTGACTGACGCTGAAGCAACTTCTGGCACTCTTTACGGTGTGGTTGATAAATTCTATGATGGAACAGAAAGAGTAAGAATGTATGTTGCATCAGAAGACAAACTTGTAACTTACACATTTGAAGAAGATAATGATGGAAACTTGGCTGATGTTGGTAAATTCGTTAAGTTCAAGCTTAACAAAGATGGCGAAATAGCTGATGGCAAGTATGAAGTTGTAGATCCAACTATATACACAGTTGACACTGAATTCGGAAAAGACACTATAAAGACAGACAAAGGCACTTTCACAGTTGATACAAACAACTCTGTGTTTGTAAACGCACCAGATAATGCTGCATATCCAGTAGAAATAGATGTAGATGACTGTGAACTAGTTAAGTGGGCTGACATAGCAGAAGACGATGTGAACGATGGTACTCAGTTTGTTGTGTTCGCTGATGACAATAACGAAATAGATGCAGTTCTATTCTTCACGGGTCTTGAGTCTACTTCTGATGAAGAAGCTGCTTATGTAGTTGACACATTCAGACAAAACGGCGACGAAGCTGCTACAGTTGACTTCTTCGGCGGAGCTGTGGAAGATATAGTAGTTGACTCTAAGTCTGAAGCTGCTGCTAACGATGAAATGGTAGCTGTAGTTAAGAAGCAGAGTGACGGAGAACTTGAATTCGTTTCTTATATAACTGAAGCTGCTGGAAAATCAACTATAGTTGACAAATCGGAAGATTTTGACATAGTATCTGGTAAGGTATCTGCTAAAGACGGAGACTTCATAACAATAGACGGCAAAACTTACAAGATGTCAAATTCTACAATAGTTTACGATGAAGACGACAAGAAATCCAAGTCTAACGTAGCTAAAGATAAGTATGTTGATATAGTAGTTGAAGATGGCGTTAACGTAAGAGTAGTTAAGCTTCTTGATGGAGCTAGAACATTCGCAGATGTTGAGCCAGAATACACTGCAACTGCAACAGTTGATGTTGAAATAATATCAAACATAACTATAACTGCTTCAGATGTACCAAATGCAGCTAAATTCCAAATAGTTAATGTAGATCCAGACCTAAATAGCGTTGTAGCTGATATAAACACAGCAGTAACTTACAACACAGCGGGTATGGCAAATCTAACTGTTAACATACTTGCGGCTGATGGAACAACTGTACTTGCTACAGGAACTCTAACTGTTCCAGCAGTAGACACAGCGGGCATAGAGTTTGAAGTAACTCTTGCTGATTAATTAGAATTGAAAGAAGGGTAGCCCTTAGTGGCTACCCTTTTTTTATAGGCAAATATAAGTTTTTTCGATATTGTGAAAGTAATTCCGGTATCAAATATGAGCATCATGATGTTTATTTTTTTTTATTTATGATGTATCATATAGTTAGATTGAATTGTTAATTGATTTCCACTAATTATTACAAAATCTTTCCGTGCTTTAAATGCGTGGAAAGCCGTAGGGGTGATAGTATGATTAAGAAAATTATGATTCTAATGGCTGCAATTCTATTAGTGGGTACAACACCGTCTTTTGCCGAAGTGCCATCTCAAACAATAATCATAGGCAGCAAGGCGTATGATGTCAATCTCTTGTTTGATGCAGCATACAAGGGAGAAATTCAGCAAGCTATAAATGCAGTACCGCCAGGGACTAATCAATTCTATTACAAGATTAACATGATGACTCAATGGAGGACTATATTTGGCAATACATCTTTGACAGCAGAGCAGATAGGACAATGGCCAGAACTAACGTATATTGACGCTGCCGGAATGGAGCATATATACGAATCAGGCAATGGAGATGAGGCAGACAGCGAATCTTTCAGTGTCATGGATATCTATTAGTTTGCAAACTGACTTGTCCTTTATTAAAACTAAAAAACTCCCAAAATGATTATCGATGTGTTATTTGGGTAAATAATAACACGTAAAATAAAATTTAATTGTTGGGGAGGTAGTTAAAATGAAGTTGAAAAAATTAGTTTCACTAGCGACAGTTGCAACAATGCTGATGGGAAGTGCAGCATTTGCAGAGGTGCCATCACAATCTATAATCATTGGAAGTAAGGCCTACGACGTTAATCTTCTATTTGATGCAGCTTATAAGGGAGAGATACAGCAGGCTATAAATGCAGTTCCACAGGGAACTAATCAGTTCTATTATAAAATCAATGTAATGACTCAGTGGAGAACGATATTTGGAAATACAGCTTTGACAGAAGAGCAAATAGGCCAGTGGCCGGAAATAACATACATAGACTCTGCAGGCGAGAGCACTGTATACGAGGCTGGTAACGGAGAGGCTGTAGGTGAAAATGACGCGGAAATAGCTGCGGCTCTGGATGCTCTAGACGCTCTGGACCCATCTGATCCTGCTGTTACTGACGCCAATTTGCTCGCCGCGCTTCAGGATGCAGCTCTCGGCCTGGAAAATGTTGTACCTGGAAATGCAGCAGAGTATTTTGATGACATAAGTGATTTCAAAGATGCAGCAGATTCGGCTGCAGATCCACTTTCTGGCTCGGTAGCAGCGGTTCAGGCTATAGTAGACGCCACAAATGCAAGAGTTGATGTAAATGCGGCTATAAACCCAGCGGCTATGGAGACAGCCATCACAGCTTTCGTTGATAACATGACAAATTCTGGGATTCTTAGTGATAGTGCTCAAATTGCATTCGACACTTATACAGCTTTAGCTGATACTGAGAAAGAAGCTGTTGCAAAAATCATGCTATCAGTTAGAAATGATGATCTTGGATTTGACGCCAACAGATGGGGCCTTGTGTACCATAGCCACAATAATGGTTTACAAAGCGTAATTGAAGAGATGCCTGAGTGGATAAATGGAATCAACACGGCCCTTGAAACTGTAGATGATCCAGCTACATTAGAAGTAAACGAGCAAGCAGTAGCAGTTGAGACAGCACTAAATAACATACCAGCATCACTGGCTGTTGGATCTACTAATCCAAATGCTACATCTGATTATGTATACGATGCGTATTATGACCTTAGCCCAACAGATACAGATGCTGTAGTTGCTGCTTTCATAGCGGCTGGACCTGCAGAATTCGATAGCTTGGCAGGCATACTAGATGCGCTTGATGCAGCTATAGCGACACTTCCTGCTGAGGAATAACAGCATCTAATTTAACGGTGACTGGCACCAAGTTCACAAGTTATTGAAGCCAAATGAGAATCGGTCCTAGATCGGTTCTCTTTTCTTTTGGGCGGGAGCGTTCTTTAAAATATCATTTTGGGGATAATCAACAACAATAATAACGGTGCCTGCCACCAAGTTAGCAAGTTATTGTTCTAGGAGAATTAAGGTCTAGCTAATTAACAAAAGAAAATCAGTAGTGACATGCTCCCCTTATAATGGACAGTTAAATAATAAAACTGTTTGCTATGAGGAGGAGCATTTTCTATATGTAGACCGTCAAGTAAAACATCCACTTATGTGGGTATGGTTTGAATTGGTGGTCACGTTTAAGTGTAAAATGCTGCCAGCTTGTCTGATGTTATAAAGGGAGAAACAAGAACGATTTATCGGGGGAATTGCAATTGAAAAGAATAAAGATTTTATTTACTATAAATGCTTTGTTTATAATGTTTAGTGCCGGCCCTTCGTTTGCCGAAGATACATTGTACAAAACAGGACTCAAGGAGTACAGCATAGAGGAAAAAAGCAGGTTGCTCCAAAGGGCCCTGGACGAGGAGTTTGTAGGCGTTGACATCCTCCCTTCAAGCATAGACCACTCGGATTCCCCCTACCTTCCGCCGGCAGGAACCCAGAGGGAGAACAGCTGCGTAGGGTGGGCCGTCGGGTATTACCTTAGGACATATCAGCAGGGAATGGATTTTGAGTGGAGCGTAAAAAACGGCAGAGATTATTATCCCAGCAGGGTGTTCTTGCCCGCGTTCATATACAACCAGATAAACGACGGCCGGGATGCGGGCGCGACGCTTGAGGACTTCGGGAGGCTACTTGAAAATGTGGGGGCAGCAACTCACGAGGATTTTCCGTACATACCAGGCGACTATAGGACCAAGCCCTCCTCAGATGTCATAAGCTCCGCCTATCCCCACAGAATACGGGACTGGCATATTCTCTACAGCAGATACGACTCCAAGGAATACATAATGAGAAAGACAAAGGAATACCTCAATACGGGAGATATTCTAGTAGCCGGAGTATACGTCGGGGACAACGGGTATTACCCGGACATCCAAGAAGACGGAACAAGCATAATAACAAAAGAGGCCTGCCCCAGAGGAGGCCACGCCATAACGGTTGTAGGATATGACGACGGCATGGCAACCTCGGATGGCCTTGGAGCATTTAAAGTAATAAACTCCTGGGGAAGCGAATGGGGAGACCAGGGCTTCAGCTACGTATCATACGAGGAGTTCTCCTCGAACATTATAAAGGCGGTAGTATACACGGACCTTGCAAACGAAAGCCTCTTGGAGGAGAAGCCTGACGAATCCCTGTATGAAGAGATATACCCGAAAGCAAGCAGCAGCGCAGCACCTGACAAGGAATGGGTTATCGCCTTCAGCGAGGAAGTAGACGAAGCCACGCTGGATGAGGGCATATCAATATACAGGACGGACGAGGGCAGCATATACAGGGTGCCGTTGGAGCCTGTAATTGAGGATGAGCGCAGGGGCGTAAGATTAAGGCACAGCGTGCCCTTTGAGGCAGGGAATTACAACATATATATAGAGGATACAGTTAAGTCGAAGTCCGCTTCGCGGCAATTGAAGAAGAGAATACATATGAAATTCATGGTGACTGTCACTAATTGGAAACTACTGGACACTAACGTCAGAATGGCATCCATGTTATTCAAAGTAGTCCTTGTGGTATAATATGAACATACAAGCGGTGGTGCCTGCCACCAAGTTAACAAGTTATTGAAGTCTATTTTCCATAAGATATTATATTCAAGCAGTCCATGGAGGTCGGTATATAGTGAGATACAGCAGCAGAATTAAGCGGGCAGCCATTTGCTCCATATTGATAACAGCCCTGATGCTCGGCCAGGTATCATACGGCCAGGAGGCTGAGCCGGAAACAACACAGGCGGCTGCAGACCAGAAAGAGGCAGCACCGGATGCGCCTAAGGAGGATCTGGCCCAGGAAGAGCAGGCGAATGAAGAGCCGGTTTATGAAGTGAGCGAAAAGGCCCAGGAGGCCGCTGACTTTCTCATGGGCCTTGGCCTTGCAAACGGAAAGGAAGACGGCAAATTCCACCCTGAGCAGGGCATAACAAGGGAGGAGTTTGCAAAGCTGCTTGTGGGCGTTCTGGGCCTGGAAAATGAGGCTTTGCTTTCAAAGGGGGAGCAGATATTCACAGACGTTGAAAGGGACAGGTGGTCGCACGCCTATGTGAGCATGGCAGTAAGCATGGGGATGACCAGAGGCTTCGAGGATGGGAGCTTCAGGCCGCAGGAGAGCGTAACAAGGGCCCAGGCTGCTGCCATGCTTGTCAGATGCTTTGGCTACAACGACGCCTACGTCCAGGGGGTCTGGCCCGCCAACTATATATCCAAGGCCGGTGAGCTGGGGATACTCTCGGGAGCGGAAGGGGAGCACTCGGCATCCCTCGGCAGGGGAGATGCGGCCCTAATGGTGAAAAGCGCCCTTCACGGAAAATATCTCTTCGGCGAGGACGAGGGCAGCATGCTCATGTCGAAAAAGCGGGGCATATACCAGATAAGGGGCGCGAGGCTCTTAAGATCCACGAGCTATCTCGATACGGAGAGCATGGAGTTTGAGATTACAATCGATTCGGAGCTTGAAAGCGGGGCTTTAAAAAGCGGTGAAAAGCAAATATTCACGAATCCAAACAATGTATATATACAGCCGGGGGAAACGGTAGTTATATACGTAGACAAAGATGAAAACATACTTTACGTTTCCAGGGCAGGCTCTTCCGGCGCAGGTAATCCGGTCGTATCCGCAGGCATGAAGGCGGTTGAAAACTCATACGCTGATAAGCCCTATGGCATGATAAGGCTCACGGGCGATGAGAGCTACATAGAGGTGGACGCCGATTCGACGGTAATGCTTGACGGCAAGAGCGTAGATCCCGGCGATTATGAAAGCGTTCTGGGAAAGGATGCCTACGGCAGCTTCGTCATAAAAAAGGGCAGGCTGGAGTACGCCAATCTTGTATCCTGGGACTCCGGGGATTTTGTAATAAAGAGCATGGACGCCCAAGGGAGCGCTGTGTCCGGCATTGACACAGAGGGAGGAGTAGAAGACAGACTGATTCTAAAAAGCGGCAAAACAGTCTATGATTTTTACCTAGTCTCGGAAAGCGGCGTGCAGAGGGCTGACTTCAGCTCTCTTCAGATTGGCGATGTCATAAGGATAGGGAGCGAGAATGAGAGCACTAATTCAAAGCCTGTCTATATATTCAGGAACAATTCGGAAGGCACATTCGAGAGGGTCTCGGGAGGCTCAAACGGCAAAAGCGTAACATTCAGACTTAAGGGGACAAGCGAAGCATACCAGCTTTCAGACAGCTTCGCATACTCCTACAACGGCGGAAAAAGGGTGAGAGCCGGGTCTGAAAGCAGCGCTTCAATAGCATCCAGTCTGAACGAATTCTACAACCAAAAGGTCAAGATATACAGGGACTATTCAGGCGACGTGGTCTATGTTGAAGGAAACTTCAGCCTCGTCATAGACCAGTACGGCGTGCTGCTGGATTATGGGGATGCGGTGCGGGGTGAAATAAAGCTGCTGACCCAGTCCGGCTCAAAGCGGGTGTTTGCGTTCGAGGATTCCGACGAGTACGAATACCTCAAAGGCAGAGTGGATGTCGGGTCGATAGTGAAGTACTCCCAGATAAACACGAGCACCATAAAGAATCTCAGCGACGACTTCTCTGAAAACATAATAAATACGGATGACATAAGCATCATAAGCTCGGGGGACGATTTCACCGAGGACACAGCAGATATTGGCGGTCAGACATACAAGGTGGATTCCGACACGGTATTCTTCGACTACTCGGAGCAGGATCCCGACAAGGTCAAGCGCCTTAATTGGGACAAATTCAAAGGCAGAGAGGTTGTAGGCGATGTCGAGGTGATAGCCGATACTGACGGCGACTATCTGCTCATGATGGCCATCTGGAGCAACATGGAGGGAATCAAGGAAGACACCAAGGTGGGCTACGTCCTCGACAACTTCAGCCTTGGAGATTACAGATACGTGGAGCTGCAGGAATACGGCTCTGAGGGAGTCAAAAGCTACAAGCTTGAGGACGAGTACAAGGACCTCATGCTTTTGGGAAGACTCATAGCATACCAGATAGGCTCCTCGGACAAGATAAATATTGTCCAGGCAGATGAGGACATGGAGTTTGTTTCGGGCGAGGTGACATCCGCAGACAATCGCTACGTATCCATTGAAGGCACAAGATACAGGATAGAGGACGATGCCATGGGCTTTGGAAACGGCAGGAGCATCAGTCCACAAGGCCTTGACAAAGGAGACATAATAGCAGCCTACATCGAGGATGGAAAGCTTGTGGCATTTGAAGACCTGGGCGCTCAGCCGAACGCCAAAATCGCCCAGGGAGTTCTCGTAAGCGTGGACCCCGATTCAAGGGATTGCTTTGTAATAGATGTTGGCGGAGAAGAGAAAACATTTGCATGTGCCGAGGATGTGGATTTTGTATTCCGCGACGGCTACATGGAAACAGAGGACAGTGGCATGGATCCTGTGGAGCTGTTTGGCATGCTGGCGGAAACGGGTGAAACAGTCAAGTTCTCATACGACAAATACACAGAAGAGATATATTCAATATGGATAGAGGCCAACCAGAATTAACGGTTCTGCTGTCTTGCATAAATCATCAACACAACTCTGGAGACCAGGAAGCCATTCAAGCTTCCCAGTTTTCAGAGTTTTTGATTAACCTTTTCTATGCATTCCAACGATTCAATGCGATTTTACAATTTGAGTAAATCCATGCTCCATAGCATAATATATATAAGCAGCGCAGTATAAAATGGACATGGGGGTGCTCACTTTGAACCTGGATTTTTTGAAGGCTTGCGATGATGACACGAGGGAAAGATATATGAGGGAGGAACTCGGAGCTGAAAAGTGCAGAGTGCTTGACAAATACGGCCTTAAATTCAATTCAAACCTGTACTGGGAGAAGAGAGAGCCCAAATATCCCACCCAGGAATATTTCAGCTACAAGCTTGCATTGAAATCCACTGTTATAGGAATGATATTCCACATACACAGGCTGTGCTTTGCCAAGGTGAAATATTTCGAAAACAACTGGCACGACTACGAGCCATGCAAATACGTCTGGACGGAGCGTGACTTTGTAAGATGCGACCTCTACGACATGGAGGCCATAAGGCAAAAGGCCACAGGAATAGTCGTGGATCTCAGGGATCTTGCCAGAATGAAGTGGCTCAAGGATTTTCACGCCATGTGCGCCTACCTGGAAGAAAGGCTGCGAGAAACAGACATTGCATAATAAAAAAATAATCAATAAATACGGTTGACTTTATATCTGTGAGGATATATAATAACAATTGCGCAGTGCGGTACTGCGTATCCATAATTATTTGCCAATATCTTATTATCGGATGAAGGTGGCAGGAGAGACCCAAGAGGGGCGCCGAAGAAGTAAAGCTTTCAGGCCTAGGACTGTCATCAAGACGATACTCTGGAGAGACCAAATATAAGGCACCGAAGGAGCAAATTTAATCGAGATCTTTTTTGAAAAGCTCATCCCTTTTTTAGATCTGGAATTAGATGAATCTCTCAGGTAAAAGGACAGAGAACTGAATTTTTTCTTAAAACATACAAACTGCTTAGGCGGTTTTTTTTATTTTTTGACGAAAATGCCAAAGGAACCGTCCTCTTGTCTTTTTTTGGTTTATGCTTAGACTATGCATACCGTGTCTGAAAATTTCGAATTTTTAAAACATAGTAATTGCAAAGCTCGCAAGTCGCAGAAAACAGAATAATGCGCAATTTAAAATGATAATAATATAACAATCAAACCTTCTTAAAATACATATCCAAAATAAAACCTCAAGAACATTCATAAACCGTCATTTTGCATCGTAAAAAATCCGGGCATAAAAAAATATTTTTGCTTATTTTGAGCACTTGTGAATTGTTTGCATAAACGCACAATTTCAAAAACAGCTAAAATCAACACTTTAAGCGCTGAAGCGAATGCGCCTGGTTGAAAATGTTTCCATTCAAAAACAAGTTGTTACATTGTTGACAATCAATAATTTCTATACTATAATCGTAATTAAGAAATCAACAACTTAATAGTTTTGGATGAAGATGGCGGGAGAGCCCCTATTGGGCACCGAAGAAGTGAAGCTTTCAGGTCTTAGGACCGCTATTGGACAAACCTCTGGAGAGACTCGACAGAGCACCGAAGGAGCAAGCCGCGAGCATACGTATACCGGATTATGCACATTATATTCTGCACAAAACATGCAGTATAATGCACATTGAATTCTGTATGCACATAAAACAAAACGGCGAATCTCTCAGGTAAAAGGACAGGGGAATTTGAATATGGGAATAGCCAAAGAGCAATCATTTTTTATTATTCTTCCCGTATATCAGATTGTCCCTGCTTTTTTGTTTTAAAAAATTTCAAAAAAAGCAGGAGGTAAAAGAAATGGAGCAAATCAATTCGGTTTTTCAAGCGGTAAACACATTCCTATGGGGCCCGCCGCTGCTGATACTCCTTATGGGAACAGGTATATACCTGACAATCAGACTGGGCTTTCTTCAGGTAACTAAGCTTCCTCTGGCTCTTAAGTATCTTTTCACTGAAGACCCAGAAGCCAAGGACATGAAGATCGAAGGCGACGTTTCGGCGTTCGGAGCTGTTTGTACAGCGCTTTCAGCAACAATAGGTACAGGTAACATAGTAGGTGTTGCAACTGCAATAAGGCTTGGAGGTCCGGGAGCACTTTTCTGGATGTGGATGGCCGCACTTTTCGGCATGGCTACTAAGTACGCTGAGGCGTTGCTTGCAGTCAAGTACAGGGTTACAGATGAAAACGGACAGATGTCCGGAGGACCTATGTACTACATAGAAAGAGGACTAAACAACAAGTTCCTTGCAAGATGCTTTGCCATATTCGGCATAGGCGTTGCGTTCTTTGGAATAGGAACATTCGCTCAGGTTAACTCGATAACTTCGGCGGTAGAGATTTCATTCAAAATCCCGGTTATAGTAACTGGAATAGTGCTTACGGTAGCTACTGCGGCTGTTACACTCGGAGGAATAAAGAGCATATCTAAGGCATCTGAGCTTATAGTGCCTTTCATGGCTGTATTCTACATAGCAGGCGTTATACTTATACTAGCTCTTAACGCGGCTCAGCTTCCAGCTACTATAGCACTTATAGTAAAAAGCGCATTCACAGGACATGCGGCTGCAGGCGGTTTTGCAGGAGCCACAGTAATGATAGCTCTTAAGAGCGGAGTTTCAAGAGGGGTATTCTCAAACGAGTCAGGTCTTGGTTCTGCGCCAATAGCAGCTGCGGCTGCAAAGACAAGATCATGCGTAAGACAGGGTCTTGTACAGATGACAGGAACCTTCTTCGATACAATAATAATATGCACAATGACAGGACTTACACTAGTAATAACTGGAGTATGGAACGACCCGACGCTTGAAGGTGCCGGAGCCACTACGGCGGCATTCAGGCAGGGCTTCTCGGCTATGCCTATGGCAGGCGAGCTCATCGTTACAATAGGACTGATATTCTTCGCCTTCACAACAATACTTGGCTGGAACTACTACGGCGAAAGATGCACGGAATATCTTTTCGGAGTAAAGGGAATAAAGACTTACAAATATATATTCATAGCTCTAGTGGCTGTTGGACCATTCCTCAAGCTTAACCTCATATGGACAATAGCGGACATAGTAAACGGCCTTATGGCTATACCTAACCTCATAGCTATAATAGGTCTCAGCGGAGTAATAGTAGCAGAAACAAGGCAATACTTCGCAGAGCTTGAAAAGAAGGAAGCAGAGAAAAAAGCAATCGCATAAGCCAACATTTTTAATTGATATTAATTGATAATTGTAAAATTGCCAAAATCAATCCCTCAAAATTTAAATACAAACGACCCCAAATGCAAAACCCCCGGACACCAAGAGTTCGGGGGTTTTTGCCGCTTAAAAATAGTTTGATTTCAAATGATTTTTAATGGATGATGACTTCCATTGTATATTGAAACTCCCGATGTGGCGGGAGTATTCAGCTATTTGAAGTAGCCTCTTACCTCGTTCTCGAAATGCTTTATGGCAGCAAGGAAAGGAGCTGGCTCTGTTTTTCCAAGGCCGCAGAAGGATAAGCCCTTCATGAGATCAAGTACGTCCAAGAGTCTGTCAAAATCGGAAGCAATCGCATTGCCCGATTTCATAAGTCCTACAATGTTCACAAGTTGCCTGTTGCCCTCTCTGCAAGGCGTGCATTTGCCGCAGGACTCCTCGGCGAAAAAGTGAACCAGTGATTCAAAATAGTCCAGCATGGAGTTGGATTCGTCTGCGACTACAATGGCTCCCGAGCCCACGGCTACGCCTATATCGCAAAGGCCCTCGTAGGATATTGGAGTGTCGAGCTCCTTTGCGGGAACTATGGCTCCCGAAGCTCCGCCTATCTGTACAAACTTTAGCGGCAGCTCTGAGCTTAGGCCTCCGGCTATGTCATACACGACTTCCCTTATAGTCGTTCCAAAAGGAATCTCATAAACGCCGGGCTTTTGCACATTGCCCGAAACACTTATCATCTTAGTGCCTATGCTCTTTTGTGTGCCGTAGCTTCTGTATTCGCTGTCGTCCCTTACAAGTATAGGAACTATGCTGTACGACTCCACGTTGTTTAGAAGGGTAGGCAGGTTGTACAGGCCCACGTTGTTAAGCCTTGGCGGCTTGATCCTCGGCCTTCCGGCCTTGCCTTCGGTTGACTCAAGCAGTGCAGAGCTCTCGCCGCAAACGTATGCGCCTGCGCCCGACACGACCTTCATCTCTATGTTGAGGCCCGTGCCCAGTATGTTGTTACCAAGGAAGCCCCTTTCCTCAGCCTGCTTTATGGCGTTTCTCACCCTGCCGTGAAGGTAGGTGTACTCTTCCCTTATATATATCCTGGCGTGGTTCATCTCCGAGCCGCCGCCCACATATGCGCCTATTATCATGCCTTCAATTACGCCGAAAGGATTGTGCTCAAGAAGCGACCTGTCCTTGAAGGTTCCTGGCTCGCCTTCGTCGGCGTTGCACATTATGCCCTTTACAGGTGCGGGCACCTTGACGGCGTGCATCCATTTCTTTGCAACGGAAAAGGCTGCGCCCCCCCTTCCCTGAAGGTCGGACTTGTCTAGTATCTCGATTATTTCCTCGGGTTTCATAGTGACGGCTTTTTTGAGGCCCTCAAAACCGCCGGCAGCTATGTACTCGTCTATTGAATCAGGATTCACCTTGTAAAAGTTCTTGGATATAACGCTTACAGTCTTACTCATTTTTAGCCGCCTCCCTGCACTCGCTTATGATCTGCTTTATTTTTTCCGCCGTGAGATTGCCGACAACACTGCCGTTTAGTCTCATTGCCGGAGAAACATCGCACGCACCAAAACACGGCGTATATTCGAAAGTGAACATACCGTCAGGCGTCGAGCCGCCTATCATTATTCCGAGCTCAGCTTCGAGTGCGTCTTTTACGTTGACAACCTTGTTTACAGTGCACGAAGTGCCCTGGCAAAGCTGAATGAGAAATCTGCCTCTAGGCTCCGTCGAAATTGCGTGGTAGAAAGAAGCCACCTCATACACGTCAGTTATATGAATGTCCATTATCTCAGATACGACCTGTATGGCCTCCTTTGAAAGGTAGTTTTGCTTGCTTTTGGACTGGGCATCCAGCAGAACTGCTATGAGGTTGTCTCTTGAATTGCCCCACTTAGATACAATCTCACCAATTTGTGAGTAAAGCTCCGGATACTGCTTCTCGAGCTTGCTTTTTAAAGGCTTATTCATATTCATACTCCTCCGATTCCGTCTATATTATAAGAACGCATAATACTTGAGCGTCAAAGCATCAAAAAACTGGATAGCATGTCAATATTATAGCACTGGGCATATCCTTTTCCTATGAATGTTAATTTGTTAATTATAAAAGCGAAAATGCGGCCTGGCTCCAAGATAAAATCCCTTGGCGAAAAAAGCTCTGCAAACCTTCCATTTTCAAAGTGATACCCTATTTTTCGAGTTTTAGTCACAAACCCGGCAGAAGTGCAGGGGCATAATGAAAAGAAATAATTTTTTTGAAAAATCTGAAAAAAGAACTTGTTTTTGTTAACAAAAAGACGGAGGGCGCGCGAGCTGATTAGAAAAGCGAAATAAAGGATAAACATATACTAAGAGCATCACCAGCGGCGCAAAGCAGCCGCGCAAAAACATACAAATGGGGGTATACATATGCTAAGGAGTCTCAAGGAGAAGGACCACGCGCTATACGACATAGTCAGCGAGGAGCTGGCTCGCCAGAGGAACGGAATAGAACTTATCGCTTCGGAAAGCTACGTTCCCGAGGCGATAATGGAGCTTCAGGGCTCCGTCCTCACAAACAAGACGGCCGAAGGCTATCCAGGAAAAAGATACCACGCCGGCTGCCGTGTTGTGGACAAGATGGAGACTCTGGGCATAGAAAGGGCCAAAGAGCTCTTTGGCGCAGACCACGCCAACATACAGGCTCACTCGGGCTCGCAGGCGAACCAATCGGTCTATGCGGCGATACTCAATCCCGGCGACACCATACTCGGAATGAGGCTAGACCAGGGCGGCCACCTTACGCACGGCAGCGGCGTCAACTTCTCGGGCAAAATGTACAATTGCATGTCCTACGGTCTCAACCGGGAGACAGAGATTATAGACTACGACGAGGTTGAAAGGCTGGCAAAGGAAAAAAGGCCCAAGCTCCTAATAGCCGGCGCCAGCGCGTATCCAAGGCTCATAGACTACGAGAGAATGTCTGAAATAGCCAGGGAAGTCGGAGCGTATTTCATGGTGGACATGGCCCACATAGCCGGCCTTGTTGCAGCCAAGGTAATACCAAGCCCCGTGCCTCATGCGGATTTTGTAACCTCGACAACCACAAAGACGCTCGCGGGCGCCAGAGGCGGCTTCATACTATGCAGGGCAGAATATGCCAGCAAGGTGGACAAGGGCATATTCCCGGGAGTGCAGGGCTCAATGCATTTTCACATAATGGGAGCCAAGGCGCACACCTTCAAGAACGCCATGAGCGGCGAATACAGGGAGTGCATGGAGCAGGTGGTAAAAAACGCGCAAAAACTCGCGCAGTCACTTTCGCAGAGGGGCTTTAGGATAGTCACAGGCGGCACTGACAACCACCTCATGCTGGTCGACGTCAGACCAAAGGGCCTTACGGGAGTCCAGCTTGACGAGGCGCTCGAGAGCGTAGGCATAACAGTAAACAAGAACATGATACCTTTCGACCCCGAAAAACCGACAGTGACAAGCGGCGTCAGGATAGGCACAACAGCCATGACGATAAAGGGAATGAAAGAGGCCCAGGCCGACCAGATAGCCGCGCTAATAGACGAGGTGGCCTGCAACATAGGAGACAAAGCGGCCCTTGAGGGAATAGCCAAAAAAGTCACCGAGCTTGGCAGCAGCTTCCCGCTCTACCAGGGCTACTTCGAATAAGCATGAATACAGGGATCCGCAGAATGGGCGATCTGGACATAAAAGAAGAGGTGCGCAGGCTAAAAAGCCTGGCCGCCAAAAACGGCCTGGGCAAGCTGCGAGGCCCGGCAGCGTCAAAAAGGCCTGCTCCCCAAAAGACAGACATACTAATACTCACAGCCTTCTTCGGCTCCGGGCACCACAACGTCTCAAAGGCCGTAAAGGAGCAGCTGCTGGAGCTCGACCATAGCCTGAATATAGAAATCAGGGACCTTTTCAGCGTGACAAACCCTCTGCTCGAGCAGTACGCATACGACCTTTATGAGCTCATAACAAAGGAAATGCCCGAACTCTACAACTACTTCTACAGAAAGCGCAAGGACTGCACGGAATACTACATAGACGAGATAACAAGCATAATGGGCCTCCAGCGCCTCACCGAATATATACTCGATACCGAGCCGAGGCTCATAGTCTCAACCTTCCCGCTATGCTCCAACATAGTCTCGCGCTTCAAGAAAAAGCAAAAATCGACCATACCGCTGGCCACCTGCATAACGGACGTAGTCGACAGCTACGAGTGGCTGAGCGATGAGACGGACATGTACCTGCTGCCGGCCGGCTGCATCAAAAACAGCCTCATAAAAAAAGGCATAAGCGAGAGCAGGCTCAAGGTCACGGGAATACCTGTGCGAAAAAGCTTCCTCCACTCGGAAAACATAAAAAAACCATCACCCGGGGAAGCAAAAAGAGTCACGGTTATGGGCGGCGGGAGAGGCCACTTTGACGTCGAAATGCAGCTGCTCAGGACGCTCGACCAGATGAGCGGAGTCCAAACCAGCATAATAACAGGCAAGAACAGAGAGCTTTTCGAAACGCTCCATACGCAGGGTTTTCAGAACACCAGGATAATAGGCTATGTCAAGGACCCGGCTTTCCTTATGAGAAGAAGCACCCTTCTTGTCACAAAACCCGGCGGAGTCACGCTCTTTGAGGCTATAAACTGCGAAACACCTCTCATAGCCAAAATGCCAAACATCGGGCAGGAGATGGAAAACGCCAACTTCATCAAAAAATACGGTCTGGGAGCAGTAAAAAACACAACTCTTGAAGTCGCGGGAGAAATAGAGAGGCTCCTCAATGACTACGATGAGATCACAAAACTCGAAGACAACATAAAAAACTTCAAAGCCACACTGGAACGCGACAAGATAGGGGAGCACATTATGAGTCTTCTCTAAGGCGGATTCAAGCATGGATTCAAGTGAACGCTTGTCTCACATTCGGTTTTGGGCTTCATAGCGGCTTGTCATTGCCAGAGCTATTGAATTTTGAGAACTCGCTGCGCTCAGACACTCAAAATTCTGCTGCTCCAGCTGCTGACTTCGCGCATGAAGCCAGCAAAACGCGAATCAAGTCGACTGCGCATTCAGCTAGAATCCTGAAGATGCAAAACCAACCGCTTGTCATCGCAAAAAGACAGGGGGACGGTTCCTGCGGCGAATAACGCCACAAGAACCGTCCCCAGTCTTTTGCATATTGGATTTCCTCGAAGAGGGCTAGTCCCTTATCGAAGCTATAGCACTTCCGAGAGAACTTATCGCATTAGTGAGAGTCTCCAGCTTCTCCTCGATCCTCATGAGAAGATACAGGCATATCACAATGGGAAAGCCCACGTTAGAAAGCAGATAGACAAGTTGCTCCATAGCAATGCTACCTAGCTAAGAGCAACAGGCGTCTCGTCTATAGACACTATCTTCGCTGCAGACTTGCCTTCTATTGCTGCCCCATCAAACACAAAGACATCCTTTTGCACCAGAGAATCCATAAGGGCGTCTATCTCCGAGCCAGTGACATCCTCCCTTGCATTCTCAAGCCTAAGAGTATATCTCTTGCCATCGGCCTTCACAAAACTCATTTCGATTGTCCTTTTCATATCAAAAAACCCCCTATATATAATGTAGTAATTATTCGCGGCGCATCGCACCGCAGTTTTTATTTCCTTTGCCCACATTTCCCCTTGAGGCGGAGCAGAGCAGAAGAAGCCTTATGCGAATTTAGTGTTTCACGCTTGCTTTAGCATGTTTTCCCGCCTGTTGGGCGGCTTAAGCTGCGCAGAATAGACTCACAGCCGACTTGATTCAAGTTTTGCTGGATTCCCCAGCGCAGCATGCGCACAAAGCCGAAGAATTTTGAGTGTTTGAGCGAAGCGAGTTCTCAAAATTCGAGAGCTTTGGCGCAGGCAAGCTATAGGGAATCCCAAAACTGAATAGAAGGCAAGAGTCTATCCAAGCAGCGACTCATCTATGCGCCTAACCTCGCTCAGCTCCGGCTCCTGCACCGACGCCAGCCCATTAGCCACCGCCAGAATATCAGCGTCGAGAGCCCCAGGTCTGAAATTCTTGAAAGTCTTCCTCTTGAAGACCTCCTTGCCGTCATTGCCAATCCCCATCGAATAAGTCAGTTGAAGATTAGATGCCACCTTTTCAACATTAGCCATTATAACAACCTCCTTTGAAATTTTGTATTCACATATATATATTCAGCTTGGAAGATAAATTGGCACTATATTTTCAAAAAAGCCAAAAAAATTCCTGATATGGTATAATGGATATACCGATAACCCAGAAAAAACAACCGAAAGCTTGACATAGATAATATAGCCAACCGTAAAATCACACCCCTGTTTATCGGAAAAAAAGAGGCGGAGGTATGAAAAATGGAAAAGGAAATTCTAGAAATACTAAAAAACATCCAAAGTGATATGACTGACATGAAAGGCGAAATTTCCGAAATCAAAGGATAAATTACAGGAATCAAAAGTGACATGTCTGGCATGAGTAGAAAGAATCGCCGCAAAAAACTGGTACGACATAACAATTCTCAAGGAAGCCAAATAACAAATCGCTAATAACAGCAAATACAAACGGGATAAGCATGCCAAACTCAGAATCAATCTGAAAGGCTTGCCTATCCCGTTTTATTATAAAACACACATGTCTCCACGTGCATTTTGAACATTCCGTTAATTTCGCGCGAATTCCCCGTCCCGCAGACTCGTAAGAGCCCGCCGCGAAAGCTTGGAGGCATACGAATACGAAATCCCAAGCCGCTTTGCGGTCTCATCTGTGCTGAGTCCCTGCATGTAAATAAGCTCGATGACATCCCTTTGAGCTGCTGGAAGCGTCTCGAGCGCCATCCTGGTTTCAACCCCTGCTATCTCATCGTCACAAGTCCCCAAGCACCCAGAATGCTCATCGCTCACATCCGTCTCCGCATGCCTTGACTCCTCGGCCATCCTTTTTCTCTTGAGATTCCAGTAGAACGTACTTATCATGTATTTGGCATAGCCGCAAAAATTCGCTCCCCGCTGAGGCTCGAAGTCGCGTATAAGCTCGAGCAGCCTCACGATGCCGTCCTGAAGCAAATCCTCATCCACCACGCCGAAGTACTGCCTGCACTTGCCCCTAAGCAGCGGAGTGAAGCGCTCGATGAGCTCATACGTAGAATCCTTGCATCCCTCGCAGGCGAGCTCGGCAAGCCTTTGCGCCTCCAAATGCTCCTGCTCCACTACAGCTGATTTGCCCTCCTGATCACAGAAATTCAATCCGTCTCACCCCTTTCAGCTCCAGCACGCCATCATTTGCCATCCTGTGAAGATGCTTGTTTACAACACTCGGAGCCCTGCCGACCTTTGCGCCTATCTCCTTGCGGCTGGGACAGTAACCCATGCTTTGACACTCCCTTATGAAGACGATCATATCGCTCCTGAGAGTCTCGCTGCAGTATTCCTCGCAACTCCTTCCGTACAACCCCTCCACCTCCCAAAAAGTTAGCCCGAACCCGAAAGCAAAAGATACTCTGCAAAACAAAGTCGTGAACATACTGGAAAAACCGGGATCCTGAGCTTGCCCACATTATACATAAGACATATTGCATAAACAAGCCGCAAATTTTTGTTCGCCCCTGGAATTCATTTGCTTGAAAACGTAAACCCCCGATGCGGTAAAGCTTATACGTAGATGAATAATCATTCGAAATATTTCCTGCTGCCCCAGTTTTGTAGGACTGGGGCACTATACATTCTGCGCCGCTCTGCGCATAAAATAATAATATAGCTTAAAAATTAAAGAAAAATCCGAAACGGCCGATAAACCATATGCGGGAGTTCAACCCGCCTGATTAGACCAAATTCAATGGACATATAGATATAAACCGAAAAAGGACTGGTGATTACAGACATGACAAACAAGAGACAGAGGGCTTCAAAGCTTATAAGAAGGATTACAGCCATGCTGCTGACGCTGCTAATGGCGCTTGGGAACGTGCCGTGGGGCGACATGGCCAAATCCTACGCGTTCGACGCAAACACATACTACATAGAAAAGGTCCTCATAACCAAGATACACGCAGACGGCCTCTACAAGGTATCCCAGACCAAAATAGGCATAAAGGGAGCCGGTCTCAAGGACATAGCCATAGTGGCCGAGACATCCCAGGGCTTCAAGACATACACAAACAAAGAAATCAACACGGACGGAGTAGTTGAATTCCTAATATCAGATAACCTCATAGGCAACAGCATCACTGTCGGAACAAAGGACATTCCAATAGACCAGGGCGGCCTTCCGACAATGTCGGGCATAACCGACAGAGCCATAGTTGCCGGAGAGGAGGGCATCACAATATCAGGAGCCAATCTCGACAAGGTAGGAACAACTTATGAAGGGGCTGCAGTAGGCGGCTACTTCGAGGACAAGGCCGGCGCTGTGGGACAGATTGCGCTTCCTGTGCTGCCTCCTGAGACAGAGCCGCGCAGCAATTCGAAGCTTTCGACAAGCGCGCTAAACGGCAACCTGGGCCTCCAGAACCTGGTGTTCAAGAAGACATACTCAAGGAGCATAGACTTCACATCAGGCAGCAAAAATGTAGAAATAACAATCCAAAACACCTACAACGACCAGTTCAGGCTGACAAGAGACATGGACATAAAGGGCATATCTATGAACCCCAACAGGGGGCAGTTCGGCGATGAAATAACCTTCACGGCCACTTCGGGACTTGATGTCGACAACGTCGATGTGTTCCTGCTAAAGAATCTCACAGACAAGTATACTAGCGATAACAAGTGTACCTTCGCAGGCTCCAATCCGGATGCCAACGGCAAGCAGGTGATTACAGTAAGGGTGCCTGCCGAGAAAAAGGGCATAATTGAAAACGGCGAATACTACGTCGTAATAACAAACAAGATACCATCAGGCGCAGATCCTGACAAGTCTGTCAATCAGCAGTACGAATTCGACGGAAGCAACAAGTTCACGATAATAAGCGCCAGCCAGAAAATGAAGATATATTCGCCGCTGAACCCGAGTGCAGGTCCGGACTCGGGATCCAAGACGGAGATATCGGGCGTATTCATAGGCTCGCTCAATCTGGCCGACTTCATCTCCGCTCAGGATTCAAAGACGACCGTGCTGGCACCATCCGGCGACGACAAGTCAATGTACATAGATTACGGCAAGGGAACCTACAAGGGCGACGAGGTGACAAGCGCCAAAAGGAAGGTCAGAGTCATAATCGGCGACGTGGCAAGCTTTGCCAAGGCCTCGGAGAGCTCATACGACTTCAGCTTCAACTCGCAGCTCGACAAGATAAAGGTAATAACGCCGCAGGTTACAGATGCAGAGACCAGTCCGACAAAAAGCGTAGTAATAGAAACTGAAACCACTATAAAGGTCAGCAAGAAGGCGGCTGACGGGAGTATCTACGAGGATACGATAGTACTAAAGGACAGGGCCGAACTCAAAAACGGCTACACCTACCAGCCTGGCACAATAACGCCAACAGTCAGCGGAATAACGCCGCCGAAGATGTACGTTGCAGGCGACGGCGACGGTGGCTACGTCACAACTAAGGACATTATGATATCAATAACAGGCCAGAACTTCCTGGTGCACAGGTACATAGACGAAAAGGACGGGAAGGAAAAGATAAAATACCCCATAGTCGAGCTGGGCAAGGAAATAAGGCTCAACAAGAACACCTACGAGGGAGCGCTGAGCTCAGTAAGTCCAGATGAGCTCGCATTCAAGGTGCTCGACAAAAATGACAACGAAATAGACGGCAGCACGCCGGGGCAGACGGGCGTAAGGATAGTGGCCGTCATACCTTCGGGAACCCCGGTGTCTACAGCGGCAAAGGCAGACGTAAAGGTCATAAACCCGATGAAGGACAGCACCAGCATAGAGGGGAAAATGGGGATACTCTCGTACGGCGTGGAGTTTGCAAGTCCGCCGTCGGCCAAGGCGCCCGTGATTGAAAGCGTAGCGCCTGATTCGGTAATGAAGGAGGGCGGCGAGAATGTGACAATAACAGGCTCCAACTTCCAGGACGGAGCCAGAGTATTCATAGACGGCTACGAAGTGACAGGCATCAAAAGACAGCTCGACGGCACGCAGATAACCTTCAAGGCGCCCAAGGGCAGGGAAGGGGTAACGCAGCTCCAGGTCATGAACTCCGAGGGCGGAATTGACACGGCGGAATTCAGGTTCGTAAAGACATATACAGACCCCAAGATAAGCTCGTTTTCTCCCGGAAAGGGCAGCGGGGACGATGCCGGCTCGGGAATGGAGGCGACGCTTGTTGTGATAAGCGGCCAGAATTTCCTCCTCCCTGATCCAAGCGGCAGCGAGAGCTACATACAGAAGCTCATAGGAGCAAGGGTGCTAATAGGCGGAAAGGACATAAACAACTACAACAAGGACTCAAAGGGCAAGATAATACTCGAAACGTATGAAGCGCCTGGAGACGAATACATAATAAAGTCTGACTCTAGCGGCAAGAAGCCTGTACTGGCCGACTACTACCACAGCGTGGTGCTTGAAATTTCAGGCGCAGAAGACGAGTTCATGGTGTTCAATGCCAACGAGAAAGGCGAAATATCTCTATCGAGCTCAAAGGCGGCCTACGAGATAAAGGCTTCTGGAGATGCCATATTGGCAGTCGACAGGGACGGCAACGAATACATCGTTTCATATCCCGAAAAGGATAAAGTCAAGCTCACATGCGAAGGCAGGGAGGCTGTAACGCTCACGATGATGACGCCGTTTGCCGCAGCAGACGGCAAGATATACGGAGACCGTGTTAAGGTCAAGGACATGAACACCATATACTTCTGGGTTCCGGGGCAGTCGCATCCCGATTTTAAAGACCTTCCAAGCAACTTCTATGACCTGACTGTAATAAACCCTGATACAAAAAAGGACACCAAGTCAGGCCAGAGCGGATTTTATCTCATAACAACGCCTAATACAAATCAAAAACCAGTGGTCTTTGAAAACGGAATATCGCCCAATTTCGGACTGATCGCCGGAGGCTATTCGATAAAAATAACGGGCAAGGGTTTTGATCCCCAGGCCAAGGTATTCATTGACGGCGCCGAGGCCAAAGTGAGCAGCGTGAACTCAAGCGGCACGCAAATGGATGTAACGGTGCCTGCATACGCGAAGAAGCAGGGCGAGATGACAACCCAAAAGGCCAAGGTTCCCGTTGTAATACTCAACCCGGGGGGCGCCAGCTGGTCTAGCCATATCGACAGCGAATACTTCACATACTACGCTCCGTTTTCAACGCCGGTAATAAGCAACCTCCAGCCCGCATCGGAGGGCACCACACTGGGAGGCGACACTGTTAGAATAGACGTAAGCGACATAAGAACCAGCCAGGACGAGCAGGGGAACAGGATTCTGCCCAAGGTGTACTTTGGAAGCAAGGAGGTCCAGCTCCAGGATGAGAACATATTCAACGGTTACATAAAGCTTAAGACCCCGCCTAACGCGGCCGGCACGGTAGACGTAATATTCGTCAACCAGGGCGAAAACAGCTACGGAATGTCAAACAAGCTCAAGTTCACATACAGAATATCTCCAACGTCAATAACAAGTGTGCTGCCTCCTGTAGGAGACAAAGCCGGAAACGAATCGGTGGAGCTCATAGGCACCGGCTTTGGGGCGACTCAAATAGAGGTGGTGGAGAGCCTGGCCTCGGGCGATGCCTCAGCGGCATATGTAGATCCAATGCCGACAATGCCTCTTGTAAGGTTTGGAGACGTATCCAACAGAAATAGAACCGGCACAGGCGAGATTGAAAAATCCAAGGCCTACGTGGCTCTCGAGGGCGGACTCTTGGCAGAATACGACGAAGCCCAGTCCACTGTAAATATAAGCATAAAAACAATAGACGCCGAGTATACGGGAACGGTAGACGGCTACAGCGGCCAGACGATATTCGTGCCTGCGGAGTTACTAAAGACGGCCCAGGGCACAGCGTATTTTGGCAAAGAGCTTCTGCTCATTGAGGTTTCAAACGGCAGACTGATAGTAGAAAGAGGCTATGCGCCTTACGCAAGGCTTGTAAGCCCGGAATTCATAGAGCTTACAACACCGTCTTACTTCAGCGCAGTCAAGATTCCGGTGGATGTCAGCGTATCGGTTATGAATCCCGACGGCGGAATAGCAAAGTCTCAGTTTGAGTACAGGAACCCGGACAGCAAGCCGGCCATAGAAACCATACTCAAGGATTCAAGGGATCCCGATGCTGTTACCCACAGCTTCTCCGGAATACCAACGGACATAAGGCTTGTGAAGGTTTCAATAGCCGGCGGCAACACAATAGCCATAAAGGGAAGCGACTTCAGGGAAGGAGCCAGCGTCCAGATAGCAGACCTTCCGGCCATAGGGGCTGGGCAGCTGAGGGAGCAAAGCCCCGGGTTTATAGTATTCGACATGCCTTCAGTGCCTCAAAGCTACATAGGAAGGCTCTGCAAGGTCAAGGTCATAAATTCTGACGGGGGAATAGCCTCTTCAGACAGCGCGAATCCGCCAATATACATCCAGTTCATAGGCGGCGACAGCGTGCCGAGGGTTGATGCCATAACGCCGGCAATAGGCTCAAGCAGCGGGGGCGACACAGTCACTATAACAGGAGACGACTTCAGAGACGGGCTCATAGTGATGTTCGGAGGAGTTCAGGCTGCCGAGGTGACGCGCGTGGACTACAAGACTATAAAGGTGAAGACGCCTGCGCACGTTCCGGGAAAGGCGGACGTCAAGGTTGAGAACAGCGACGGGGAGATAGCGGTGCTCAGAAACGGATTCACATTCGTCAGCGGCCCTGCAATCGACTCGGTGGTCAAGGCATCCGACATGAAGACGTCAATGGATTCCCTCTCGGCCTACGGCGGCGAAAGCATAGCCATAAAGGGAAAAGGCTTCATGCAGGGCGCAAGAGTAGTGTTCATGCCCGAGCTGGAAGAGTCGCAGACTCCTGCAATATACATAGGCTCAAAGGGCTATGTGGTAAAAGCGGGAGCCGACGCGAAGGCTGTTGAGTGGAAGGATGAAAACACGCTCATAGTCACAACGCCAGAAGGCGTAATGGGCAAGCAGGGCATGATAGTCATAAACCCTGACGGAGGAGCTACGGCTGTATACAGAATCTCCTACGGCCTTCCGAATGTGGACGCGCCGTCAGATGTGAGCGCCGACCTCATATACGACAGGTATATAAGCATAAAATGGAGCGCAGTAGAGGGCGCCAAGGGCTACGACATATATGCTATAGAGGGCGGCAGGGAATACCTAGTTTACTCGACCTCCAACACCAGCTACATCTACCAGGACGTTAAGGCAAGCACGGCCTACAAGTTCAAGATAAAGGCGCAGGGCGCAGTTTCAGCATCCAAATACTCAAGAGAGAGCAACAGAGTGACCACAGGCAAGAATGCGGGCTACGTGGACGCGGACTCGGGCCTTGGCGAAAAGACGTCAATGTCGATTTCGGGCACGCTGGCAAGTGTCACCGTGGGCGAGGACGATGCAGATGATACCCTTAGGATTGACCTGACATCAGGCAGGCTATCGGGCGCGACGACTGCTGTCATAAGCATGAGCTCGCAGGTCGTAAGGGATTCTGGTGCTGCAGACATAACGGTAATAGGCAGGGACTTCACGCTGACTTTCAACCCTAACGCATTCGACGTTTCGGGGCTTGACAGCTCAGGAGGCTCGGGGGTAAGACTTGAGATAGCAAAGGCGGTAGTGCCGTCGGGCAGCCAGGACGCGGCAGTCTCATCGGAATACACATTGAAGGCCTACGCCTACAGCAGGAACGGTCAAAAGCAGCTCGACTACATGTCGGAATCTGCAATGCTCGAGCTGAGCTTCGACCCGACAAAGCTGGGAATGAGAAGGTACAGCAAAGCAGAGCTCAGCTATTACGATGAAAGCCAGCGCGTGTGGAAGAGCGCTGAAGGCGGGACCGCATACCAGAATCCGGCGTCCGCCAGGATAAGCAGGCTCGGAAGCTACAGGGTCACAGGCTCAAGATAAAGGGGAGGAAGTAAGCTTGAACGATAAGATCTCAAGAATCATAAAAGGCGCAGCGGCACTGGTGGTGGCGGCAATTGTGGCGGCGGGACTGGCCCTGCAACCATCAAGCGCCCAGGAGCTTTTCCCAAGAGGCAGCATAGAAGGCTATCTGCTTGGAATATCGGGCAACGCCGTGATAATAGAAGACTACGACGGCGACGTCCATACGCTTCTTGCAGACGAGGAAACCGAGCTCTCCATGGACATGGAGACCATATACAACATTACAGAATTCAAAAGAGGCATGGAGGTATACATAGAGTACTCCAGAAGCAGCATTGAATACATGGACGGCTATTCGACGGCGGTATTCGCCCAGATAGACCCCCAGACCAAGACAAGGACCGGCTCAGTGGTTTCAGCAGGAGCCGGCAGGCTGTCAATAAGGGACGTCATGGGGAACGTCTCCGAGTACACTTGGACTCCGGCCACTGTTTCAACCAGAGCCGGGGTGAACGTCAAGCCAGAGTCGATCGTAGCGGGCGACCGCGTAAAGCTCTTCTTTGACAGGTACGACACATCAGAGGCCAGCAGGATAGAAGTGCAGGGAAGATCTGTGCTCCTCAAGGGCATTTACAGGGGCGTCATAGGCACGGCCGACAGGTATGACGACACAATAACACTTCAAAAGCTTGAAGTCCTAAGAAACGGCAAGTGGGAGAAAGTTAGCAGCGCCAGCATGAAGCTCTCGGCCGACGGCAAGGCATACGTCGGAGGCTATGAGCTTTCAAGGAGCAACATAGGCTACTACAAGGGCAGGACTGCCTACATGGCGGTGGGCAGCTTTTTCGGGGCAGATTCCATAGAAAAGCTGGTGATAAAGGACAGCTTCGAGAAGCTCTACTCGGAAAGAGTTGACGAGCTCAGCGCGTTCAGCTCGCAGATGGAGCTCTCCAACAAGAGGAACGTGACTCTCACTCCGGCCAGCATAATAGTAAGGGGCGGAAGGCTGGTAGACACAGCGGCCGTACAAAAAGGCCAAAGCGCACTGGTGGTTTCAGACTCTTCGCCGTCAGGAGAGGCGGCCAGCGTTGTAATGATAACTGGCGAGGTTGCTGACCCTTCAGCTGTAAAGGGCAGCTTCCTATACAGCGCAAGGCTGGAGCAGATACTGCCGTACCAGATAAAGACAAAGAGGCTCTATGCGCTTGAAAACCACGAGTGGGAGAGCATGAGCGCAGAGGAGTTTACATTCGACGAGGAGACCTACATCTACGATGCGGGAAAGGGCGAGAAGCTGGATGCCGCCAGATTCTCATCAGGCGAGTATGACGACTCCAAAGACGCCTACATCTACGCCCAGGGCGATCGGGCGTCGCTCATACTGCTTATTAAGGATGACGACTCGACAAGGTCTGAGCGGGTAACAAGCGCGACGGCCCGGGGAGTATCATACGACGCCAACATAGGCTGGCTGCTTAACACTAGTGACGCCAGCGACTACAGCGCCAGAAAAGAAGCTTGGATTGCAAAGACTGCGGATCTGACTCTAGTGCTCGATGGGGCGCTCATAGTCAAGGACGGCGTTGTGATAAAGCCGCAGGACGTCAAGGCCGGGGACAGCCTGTATGTCGTGAGAGACGGGAATGTGGCTAAGGTCATCTTTGTCAAAGACTAAGAAGGAGTACGAATTTATGAAAAAACTTATTGCGGGATTTCTCGCAGCAATCCTCACCGCCTCAAGCGTGGCCTACGCCGAGCCGCCCGAATTCTCCGGCGGCGTGAGCAACGAATACGAATACGAAGAAGTCGTGTTCATAAGCGGCAAGCCGATAAGATTCATAGGCGAGATGGACATGTCGGAAAGCGCCAATGAAGAGGAAAAGAAGACCTCCTACAAATTCAAGCTCGCGCCGGCCGACAAGTCAATAGACGGATCGCTCACAAGGAGCATAACGCTCGTCACAACTTACAAGAAGTGGGACGGCAAGGGCCAGACAAGCGCCGACACCACAGTCGACAAGTACAGCGAGAAGATAGAGTTGGGCAAGGACAAGTACGAGCTGGAGGACTTCCAGTTCTCCAAGTCCGACATAGTAGACAACCGCCCGGCCGCAGACTTCTATTCGGGCAACCTCAAGGGCAGGAAGTACTACACAATCAACAAGGACGAGGGCACGGTCACAGTGGACATATCCGGGGCGGACACGGGCTACAAGAACTTCTGGGGCGACACGGGCACCAACATAATAGACATGACCTTCGACTACGAAAGAAAGCTAGCAGCGGCGAACGGAGGCGACGAGCAGGACGTGTCGTGGAATGGCTCTGCAAGGATACTCGCATCAGACAGCATGATGAAGACGCTGCGCTACTCGCCAAACGAAGCATCCCTATCCAGCTTTTCCGGCGGCAACATGAGGATAACAAGCAGGGACATGACCTCCATATATACCTACGAACTTCCCGAAATGGATGAGGGCTCAGCGGGCATAGACCAGGGAAACGGCAAGTTCGCAGCTCCGGAAGGCGACAGCGACAAGGGGACTATAGATCTTTCAAGGAGCATGGTGCCGAGGCTCGAGCGCCTGGCTGTGCCAAGGTTCAGGGACCTCTCAGGCCACTGGGCGCAGACCCACATAGAAAAGCTCTACTCCCTGGATGTGCTTGAGGAAGGCGGAGACTTTTTCACGCCTGATGTGCCAATTACAAGAGCCGAGTACATAAAGGCGGTCATGAAAGCGTGCAACATAAGGCCGTCCATGGAAGCAAAAAAGAGCGTACGAGCTTCGAGAAAGGCTCCCAAGGAGGAGAGCGTGTTTGAGGACGTGAGCATAAGCGACGAGGACTACGCCTACATAAAGGACGCCTACAACAAGGGCATAGTCAAGGGCTCTCAAAACGGCATGTTCCGCCCGGGCGCATCGCTCACAAGGGCTGAGGCCATAACGATACTAGTAAGGGCCCTCGGCTTTGAAAGCAAGGCCCCAACGCCGGGTTTCGCCAGCGGTTTTACGGACGACCGCAAGATACAGGCATGGGCCAAGGCCAGCATATACATGGCGAGGGAGATGGGCCTTGTCCAGGGAGACTCGCAGGGCAGGATAAACCCAGATGCCATAATGAAAAGATCAGAAGCTAGCGCAATGATAGTAAGACTGCTTGAGTTCATGCAAAGAGACCTCCAAAGAGACTACAGGGAGGACATAGTCAACTTCAAATAATACTGCCAAAACAAATTGGGACCATAGGCCTAAATGAACATTTTTCATTTATAATTAACTTATAAAGATTGAAAAAAATTTAAAACTATGAGATTATATCTCTAGTGGTGCATATGCCATAAAACCATTGAAAATGCTAGTTCAAACGACATTTTAATCTGCATTTTAAAACGCACCCCAAACTCCCAAATATACAACATTATTCGACGCGATACATTGTCATAAAAATTAAATGATAGGTACGGGAGTATAAGAAAATTTAATGGGTGAAAAATCAATTAATGCGGGAAAACGGTTTTCAGAGCAGCCCCGGCAATGAATAGGACGATAGAATCAACTTTGTAGCAAGACCAGCGGTGTTGACCGGTTGGCACAAGAGTGGTATTATTACCACAATAAGGAATAAATAAACTTCATATGCAGATTATATGCAGACGCAATTAGAAAGGGAGTCAGGACAAGTGGAAGAAACAATCGATTTAAGAGAGTATTTTGAAATAGTCAAAAAGCACATGGGCATGATAGCTCTTATAACAATACTTGCAGTGACTGTCAGCGCCGCAGTCAGCTTTTTTGTGCTCGATCCGGTGTACGAGACAAGCACTACGCTCATGGTCAACAAGGCCAAGGAGGACACAAGCAGAACTGTTGAAACTCAGGACATAATGCTCAGCAGACAGCTGGTAACTACATACGGCGAGATAGCCAAGTCGAATGTAGTGCTCAACAGCGTAATCAAGGAGCTAGGGCTTGACATGGACTCAAGGCAGCTCTCGGAGAAAATAACAATAACTCCTGTGAAGGAAACGGAGATAATGAGAATCACCGTGTCGGACACAGAGCCGAAGCTGGCTTCAAGCATAGCCAATACTACAGCCGGCATATTCATGGGAGAGGTCTCAAGGATAATGAAGATAGACAACGTGCAGATAATAGACAGGGCTGAGGTGCCTAAAGACCCGATCAAGCCCAACAAGTTACTCAACATAGCCATAGCCGGAGTGCTGGGAGTAATGGCGGGAGTTTTCATAGCGTTCCTTCGCGAATATCTGGACAACACGATAAAAACGCCCGAAGACATCGAAAAGCACCTGGACGTTCAGGTGGTAGGCATGATACCAATATTCGACCAGATAGAAAGCTAGGAGGAAGCGATGAAAGAGCTGATAGTACTAAACAAGCCTAAGTCTCCTGTTTCGGAAGCCTACAGGGGCGTAAGGACCAACATACAGTTTGCCAACGTAGACAAGAACATAAAGACAATACTAGTGACAAGCTCAAAGCAGGGCGAGGGCAAGACCACGACAGTGTCCAACATAGCAATAACGATGGCTGACCTGGGCAAGAAAACAGTGATAATAGACTGCGACCTTAGAAGGCCGAGGCTCCACAAGGCATTCGGAATAACAAATGTAGGAGGGATTACAGACATACTACTCAACAGCGACTCCTACAAGGGTTATCTCAAAAAGACAGGCATAGAAAACCTGGAAATAATAACAGCGGGACAGATACCTTCAAACCCTTCGGAAATGCTCTCTTCAAAAAGTATGGGGAAGCTAATAGAGCAGATAAGAAATGACTACGACTACATATTCATAGACGCGCCTCCCATAGCAGTAGTAACAGATGCGGTAATACTCTCGTCAATGGCTGACGGAGCTATTTTAGTATGCCATTCAGGCGGCGTCGAAGTGGAGCTTGCCAAGAGCGCGAAGCAGGCCCTTGAAAAGTCGGGAGCCAACATAATAGGAGTAGTGCTCAACAAGATGAACATCGAAAAGAGAAGCTCATATTACGCCTATTACTACAACTACTACTCTGACGAAGCTCCAACTGATGGCAAAAAATCAAAACTGGGCTCATCAGGCAGAACAAAACAGATGAAGGTAGCCTCGGGCAATGATTGATATACACAGCCACATACTTCCAAAGATTGACGACGGCTCAAGAAGCCTTGAGGAGTCGCTCGAGATGGCGAGAATAGCAGTGTCAGAGGGCATAGATACGATGATAAATACGGCCCACTACCACATGGAGGTCGATTACGTAAAGGGCGAGAGGCTGTGCGAGGCGGCAAGTAGCTTCAACGAAGAGCTGGGAAGACAGGGCATAGCCCTTAGGGTACTTGTTGGAAACGAGCTTTACTACAGCAGCGATCTGATGGGCAGAATTGATGAGCTCGACTTCTACCCGCTCGCAGGCAGCCGCTACGTGCTCATAGAATTCAGGCCTGATCAGCTTCCAAGCGACATGGGCGGCATAGCCTATGAGTTCAGGCTGCGAGGATATGTGCCTATAATAGCTCACATCGAAAGATACTCTCAGGTAAGAGAAAGGCCCGAAATGGTAGAGGAGCTCATAGAAGCTGGCTACCTCATACAGGTCAACGCAAGAAGCATCGAAAAAGCCGGCAGGGATGAGACATCTAGGACGGCACGTGAGCTTCTTGCAAGCTGCATGGTTCACTTCGTTGCTACAGACTCGCACAGGAGCGACGTAAGAACGCCAAGAATCAAGGATGCGTACCTGGAGGCAGTTGACCTACTGGGGAGGGATATGGCAGATTCGATATTCCATGAAAATCCGCAAAGGCTTCTGGAAAACAAGGACATAGAGATTTTTAAAGTAAGGCGGCTGCCAATGAACGGAAAAAAGATGGGGCTGGCTGAAGTTATAAAGAATATTATAAAAAAGCGTTAGGAGTGGAAAAATGAACCTACTAAAGAACAAAATAGTGTCAGCAGCCCTAATATCCGCGCTGTTGCTCGGAACGCCGGGTTCAGGAGCATTTGCGGCAGAAGACCTTGACTTTAGCTATATGCTAAAGAAGGTGGCTGAGATAGAAGATCCGACGAAAAAAGAGCTGGGCATGGAAATATTCAAGGAGTACATGGACAGGGAGAATCCTGACGTGGAGGGCCTAAAAAAAGCGCTCAAGATAGCTACTGATTCGGGCACAAAACAGCAGATTTCAGATGCAGGCTATTCATTAAGCGAGGTGCTTTCAAAGCTCGACGTGCTGGAAGACATGAACAAGGGCGAGATAGACGCGTTGCTTGAAGCAGTTGACAGCAACGATTTCACCTCGGAGGAGATAAAGAAGATCGCGCAGAAGTACGACGGAATTGAGGAGCAAGCCGGCGGCTCGGGCGGCGGAGGCACTGCAGGAACGACTGTCCAGACCCCAGCAGAGCAGGAAAAGACAAATGCGCAGCAAAGTCTTGGCTTCAAGGACATACAAAGCCACTGGGCCAAGGAGACTATACTTGAGCTATATGGCAAGGGGATTGTAAAGGGACAGTCAGAGGAAAACTTCAATCCGAACGGCAGCATAACTAGAGCCGAGTTTACGGCCCTAATAGTAAGAGCTCTTGGAATACAAGGAGCAGCAGGCCTTGAATTCGAAGACGTAAATGAGTCGGACTGGTTCTACAGCGTGGTAGCATCGGCCAAATCAGCCGGTATAATAAACGGCATCAGCCAGAGCAGTTTTGCGCCAAATGAGAACGTGACGCGAGAGCAGATGGTCAAGATAATAGTGGGCGCGCTTGAATACAAGAACAAGCAGCTGCAGTCTGTGGATGACATGTCGTCATACCAGGACAGCGGCAGTGTTTCGGATTGGGCAAAGGACTCAATGGGAAAGGCGCTTGCCAAGGGAATAATAAAAGGCCAGAGCGAGAGCCACATAGCACCAAAGGCAATGGCCACAAGAGCTGAAGCGGCAGAGGTAATAAAGAGAGTTCTGGACATCAATTAGGTGCCCGGAGCCTCTTGGAATAATAACATTTATAAATAAAAATCATATTAAGGGGGAAGAATTTAAATGAAGAAAAAGTTAGTTGCCTTTTTACTTATATTCGCCATGAGCTTTGCATATCTTCCAGCATACTCGGGCGCTTATGCAGCAGATTACTCTCCACAGCTGAATCTGCTCAAGGACAAGCTTGACAACCTTGAAGATGATGACATGGAGAACATGCTCTACATACTTGCGGGTATGGTTTCAGAGGACTACGACTATAGCGTGGAAATCGAAGCAGCTCTAGACCAGCTTGGCCAGGGAGCCCTTGAAGAATTGGAAGAAAACGGATTCGTAGAGTTGGACGAGGATGGCGACTGGACAAGCTACGAGGGTATTGAGGACGTGCTTGTTGCCATTACAGACGTCGTATATGGCGACTATGCCGAAGATGGCACCAGCCTCAACGAAATAATAGAAAAGGTCAAAGCGGCAGATACTGACATTGAAATCGAATCGGCCAAGCAAGAGGTGCTTGCCGTATACGAATACATAATGGAGTCTCTTCCTGCAGAAGTAGTGGACTACGACTTCTCAAACTATGGAGAGACGCTAAAAGACAAGGCCAGAGTGCTGCTAGAGATGGCAAAGCTAGTGTACACTGACGGCGACACATGTGTAAGGGCTGACGGAGATGGAGGCCTGGAACTGTTCCTCCCAGAGGACTACATAGACAATGCAAATGATGCGCTTGCAGAGCTTGCAATAAACAAGGGCAAGGCCATGGAGTTGGATTCAGACCACGAGCAGGCTATAGGAGTATTCCTGAGCATAATATCTCAGAAGATAAACAGCTACATAGCCAATCCTGAAAACATATCACTGGTCGAAGTACTTACAATAGCAGATAAGCTGGGACTGCTTGAAGGAGACATACCAGTTGACCCGCCTGTCGAGGAAGACAAAACGGCTCCGACAAACGTAACGGTGACGCTCGATTCCAATACGACATCGACTGTTAAGCTTAATCTTTCAGCTCAGGATGAGTCGGGAATTGCAAAGTACTACGTGTACAGAGACGGAGCTGAGGTAAAACAGACTACATCAAGCACGTGGACAGACACAGGACTTACAGCAAACACAACATACATATATACGATAAAGGCTGAAGATACAAAGGGCAACCTGTCTGGCTTAAGTAGCCCGCTTTCAGTAAAGACTGACGCTGAAACTGCCGGAGGCGGCGGTGCAGGCGGAGGTGGCGGTGGCGGAATCACCGAGGAGCCGGGAACTGGCGGAACAGACACCAACACCAACGGAGACAAGGTTGAGGTATCAACAGAAATATCAAAGGATGCCGTTAAGGTAGAGACTGCCGGCAACAACGCTACTGTGAGCGTAGATGCAGGCGAGATTGCCAAGCAGGTTGAAAACCTTATAGCGGCTCTTAAAGACGCGGTGGTAGAGGAAGGCCAGCAGAAAGTAGGCCAGATAGTAATAGACATGGGCGATATCAAGCAGGACAATGTGCAGCTTAGCATACCGGTAGAGGCTCTCAAAAAGGTAGAAGGTGCCAACACTGAAGTAGTAGTTAAGATGGGCGACGTGCAGGTCAACCTGCCACTTGCCAACATAATATCACAGGGCGAAGCGACTACAGGCATAACGCTTGAAATCAAGACTGTAAACGAATTCAGCGAAGTGCAAAAGAAAATGCAGGACAAGACAAACGGCGCGGTAGAAAAAATAAACGTGGCCAAGGTAGTAAGCTTTGAGCTCTACAAAACGACTCAGCAAGGAGAGAAGCTAAAGGCGGACTCAAACTTCAAGAGCAGTGTTAGAGTAGAAATAGACATGAAGGAGCTTTCGATAGATCCTGACAAGACAGTGCTCGTGCATGTTAAGGACGACGGCAGCTTTGACATAGTGGGCGGCAAGATAAAAAACAGCAAGCTTTCGGCAAAGCTTAAGCATTTCAGCAGCTACGCCGTAGTGGAAAGAACAGTTGAAATTCCTGATGCCCTTTCTCACTGGGCTAATAAGAGTATAGGCTCAATGGCGAGCAAGGACGTTGTAAGAGGCTACGCAGACGGCACATTCAAGCCTGAAAACAGCGTTACTAGAGCCGAATTCGCAAAGCTTGTGGTTACGGCAATGGAGCTTGACACGGAGAGCTACGAAGGCGGCTTTGGCGATCTTGACGGCCACTGGGCTGCCGACTACGTACAGACAGCCAAGAACAGCGGCATAATCAACGGCTACGCTGACGGCACATTCAAGCCGGACGGCGAAATAACAAGAGCCGAAATGGCTGCAATGCTCTCAAGGGCTGTTGCAGGCAAGGCGGGCAGCATTAATCTTGCGCAGTTTGCAGACTCACACAAAATACCTGCATGGGCAAGCAAGGGCGTTGAAGGCGCCGTTGCAGCAGAGCTCATGAAGGGCGACACAAACGGAAAATTCAATCCAGAAAAATTAACGACTAGGGCTGAATCAGCTACTGTGGTATACAGGCTGTTCAACAAATAAAGTAAAGTAAGCCCGGCTTAGCCGCCGGGCTTTTTTTGGACAAAAAAAAGGGGTATGCAGACATGAAAGGCAAAATAATAGCCATAACAGCCGCGATATTGTTCGGATTTCTTGGGCTTTTTATGATATTCAAGGACAGCCCGGCGGTCAAATTCATACGCTACGCAGGTGCCAGCATAGTCAGCCATAGCCCTGAAGAGGACAAGCAGATTGAGCGGCTGCAGGAGCAGATAGGCAATGAGATGGACAAGGCAATAGAAGAGGAAATGAAAAAGCAGTCGGCAGAGAACGAGCCGAGTGCAGATAATGAAACTGATGCCGCAGAGCAGCAAGTCCAGAAGCCCCCAACACCCTCAAAGGAGAGCATAGTATCTAAATACAGGGGCAAGCTCGAGGCGCTGAGAGGAGCCTCATACGGACAGATAAACTCGCTGCTTGGACAGGCCAAGGGCGAATACCTTTCATATCCACAGGAGCAAAGAGAAGAAGTCAAATACCAGATAGCGCTCAAATACCTGAGGCTCGCCAGAGGAGCCGAAAGCGCAGTTGACGCCAGATTCAACGCTGTAGCCGGTGAGTTTGAAGCCGAACTTAAAAGAAACGGCCACGCCACAGACGTGGTAGACAAGGCAAGAAGTCAGTACAAGGCTGAAAAAAGGGAAAGAATGGAATATTACATATCAAAGGCCATGTAATTTTAATATGAAAACAAACGAAACGGGGTGAAAGAGTTTGGCAGTCGAAAGCGCATCAGTTTTCATACGCAAAAATCCGGTGTCCGTAAGGAAGACTATACTTTTCTTCATGGACGTGCTGCTTATAAACATATCAGCGGCAGCGGCGCTTTTTATAAGGTTTGATTTTGACATATCGAGCACTTATACATACATCACTCCTACAAACGTCATAATATATACAGCAGTAGTCACAGCAACATTCTACCTCTTCAGCGCATACAAGAGCCTGTGGAGGTACGCCAGCATTGAGGAAATGATAGCCATGGTGGCGGCGTCCATAACTGCGATGCTAGTCATATTCGTGGGATTCGACAGGCACATGCCCCAGCTTCCAAACGGCTTTTACGTGATAAACGCCCTCGGGCTGATGTTCTTCTCCGGCGGCGCCAGGTTCGCGTACAGGGCCGTAAGGCGTATCAAAAACAAGATATTCTTCAGGCGCGCCAAGACGCGGGTGCTCATAATAGGTGCCGGCAAGGCCGGATTCCTTGTAACAAGAGAGCTTTTCATGAACCCCGAGATGGACAAGCTGGCTGTGGGCATAATAGACGACGACCCTGAAAAGCACGGCAGGAAGATGCTGGGCGTGCCGGTTTTAGGCGGAAGGGAAGACATAGCCAGGATAACCGAAAAGCTCGAGGTTGACGAAATATTGATAGCCATGCCTTCGGTGTCCAAGCAGGAGCTAAGAAAGCTCATAGACATATGCAAGGAGACCAGGTGTCGCCTCAAGACGCTGCCGGGAGTGTACGAATTGATAGGTGGCCATGTGGACATAAAGCAGATAAAGGACGTAGAGATAGAGGACCTTCTTGGAAGGGACCCTGTCAAGGTGGACATAGAAAAGATGGCGGGCTACCTGACGGGCAAGACCGTGCTGGTAACCGGCGGGGGAGGCTCCATAGGCTCCGAGCTTTGCAGGCAGATAGCGCCCTTTGGGCCGAGTAGGCTCATAATACTTGATGTATACGAAAACAACGCGTACGAGATACAGCAGGAGCTCACAAGGCAGCATGGCAATAGATTGAACCTTGAAACCATAATAGCGTCAGTAAGGGACGAAAATAGGGTGAGGAGCCTATTTGCCGAGTACAGGCCGGAGGTGGTGTTCCACGCGGCTGCCCACAAGCACGTGCCCCTTATGGAGAAGAGCCCTCTGGAGGCGGTCAAAAACAACATATTCGGCACGCTCAACGTCGCCAAGGCGGCTGACGAGTACGGTGTTCAAAAATTCGTACTCATATCGACGGACAAGGCCGTCAACCCGACGAACATAATGGGAGCATCAAAAAGGGTCTGCGAGATGATAGTACAGTCATTGGGCAGAAAGAGCAGCACTGAGTTCGTCGGAGTAAGATTCGGCAACGTGCTAGGAAGCAACGGCAGCGTAATACCGCTCTTTAAAAAGCAAATAGCGGAGGGCGGCCCGGTGACAGTGACCCACCCGGACATCATAAGATATTTCATGACAATACCCGAGGCCGTGCAGCTTGTCATACAGGCGGGAGCGATGGCAAAGGGCGGCGAGATATTCGTCCTCGACATGGGAGAGCCTGTGCGGATAGCAGACCTTGCAAGGGACCTTATTAAGCTTTCAGGCTTCGAGCCTGGAGTCGACATGGACATAGAGTACACAGGTCTTAGACCTGGTGAAAAGCTCTACGAGGAGCTCCTCATGGCCGAAGAAGGCCTAATGGACACATGCCACGAGAAGATTTTCGTGGGAAGGCCGCTAGAGCTGGACATGGAAAGACTGACAAAGGAACTTGATGTGCTAAGGTCAATCTCTGAAAAAGAGGAGACCGCTGTGTTAGAGTTCATAATGAAAAAGCTAGTGCCTACATACAGGAAAGAGAAAAACGACAAAGAAGAAAAACAGGTGATATGAGCCTGATGAATGTACAGGATGATCCATTCCTATGCTGAATTTTGGCTCAATCGCCAAAGCGGATACATAGTGAATGGATTTTTTATGAAGAAATGTGTTTAATAAGTAAATGTATGGGGTGGATGGTGGTTCCGAGGTGGTATCGAACGGGGATAAGAAAATTTTGACATTTAAATAAAGCGGGAAGGGGTGGTTGTATGATCGGTTACCCAACAATTAAGAGAATTGCAGATTTTATTTTATCCTTGATAGCAATGATTGTACTTTCTCCAGTGTTTCTGATTATAGCAGCATGGATAAAGCTAGACTCAAAAGGGCCAGTGTTCTTCAAGCAAAAGCGAATAGGGAAGAATAAGAAGCATTTCTACATACTTAAGTTCAGGACAATGAGAACTGATACGCCAAGCGACATGCCAACTCATATGCTCCAGAATCCGGATACATTCATAACTAAGAGCGGAAAGTTCCTAAGAAAGACAAGCCTTGATGAACTCCCCCAGATAATAAACATATTTAAAGGGGAGATGAGCATAATCGGTCCAAGACCAGCTCTTTGGAATCAATACGATTTAATAGCAGAAAGAGACAAGTATGGAGCAAATGACATATATCCAGGTCTTACTGGTTGGGCGCAGATAAATGGTAGAGATGAACTTCCTATTGTTGTTAAGGCGAGGAAGGATGGTGTTTATGTTCGAATGATGAGTATAGGGATGGACGTTAGATGTTTCTTTGGGACAATTTTTAGTGTATTAAGTTCGGATGGTGTTGTTGAAGGTGGGACTGGAAATAAAGCGAAAGTTAGTATAAGGAATAATCCATAGTTAATGATACTAGTTCTTTTTGCAATCACCCCGTCAAGTTATTCTAAGAGCGAGGAGTAGTGATGAAATGAAAGTCGTAATTGTAAACTGTTTTGAAACTAACGAAAATAGAGTGCAAATTTTATGCGATTTTTTTGAGAAAAATGAAGACGATGTAATTGTTATTCAATCTGATTTTAAACACATATCGAAATCACATCGTAAAGATAAGATTGATAAACATGTATTTATAAAATCAAATCCATATCATAAGAATCTATCTATTGATCGATTAATATCACATCATAAGTTTTCGAAGGATGCAATGGCAACTGTGGAAAAAGAAAATCCAGATTTGCTTTATGTAATATTTCCACCAAACTCTCTAGCAAAGTTTGCCGCTAAATATAAAAGAAATAATCCAAAGGTCAAGCTAGTATTTGATATTATGGATCTTTGGCCAGAAACAATGCCAATTGGAAAAGCTAAGAGTTTCCCACCATTTATGATTTGGGGCGCTATGAGAGATAAAAGTCTAAAATATGCTGATTTTGTTATTACTGAATGTAATCTATATCAAACTGTTTTAGATAATGTACTTAAAGAAGTTAAAACAGAAACAGTTTATTTAGCAAAAAAAGAAATAGATATAGTTAGTAATACTCAGATTAACGAAGATGAGGTTCATTTAGTTTATTTGGGGTCAATAAATAATATAATTGATATTCCTAAGATAAAAGAGATTATTCAAGCTATCAAAGATATTAAGCCAGTAACACTTCATATAATTGGTGATGGTGAAAAAAAACAAGAGTTAATAGATGAAGCAAAAGCGGCAGGAGCAGTAATCGAATATCACGGTAAGATTTATGATCCTCAAGAAAAACAACGTATTTTCGATAGATGTCATTTTGGATTAAATATAATGAAAAAGAGTGTTTGTGTTGGTTTGACGATGAAATCGATTGACTACTTTCAACATGGAATACCAATTCTTAATAATATAAAATCAGATACTTATGAAATTGTAGAAAAGTTTAATGTGGGGTTTAACATTGTAGATAACTTACTCCATGAAACTATTGCAAGTATTGTGATTCTTAGTAATTATGAAATTTTTGAGATGAAAGAAAGAACCTATTCACTCTTTTCACTTTTATTTTCAACTTCAGCTTTTGAACTAAAGTTACATAAAATAATGAGGGAGATTTAATATGATAAGAAATGAATATGGTTTTAGCGAAGTAGTGAAAAATATTTATTCTCTAATTTATACAAGGATTTTTTTCAGAGGTGCTAGATTAATAAGAAGACCATGCTATATTCGTGGGAAGAAATATTTTAAATTTGGAAGCGGATTAACAACTGGTTATTCATGTAGGATTGAAATGTTTAATGTTGTTGACACCATGAAGTACAAATTGGAGATTGGAAAAAACTGTAAACTAGGTGACCATGTTCATATTGCCGCTGGGGAACACGTAATAATTGGTGACAACTGTCTTATGGCATCAAAAATATATATAAGCGATATTAACCACGGAGATTATACATCAACTACGCACGCATCTAGTCCAGAAATACCACCAGATACTAGAAAACTATCAACAAAGCCTGTTACTATTGGAGATAATGTTTGGTTAGGTGACAATGTGTGCATATTACCTGGTGCGGATATCGGAAATGGATGCGTTATAGGTGCCAATGCAATCGTAAACAGTAGAATTCCAGATAACACCATAGCCGTTGGTGTACCAGCAAAAGTAATCAAACAATATAATTTTAAAAATAATACATGGATGAGAGTGAAGGAATAATTATGAATGTAGGTATATTGCGACTTAATGTGGGCGATTTTGGTAAAATTGGATCATATAATGTTCAAGAAATAGGATTGGCAGTTGAATTAATGAAATTAGACTATAATGTGGAAGTTTTTTATCTTTATAAAGATGTAAAATTAATAGAAGATGACCCCAATTATAACTATGTTCATTATTTGCCGAGAAAAACATTTAAAATGCATGGAATGTTTCAAATGGAATACTTAGAATCATATGAATTAGATGCGTTAATAGTTTTCTCTGATAATCAAATATGGACAGGAAAGGTTATTGAGTGGAGTAAAGGCAAAAATATTCCTTGTATATGCTATTGGGGAGCAGTCTTGTCAACCACGAAAAAACCATTAAACCAGATATATACATGGTTGATTTATCTAAAAAATTATAAGTGGTATCAGAAGTCAATAAATATTAGCAAAACAGGAAAAGTACAGAAAGAATTAACTAAGCATAAAATACCATCTCATGGAATTATAAACGTTGGGTTAGATAAATCCATAATGAAGACGTTGCATAATAATGGGCTTGAATTACGAAAAAAACATAATATCAAGGAGACGAATAAAGTATTATTATATGTTGGTCGATTGGTTGAAAATAAAAATCCATTATTTGCGCTTAATATTTTGAAAGCTTTGTTAGAAGAATCTAAAGATTACTTATTAATTCTCATTGGAGATGGAGTATTGGCTGATAGTGTCGAAAAATTTATTGATTTAAATGACTTAAGTTCCAATATAATTTGGTTAAAAAAAGTACCATACGGTGAAATGTATCAATATTACCAAGCAAGTGACTGTTTAATTAATATATGTTCCGCTGAAATATTTGGAATGGCAATGCTTGAAAGTATGTATTATAAATGTCCTGTTGTTGCAATGAACGCTGCAGGACCTTCTGAATACATAATAGATAATGTAACAGGATATATTTGCTATGATTTGGATATTGATGAATGGAAGAAAAAGATAAGTAAAGCAATCAACAAAGATCCTCAGTTGCTTGAAAATGGACATAATAAAATAAATAATAATTATTTTTGGAGTAACAGCGCTAAGAAATTTGATGCATTGATAAAAAAATATTATTCTTATAATAAGGAGAAAACATGGTTGGAATAGTAATAATTAACTTTAATACTTGGAAATTATCAATGAAATGTGTTGACTCAATCAGAGCAACGTGCAGAACAGCATATAAGATATACATTGTTGATAATCAATCATCTAATGAATCATATGTAAAATTAATAAATGAGTATAAAGATTCTGATGATGTTATTGTATTACAATCGGGGAAAAATGGCGGGTATGGATATGGCTTAAATTTTGGTATGAAAAGAGCATTAATAGACAAATGCGAATATATCATTGCATCAAATAATGACATAGTATATTTAGACAATTCTATAGAATCGTTGCAGGCTAAATTAAAGAATAATGAAGATATTGCAATCGTAGCTGCACAACAACTGGATATTAATAATAATAGGATGGTTTCTGCAATAAAAACAACAGATAGCAAGATGAGAATACTATTTACATATTTGCCAATATACCATTATTTAAATAGAAAAGAACGGTCTATCGAAAGGGAACTATTAAATACTTTTGATGATACAGATGTTTTTTGCCCAAACGGTGGTTGTTATATGTTTAGAAGTTCGATTTTGGAAAAAATAGGATATTACGATGAGCGTATTTTTTTATATGCGGAAGAGAATATAATTGGGAGCAAAATTTCTAATATCAATATGAGAATAGTCCTTTTACCAAATGCTCAAGTTATACATGCGCATAAACAGTCGACTGGTTCGAACAAAGCTCTGCAACAAATGAGATCTGCTGTCAGCTTATTGCATTATGGAAAATACTATCGACATTTCAATAATGCTGATATTATTTGTTTTAAGAGTTTATTTATACTAAACTTTTTTGTTAAGAGTATCTTTTACAAAGAGTATCGCAAGGAATTAAAAAAAATTTCAACGTTGTTTCAACATGGATCCCCGGTTACTTATAATGATGGCATCCCTCAAAACAGTTAAAACGAATCACTGTTAAGCTCTTCTCTGAGAATAGAGCATTGTTACAATGCAAATGCATAACGACGGTATTTGTAACGCATGGAAGCATCATTGTTATGCTAATCTGGGAATAGATGTTTCAATAAAGAAAGTAGAAAATCTGACTCCTTATTATTGTTGTTAAATACACCCCCTAATTTCTACTAAGGTTCTAACTTTTGTTAGAATAATAGAGGTTCACCGACCGATATTTCCAATAAAAGGAGGATATAAAATCGTATAAGAACAGATCAGAACATACTAATGAAATTGCAATAATGTGGTTTTTGTACCAAAATTCAGAAGATGAGCTGTAAATGGAAAGATGTAGTAGAGCTTAAATCAGATAGTAAAAATGCTTTAGAAAACCATGTTAACGAAAATGTGTCGAAATACTGGAAGCATCAGCAAGAGTATGTAAAAAATCAAATTTAACAGGACATTGTCAATGAGCAAATAAGTATAATTGAATATGTTGACGTGTTTATATATGAAGATGTAAGTTATAAGGACGGGAAAAAATAAAGGCTGCTTTAGCGGCAATTAGTAGATATAAGCAGTTGGCTAACCAATGCAATGAGCATTAAGGTTCAAGTGAGTAACATGCATTTCTAAGCAAGAACAAACTATTAGATAAGTAGGTAGTTTTGATTAATATAATAATGATAAAAAGGTGAATTGATGCTGTATATATTGTTGATTTCTATAATATTAATTATAATGATTAGTTATTTTTTTAATTCAAAAGAAATTATTAGCCCTACAATTATCTTATCATCAGGGTATTTAATTAGTGTACTCGTAGCTATATTAAATATTAATAATTGGGGGGATATTAGATATAACACACTGTTTATTATTCTGATATCAATTATCACTTTTTTCATAGGCGAATTATTTGGATCGGAAGTATCAAAAAAGGTTAGCAAAAACTATAATAATACAGAAACAAAACAAATTTTTATAATATCAAGGAAGCAAATTTTTGTAATTTCTATATTTATGATATATATAGCATATATATACTTTCGATACACTTATAACTTGTCTAAGTTAGGTGGAAATCCAGGTGGCATTTTTAATATGCTTTCGTATGCGCGACTCGTTGATGCTAGCGATAGTGAATTTGAAAAAATTGGATTTGTACTAAAATATGGTCTTTATTTCTCAAGAGCATATACTTATTTTGTTCTGTATTGTATTATTCACAATTATTTTACATGTGGGAGCAAGAAAATCCCTCGCTATCAGGTTGTTCCAATTATAATTTATATAGTTCAATCCATATTATCAACAGGTAGAACTCAAATAATGTACATTATTATATATACTTTTATGCTTTCTGTAATTCATATGAAAATTAAAAATAATTGGTCGAATAAGAATGATTACAAAATCTTTAAGAGAGCAATTGTGGTAATTGTGTTAATTTTAGGTATGTTTTGGATTATTGATATGACCTTAAGAGGATCAATTTATGGCACATCAAGAGATTTACTTAGCACTTTATCAAAATATATAAGTTCGTCGCTAATTGCTTTTGATTATTTCGTGAATAATCTAGTTGTTACTGAAAGTTTTGGGAAAGAGACTCTATATAATTTCTGCAGTTTATTGAATAGATTTGGTTTTGACTTTAAAATATATAGTTCAGCTTTGGAATTTACAACATTCAGCGGTGTCAGCACGAATATTTACACTGCATTGAGAAGGTATATTCATGATTTTGGAATTTTAGGTATGCTTTTAATACAATTTATGCAAGGATTTATTTATGCATATTATTTTAATAGCATAAAATACAAAAGGCGTATTGGGAAGAGATTGTTGTTTTACTGTATGTTGATTTATCCAGTTTTCTTTAGCTTTATTGAAGAAAGATTTTTTACTAATATATTATCATTGCCTACACTCGCAGTGGTATTCTTTATAATTGTAATTTGGAGATTTAGAAAGGTAAAAGTATATGAGGAGGTAGAGGATGGAATTGTATAAAAAATTATTGTCAAAAGAATATAAAATGGCAGTTATAGGATTAGGTTATGTTGGAATGCCGATTGCGGTTGCATTTGCTAAGAAGGTTGACGTTATTGGATTTGATCTCAATAAAAAAAAGATTGATTTATATAAATCAGGTATTGATCCAACAAATGAAGTTGGTAATGAAGAGATTAAAAAAACGACAGTTGAGTTCACTGCAGATGAAACAAAGCTTAAAGAAGCTAAATTTCATATAGTAGCAGTTCCAACACCTATCAACTCAGATAAAACACCAGACCTGTTCCCAGTTGAGGGGGCTAGTAGAATTGTTGGACGTAATTTGACTAAAGGATCCATTGTTGTTTATGAATCTACCGTCTACCCAGGTGTAACTGAGGATATCTGTATTCCAATTTTAGAAGAAGAGTCCGGGTTAAAATGTGGAGTTGACTTTAAAATAGGTTATTCACCAGAAAGAATAAACCCAGGTGATAAGGTACATAGGCTTGAGAATATAATCAAGATCGTCTCTGGTATGGATGAAGAAAGTCTTGATGAAATTGCTAATGTTTATGAATTGATTATTGAAGTTGGAGTCCATAGAGCGGGATCTATTAAGGTGGCTGAAGCTGCTAAAGTAGTTGAGAATAGCCAGCGTGATATTAATATCGCTTTTATGAATGAGCTTGCAATGGTTTTTGATCGTATGGGAATTGACACAAAAGAAGTAGTTGAGGCAATGAATACAAAATGGAATGCGCTTGGATTTACCCCTGGACTTGTTGGAGGACATTGTATTGGAGTAGATCCGTATTATTTTATATATGAAGCAGCAAATTTGGGATACCACAGTCAGATTATTCTGTCAGGTAGAAAAATTAATGATGGTATGGGTAAGTTTGTGGCAGATGCAATTATTAAAAAACTCATCTTGGCAAATAAAGTAGTAAGACAAGCTAAAGTAGTTATTTTGGGCGTGACTTTTAAAGAAAATACCCCAGATACAAGAAACTCAAAAGTAGCTGATATTATTGATAACCTCAGAGAATATGGCATAGAACCAATTATTGTTGACCCAGAAGCTGACGCTGATGAGGCTAAACATGAATACGGAATTGATTTAGCAGATATAAATGAAGTAAAAGATGTTGACTGTTTAGTGTTAGCAGTAGCACATGATACATTTAAAAAATTAAGTTGGAATGAAATAGATTCATTATATGGAGATTTTGATAACAAAGAAAAGGTTCTTATTGATATTAAGAGTATTTTAGATAGAAACGAGATTGAAGAAAAAGGTTATAGTTATTGGAGATTATAGAAAATAAGGAGGAAAAAATAAATGAAAGGAATAGTTTTAGCGGGTGGATCTGGAACGAGACTATATCCGCTTACAATGGTTACAAGCAAACAACTGCTACCCGTATATGACAAGCCGATGATCTATTATCCACTATCTGTCCTTATGCTAGCAGGGATAAAAGATATTTTAATTATCTCTACTCCTCATGATTTACCAAATTTTGAAAAACTTTTAGGTGATGGAAGTGAATTTGGTATTAATCTCTCATATGCAGAACAACCATCGCCTGATGGGTTAGCTCAGGCATTCATTATAGGTGAAGAGTTCATAGGCAATGACAATGTAGCAATGATTCTTGGGGATAATATTTACTATGGGAATGGATTTACCTCTATATTAAAAGAGGCGGCTGAAAATGCGCAAAGTGGTAAAGCTACTATCTTTGGATACTATGTCAATGATCCAGAAAGGTTTGGCATTGTAGAATTTGATGAAAATGATAAGGTTATTTCAGTTGAAGAAAAACCTCAAAATCCAAAGTCAAATTATTGTATTACAGGTCTATATTTTTATGATAGTAGAGTTGTTGATTTTGCTAAAAAAGTTCAGCCTTCAGCTAGAGGGGAACTTGAGATTACAGATTTAAATAGAATGTACCTCGAAGACGGGACTCTTAATGTTAAACTGCTTGGCCGTGGATACGCTTGGCTAGACACAGGAACGATGGATAGTCTTGTTGAAGCTGCGGAGTTTGTACAGATGATTGAAAAAAGACAAGGGATTAAAATTTCAGCGCCTGAAGAAATAGCATATCATAATGAGTGGATTGATAGAGATACGTTTCTTCAATCCGCTGAAAAATATGGAAAATCGCCATATGGTCAGCATTTAAGAAAAGTAGCTGAAAGGAAAATTCGTTATTAAGGTGGAGGACATGATATGAATATAATTAAAACTGAAATTGAAGATGTTTTAATAATTGAGCCCAGGGTATTTGGCGACCATAGAGGGTGGTTCACTGAAACATATTCAAAAGAGAAGTTTAAAAATCTCGGAGTGGACATAGATTTCGTACAGAGCAATCACTCATTTTCAGCTCAAAAAGGTACTTTGAGAGGACTGCATTTTCAATTGAATCCCAAAGCTCAAACGAAGCTTGTCAGATGTACAAAAGGTAAGATACTCGATGTGGCGGTGGACCTTAGGAAGGGATCTCCTACATACAAACGTTGGATTTCTATTGAGCTTACAGCGGAGAATAAAAAACAACTGTTAATTCCTAAGGGATTTGCACATGGGTTTGTAACGTTAACCGATGATGTCGAGGTACAGTACAATGTCGATGAATACTATGCGCCAGAATGTGATAGAAGCATAAAATTTGACGACCCCGAAATAGGTATCGACTGGGGAATAGAAAATCCGATCCTTTCAGATAAGGACTTAAAAGCACCGTTGCTTAAAGACAGTGACGTGGACTTTAGTATAAAGGTTCTAGTAACTGGAGCAAACGGTCAATTAGGCCATGATGTTTTTAATAGACTTAGAGAGTTAGGAATAGATGCAATTGCTACAAGCAGGGATACACTTGACATAACGAACAAGAGCCAGGTAGAGGAAGTTATGTTAAAGGAGAAACCGAATGTAGTTGTACATTGTGCAGCATACACTGCGGTGGACAAGGCGGAAGATGAAAAGGAAATTTGCTATGCGGTAAATGTTGAGGGAACCAGGAATATCGCTGAAATGGCTAAGAGAATAGATGCAAAGGTGGTTTATATAAGTTCGGATTATGTATTTGATGGAAATGGTGATGAGCCTCACGTAGAAGATAAGAATACAAACTCCGTGAATTATTACGGATATACAAAAGAGCAAGGTGAAAAAATAGTTAAAGAGACTTTAGATAAGTATTTTGTAGTTAGGACTTCGTGGGTTTATGGTAAAAGTGGAAATAATTTTGTGAAGACAATGCTTAAGCTTGCGGGAACCAAGGACGAGATAAATGTTGTCAGTGATCAAATTGGAGCACCAACGTATACGAAGGATCTAGCTTCACTTGTTTGCGACATGATTCAAACAGCACAATATGGAACTTATCATGGTGTTAATGAAGGGTATATAAGTTGGTATGAATTTGCTAAAGAAATATTCAAAAAAGCGGGATTGGAAATAAAAGTGAATCCTATATCTTCTGAGGAGTATCCGACAAAAGCCAAAAGGCCAAGGAATTCAAGACTGTCTACTCAGAATCTTGATAAGGCTGGATTAAAGAGATTGCCTGAGTGGAAGAATTCTCTTCAGAGTTATATTGAGGAGTTAAAGACTCAAAGTTAAGAGGTTGATATATTGAACGGTAAAGCGATTAGCTTCATTAAAAATTTTTCTTATACACTAATATCTAACTTAATATCGCTAATCGTTTCGGCATTAGTGGTTTTAATAATCCCAAAGCTCATTGGTGTCGAAGAATATGGATTCTGGCAGTTGTATTTGTTCTATTCTTCTTATGTGGGCTTCATGCATTTTGGATGGAATGATGGAATCTATTTGAGATATGGTGGCAAGAGATATGAAGAGTTGAACAAGCAACTGTTTTTTTCGCAATTTTGGATGCTTGTTTTTTCGCAGGCTGTAATTGCAGTATTAATATTTATATTTTCGGTATATATTACAGCTGATAATAACAGACTATTCATATTGCAGATGGTGGGTTTAGTTTTAGTCATTGTGAACACAAGATACATGTTACTATTTATTCTTCAAGCCACTAATAGGATTAAGAACTATGCTTATATAACTATGATGGATAGGTTGGTATACATCGTTCTTATCATTCTGTTTCTAGTATTTGGGATTAGAGATTATAAATTGATGGTAGCTGCTGATTTAGTAGGAAAGGGAATATCTCTTACATACGCAATGTACTGCTGTAAAGATATTGTTTTTCAAACAATCACGGAATTCTATTTTAGTTGCAGTGAAGCAATTAAAAATATTAGCGTAGGCATCAAATTAATGTTTGCTAATATAGCAAGCATACTAATAATTGGCGTTATTAGATTTGGTATTGAAAGGTCTTGGGATGTTGCTACTTTTGGGAAAGTATCTTTGACGTTAAGCGTATCAAATTTAACGATGATATTTATTAATGCTGTTGGAATTATTATGTTTCCGATTTTAAGAAGGACGGATAAAGACAAATTACCAAATATCTACATTATAATGAGAGATTTTTTGATGGTAATATTATTAGGTATTTTATTAGCCTACTATCCATTAAAGGTGATTATGTCAGCGTGGTTGCCACAGTATGCCGAAAGCTTGATGTATATGGCACTTGTATTCCCAATGTTTATATATGAAGGCAAGATGGCTCTTCTTATAAATACCTATTTGAAAGCGTTGAGGAAAGAAAAAATAATGCTTTCAATAAATTTGATATCTTTGGTATTGAGTTTGTTTGTTACAGTGATCACAACAAAAATGCTAGGAAATTTAGATTTGGCAATTGGATCGATTGTTGCGTTATTGGCTTTTAGATCTGTATTGTCTGAAGTGTTTATATCCAAGATACTTAAAATTTCAATGCATAAAGATATAATACTCGAGCTAGCATTAACATTGATATTTATTTTGTCGGGATGGTTTATAAATTCGTGGCATATGGTTTTGGTTTATGGAATGGGTTATATTTTTTACATAATCATCAAGAAAAAAGATCTCATTCGAACAATGAGTAGTATAAAAGTTTTAATAAAAGCGAAGGAGTGTTAAAAAAATGAAAACGATACTAGTAACAGGTGGTGCGGGGTTCATTGGAAGTAATTTTGTTAAGCTTATGTTGGAAAGGCATCCTGAATATAAAATCATAAATGTTGATGCGCTTACTTATGCAGGTAATCTGGAAAATTTGAAAGGTATAGAGGATAATAAGAATCATACTTTTGTGAAAGCGGATATTAGGGATAGAGATAAGATTGAAGAAATTTTCGAAAAACATGATATTACTTCAGTTGTAAACTTTGCGGCAGAGTCACATGTAGATAGAAGCATTGAAGAACCAGAAGTTTTTTTGACTACAAATGTAATTGGTACGCAGGTACTGCTCGACACGGCAAAGAAATATTGGAAAGTTAATCCAAGTGACAAGTACTGCAAAGAGTATAAAGCGGATGTTAAATTCCTTCAGGTTTCTACGGATGAAGTTTATGGTGCATTGGGCGAAACTGGTATGTTTGTTGAGACAATGCCTCTAATGCCAAACAGCCCGTACTCTGCTTCAAAAGCTAGTGCCGATATGATTGTAAGAGCTTACAATGAAACATTTGGTATGCCAGTCAATATTACACGTTGTAGCAACAACTATGGACCATACCAGTTTCCAGAAAAATTGATTCCGCTTATGATAAGCAATTGCTTGAAAGAAAAAGACTTGCCTGTCTATGGGGATGGAATGCAGGTAAGGGATTGGCTACATGTGTCAGATCACTGTGCTGCTATTGATACAGTTCTACATAAAGGTGTTAATGGAGAGGTTTATAACATTGGTGGAAATAACGAGAAAGCCAACATCGAAATTGTAAAATTGCTGATAAAATCACTTGGCAAGAGTGACGATTTGATTAAATATGTTAAAGATCGTCCAGGACATGATAGAAGATATGCTATTGATAATATTAAAATAACAACTCAATTGGGTTGGGAGCCGGCATATACTTTTGAGCAAGGTATGAAAGAGACAATTCAATGGTATCTGGATAATACGGAATGGATGGAAAATATTATATCTGGAGATTATATGGAATATTATGAACAGATGTATGCTGAGGCGTATGAAGAAGTAGCAGCAACAAGATTATAGAAATAAGCTAGTGTGCCATCAAAAAATTATTCGCTTAAATCTCTGTTCTGGGCAGATGACAAAGGTGGATATCCACTCAATTAACAAATTTAATTTGGATGCTAGCTTAGTTATATAGAAGTCTGAGTGCCAGGAACCAAGTTAATAAATGTTTGAGATTATTGCCATGGAGTGGTGTGAATTAAGTAAATAAAAAGAGGTAGTTATGGAAGCTTTAAACTTTATAATGGAACTAATTACAAAGGAATCTACAGTGGCGCTTACGGCGGCAGTGCCAATGGTGGAAGTAAGGGGGGCTATTCCGGTGGGAGTGGCCATGGGCCTTTCACCGATGAACGCTCTTGGGATGGCGCTTCTAGGCAGCATGATTCCGGTGCCCTTCATACTTTTTCTCATAAGGCCAATATTCCAGATGCTGCTAAAGAGTGATCATTTCAAGGGCTTTATCCATCGACTCACGCACAAGACTCTTGATAAGAGTGACAAGGTGAGAAAGTACGGCTTCTGGGGACTGCTTATATTCGTAGCAATACCTTTGCCTGGCACGGGCGTGTGGTCCGGCTCATTGGCGGCGGCGCTTCTGGACATGCGTTTTAAAATAGCATTCCCGGCGATATTCCTTGGAAACGTAATCGCCGGACTTATAATGACTGCCCTAAGCTACGGGGTGGCAGGAGCCATAGGAAGCGGGGTATAACAAAGTACATAAGAAAGCATGTATGGATTGTATATTCAGAGAATAGATCTTGGCAATGGAGGACTGACTTATGGCTATATTGGTTACAGGCGGAGCGGGATACATAGGAAGCCACACATGCGTTGAGCTGATCTGACATTAAAACAGTAGATACTCTAAAAATCTAGTTGAAAAACCCTTAATATGGAGGTTGGAATGGCTTCTTTAAGAAAGATTTGATTTTATTTTAGGATTTGCTATTCTCCGAATTGTCCACTATAATGAATCACTTGTTAGCAGGGTGCTATTATTAGCGGCATCGATGGTAGAAATGAATAGAAAATGTGTATATATTTAATACAATTCAAAAAAACAAAAAAGAGCCACTAGGGCTAGCTATTGAATCAAATTAACATTGTTCTAGGCAAGTCGTCTTATTTCAGATGGCGTCAAGGAAGTCTTTGATTGAATTCTTATATTGTTATAATAGTGAATAAATTCGTTGATTAATTTTTCGGCTGTCTTTTGAGTATCCAGAATGGTTCTGTATATACACTCAAGCTTGAGCGTGGCAAAAAAGCTTTCAATCACGGCGTTGTCTGTAGGAGTTCCCTTTGCAGACATAGAAGCATTTATATTGTTCTTTTTTATGAAGTTGTTATATTGCTTGTTTGAAAATTGGGCTCCCTTGTTGCTATGTGGGTTTTGCTTTTGCCTATTAATATGCCGGATTTTGCAAGCTCTCTTTGCATCCGTCTGTATCCAAGTGTATCATGATGCTTGTTTTGAATTTCAATGATTTTATTTAAAATTATTTCTTCGCAGTTGTCTCTCCCCATTCTGTGAAGCCACTTGTAGTATCCGCTTCTGGAAACCTCGAGAAATCTGCACAGCCTTACAATTGGCATTTTATCGCAGAATTTTTTTATTATTGAAAAGCGAATAGATTTTTTTGATTATAGCATTAATTGGATTTATTGAAAAGAATGTGGGTTTAAGACAAGCCTTGCGGGAGGAAGCATGATTATAAGATGCACAAAAAAGCTGATGGACGAACTGGGGTTGAAGCCGACGCTTCAGAAAGAGGAAAGTCCTTTGTTTTCATGGCATGCCAACCTTATAACCATAGGCAGAAAAAAGGCCGTCGTTATGGTCAATGACAGCAGCAGGTACGCCATAGTTTTGTTCGGACTCAAAAAGAGGGATTTTCAAAACCTGCGAAAACTTATTTTGCAGGCGATTGTGGACGCATTCAGGGAAGAATGCCTAGATGATGAGGTGGCGGCACAATATATAAGCGGTGCGGGAGAGATTTTATTCGCAAAGGCAGTGGACAGGTCTTCACTTGCAAGGGTCAACAAGGCGGCTGGACTTGTGGATGCTTATTATGATTATGTCCTAGAGGATTCAATCATTCAAAGCCCTTTGAGCATTAAGATAAGCAGAATGCTGGTAGGTGCAGGAAAGGGCCCTAGGGAATACAAGTATCCGAATGAGGAGCTCTATGCTGATCTGGAAGAGCTTTGCAAAGTGCCGGCGTTGAGGTGCAGGGCTGCTGTGATAAATGTCAGGCTCGACTTGGAGCGCTTTGACGTTTGGAGAAGGATCATAGTTCCTCTAAACTATACATTCGAGATGCTGCACAAGACTCTGCAGGCAGCATTTGGGTGGAAGGACTATCATTTGCATGAGTTTTTCCTATATATTGAGAAGGCACCTGTGGATATTGAGTACATCAACCATCCGGGCTTTCACAAGAATGGATACAAGCCATTGATGAACTTGGTCTGCGACGAAGAAGCCTTTGCATATCCCAGCGATGTGCCTATGCGCATGGAAAATGAGGTAAGGATTTCAGACTGCTTTGAGCTTGGCTGCAAATCAGCCAAGTACGTGTATGATCTGGGTGACGATTGGCAGCACTACATAGAAATAGAAGAAGTAATAGACGACTTTAGAAGCAACTATCCGGTATGCCTTGAAGGGATCGGGGATACTCCTCCCGAGGATGTGGGTGGGGAATCGGGATATGAGAATTTTGTAAGGGCGATGGCGGATGAAAATGATCCTGAGCATGATGAATATCTCCTATGGTCGAAGGGAACGGGTTATGAAGGCTTTGACATTGAGAAGGTGAACAGGAGGCTTAGATTTCTATTCAGGTAGAAGGAGATTTCAGAATTTACGTGCCTGACACGAACGAAGGAACATATTGCGATGAAAAATTGGGGAGGTGCCATCAAGGCACCTATTTTATTTTAATAAATTCAAATATTCATCCAAACGCTCTTCGACATACTCGGCAATCATCCTTACCATAGGTTCGGCCGTGCCGTCCCTGTAATACATGTCGAAGCACTCGTAATATCTTCTACGGTCTGCAAATTTCACATTGATAGGCGGATAGCCATTTTGCATAAGAGTGAAATTGAGTATCAGTCTGCCTGTACGGCCATTGCCGTCAATAAACGGATGGATGCCCTTGAATCTGAGGTGAAACAGCGCCGCACTTTCTATGGGATGAAGCTTTGTATTTTCAAACTCCGCCACAAGCTGCTCCATCTGTACTGGCACAAGATACGGCTGCGGAGGCTTATGGAATGCGCCCATGATTTTGACTGGGATGCGGCGATATACGCCCCTGTCTTGCGGCATGTCAATAAGCACAAGGGAATGTATATCCTTGATGACTTTTTCTGAAAACGCCTCATTGGTGGTGACTAGCTGCTGCACATAGTAGAATGCGTCGCGGTGTCCTACTGCTTCAAGGTGATCCTTCAGCGGTTTTTTGTCAATTGTGATGCCTTCGAGTACCATGGCTGTTTCCTGGAGGGTAAGCGTGTTGCCCTCGATGGCGTTGGAATTGTATGTGAACTCGATTAGGAATTCTTCCTGCAGCTGCTTCAATTCCCCTTGAGTCAAAGGACGTCTTTTAGTTAGTTCTTCCTTTAGGGAGTCAATCCTACTGAATAAGACTGCATATTCGTCCGGAATCATTTTGCCTCGCAATCTTCTTCCGTCTGCAGGCTTCAAAGCGTTAGCAGGTATCAGGTAGGAACGTCCTTTTTTGATTACACCTTCAATTTTCCCCTCTTCACATAGCGTCCGGACGCGGCGGTCTGAGAGTCCCCATTGTTCCGCTGCCTGCTTGACTTTGATATATTCCATAGGCCAGACCTCCTTTTGCAATTGCCTTGTGAACAGTATAATATGAATTCGGAATGATATCAATGAAAAAATGCAAATAAAGAATCATATTATTCCTATAAATGTGGAGTGGCTTATTTATTATGTTTTTGTTCGGTCATAGTAACTCAGACTAGCATGTACAACATGCAATTTAAATCCTACTCCCAATTTTTATAATTGCCGCTTCCCTTAATTTTTCAAGCGGGTAGAGTTTGTAGAGCTGTTGGCATGTGTAAGTCAGTTTGATTGTATGTACATCCTTCGCTTCAGAACCCTTTTTTAATAACTCTTCCCATGATATATCAGCAGTATTCCCATTATTCCCAAGACGTTCCTTTTCGTTAGATGCCAAAAGATGTGTCACACAGCAGGTTTGATGAATATCAAGCGCTCTATTAAAATCACCGAAATAATCCTTAAGATTGATCAATGCATGCAAGCTTGTTATAAAATGAAGTTTCAAAATATCTGGCGATTGAATGTAGATAGACAAAAGATATTCTAGGAATGTACTTGTTTTGTATTGTTGATCTCCTTCTATCACAAACCCCATATCCTTGTAATGTGGATTATCATAAAGCGCCTTCATTCGTTTGCCCAATGTATTTTGGGACATAATAGTATCTTTGATTGTCTGCTGGATTTTTAGCTGCTCGATCTCTGCAGCAAAATCTGTGCCTTTTACTGTTTGGTTGAAAATATCCGCCTCACGATAAGCCGTAATATAATAAGCAAGCGCCCTTGCAACCTCGTCAATCAATGCTTCATCGTCCTTGTAGCCCTCAACAGCATATGCAAGTCTGATTAAAACATGAAAAAGTCCCGAAGACATACCAAGATCGTAATTATTCAGTACCAAGCGTATTACATCATCGGCACCGCGCAATGCGATTTCTTCTTTGATCTTGTCAAGGCAGCCTTCATAAAGATCCCTTTTCCCAATACAAGCTTCAATTGTTTCAACTTTAGGATATTCAATCTTCACACGGCCGATATTGAAATGATCGACAAAATAATCGGAGTATTCCTTTACGCGTTCCAAACTTCTAGTCATCTTGTAAAGTGCCAGTTGTGCCATTGGCAGATGGTTCACAAGACCGTCCATATAGGGTGTATATTTTTCGGCATAACTGTTAATCTGTTCACTTAGTTTCATGATCGCACACTCCCTTGGAATTTTGTGTTGAAATCTATGATTATCATAGAAATCGGTCTTTTTCTGTTTCTGTAGCTATTTACATCATTTGATGGTACAATTTAGTATTTTTTAATTATACCCCTCTTTGACTACGACTTTCAAAGAAGCAAATTCAAGACGTGATTTTTGTGCAATCATTGCAAATATAGTCGATATGCAGCCGGAAAGTCCCATTAAGGCTAATTCAAGTGCGGTTGCACCGACATCGTCGCCACCCTGGCTTTCTGGAAGATCTATTAAAATCTCGTGTCCTCTGTCGTTATCCACCTTTGAATGAAAGCCATTAACCCATAAAGCTGTTGATTTCATAATCATAATTAAATTGCTTCCTTGTTAACAACTTATTTAATCAGAATAGGGAGCTTGTTCGAGGGTATAATTTCAGCATGAAAACAAGATTTCTGGCTGCAGTTTGGCGTGTAGGCCGATAAGATTGTGGCTTTTATGTGGGGATGATGTGGATGAAGCTAGGTATTGTAGGTCTTGGGAAGATGGGTTACAATTTAACGCTCAATATGATGGATAAAGGGCATGATGTGATCGCATACGACATATCGCAGGCAAGTGTTGAAGCGGCTAGGAAGGAGGGCATCCAGACGGCGGGAAGCCTGGAGGAGCTGTGCGCTGGGCTGGGGGATGGAAAGACGGTGTGGACGATGGTGCCGGCTGGGGAAGCCGTCGAATCGGTAATATATGGCCTCAAGTGCTGCATGGGGCAGGGCGATACAATAATAGACGGGGGGAACTCCCATTACAAGGATTCGATAAGGCGGCACGATGAGCTTCTGGAAAGGGGCATAGGATTTATTGACGTAGGCACAAGCGGCGGAGTAGAAGGCGCCAGAAGGGGAGCCTGCATGATGGTAGGCGGAGAAGAAGAGGAATTCAAAAGGCTGGAGGCCTTGTTCGGGGATTTGTGCGTCGAGGGCGGCTGCGCATATCTTGGAAGGAGCGGAAGTGGCCACTTTGCCAAGATGGTCCATAATGGAATAGAATATGGTATGCTCCAGGCCATTGGTGAGGGATTTGAAATAATCCAAAGGAGCGACTTTGAAATCGACACTGAGAAACTGGCTGGCGTTTGGAGCAACGGATCCGTGATAAGGGGCTGGCTCATGGAGCTCTGCCAGAGGGCCTTCCAAAACAGCCCGCAGCTGGAAGGCGTAAATGGCAAAATAGCATCCTCGGGAGAAGGGCTGTGGACGGTACAGGAGGCCCTTGAGCTGGGCGTTCCGGCAAGCGTGATAACCCAGTCTCTGCTTGCAAGGTATGCATCAAACGACGACGACTCTTTTTCTGCAAAGCTGATATCGTCGCTAAGGCGCGAGTTCGGCGGACACGATGTGGCAAAGTAGAACGCGGAGGTGAATTATGTGCTTTTTTGTCTTGTTTGGAGGAAGCGGGAATCTTAGCATGAAAAAGCTTCTGCCGGCCATGTATAACCTTGAATTCGAAAACATGCTCCCGGAGGGGCTTGCGATATTCGCAGCAGCCAGGGGTGACATTTCAGATGAGGAGTTCAGGCTCGCAGCAAAGAACAGCGTTTCAAAATATTCGAGGTTCGGATATGACGAGCAGGTATGGGAAAGGTTCAAGAGCAGGCTCAACTACAGAAAACTGGACTTTGAGCATGTTGACGATTACAGGAAGCTTGAATCAGAGCTTGAAGGCTTAGAAAAATTGCACGAAAATCCGGCCGGGAGGGTTTACTATCTTGCAGCATCCCCGGAATATTTCAGCCCCATAGTCAAAAATATTAAAGCTGCGGGAATGTCTCTTGGAAATGGAAGCTGCAGAAGGCTGGTCATAGAAAAGCCATTTGGCAGAAGCCTTGCAAGCGCCAGAAGGCTCAACAGAGAAATCAGAAACGTGTTTCCGGAAGAGAGCATATACAGGATTGACCACTATCTGGGCAAGGAGATGATACAAAACATAATGAGCATAAGGTTCACAAACGCCATATTCGAGCCTGTGTGGAGCTCAAAGTACATAGACAACATACAGATATCGATACTTGAAGATGCGGGGCTTGAGGGCAGGGGGGAGTACTATGAAAGCTCTGGGGCTCTTAGGGACATGGTGCAAAACCATATAGTCCAGCTCATGTCGCTTGTTATGATGGAACGGCCTGCAAGCCTTGATCCGGAGGACATACGGGACCAGAAGGTCAAGGTCATAAAAAAAATCAGCGGAATAACGCCTGAAGATATAGACAAGAACCTGATTATCGGGCAGTATACAAAGGGCGTTGCAGACGGGGAAAAGCTTGAAGGCTATAGGCATGAAAAAGGGGTGGCAAAGGATTCTGCAACAGAGACATATGCGGCGCTTAAGCTGAGCGTGGCAAACTCAAGGTGGAAGGGGGTGCCAGTGTATGTGAGAACTGGCAAAAGGCTTAAGGAGAGGCTTGCCAGCATAGTTGTGGAGTTCAAGGACTTTTCAAGCATATACGGCCTTAAGGCCTACAGCGGTCTTGCACCGAATCTGCTGATGATAAAGATATACCCCGAGGAGGGGATATCTTTCCAGTTCAACATGAAAAAGCCCGGCAGTTTCGACAAGATAGTGCCCTTCAGCATGAGCTACTGCAAAAGCTGCGAATTCAGGAAGTTCACGCCGGAGGCTTATGAGAGGTTAATACACGATGTCATTGAAGGGGATTCCACGCTATACGCCAGGTGGGACGAAATTGAAAGATCCTGGATGCTTATAGACAGCATATTGGACTGCAAGGTCAGAAAGAGGGAAAATCTGCATACTTATAGCGCGGGAAGCAACGGGCCGGAGGAGGCAGACAGGCTGCTGGAAAAGGACGGCAGGCGTTGGTGGAATTAAAGCGGAAACCAACCTAGTGCCTAATAAAATGAAAAAGCACCGCATTGATGAGAATCGACTTTAGGTTGATTCTCATTTTGGTTTTGTATGCGAGTATTGTATGTTGAATGCAATTTGGCTGGTAACGGCAGCAGATTTTACAAGTATCCTTGATTATTATGCGAATTATCTGTACAATTTCACTTATATATATTTTACTGGGGGACGGCTATGAAGACGGTTTCAAGGGAGCTTTTCGATTTCTACGAAAAAAACTACAGGGCTTTCAAGCTCATAATGGAGGCCACGTTCGACGAGATAACCATAACGGACGAGAAGGGTGTATTTCTTACTGTCAGCAATTCCTGCGAGAGCATATTCGGAAGGCCCATATCCGAGGTTGTGGGCAAGACCTGCTACGTCCTGGAGGAGGAAGGTGTGTTCAGCAAGTCGGTCACCAAGATGGTCTTGGAAAACAAGATGAAGACCACGATGGTCCAGGACACGGGCGGAGGAAGGCGGCTCATAGTGACTGGAATCCCCATGTTCGACGATGACGGCTCGCTAAGCGGCGTCATAAACATATCAAGGGACATAACGGAGGTTGAAAAGTTAAGCAGCCAGATGGAGGAGGCGCAGCATCTTCTGGGCTGGTACAGCGAGGAGCTCAAAAAGCGAAGGAGCGTCGAAAAAAGCGACATAGTCGCAAGCAGCGCCAGTATGAAAAAGATAATCGAAACCATAACCCACATAGCCGATATTGGAGCCACGATCCTCCTTACGGGCGATACGGGTGTGGGCAAGGGCCACATAGCAAAGGCCATACACAACATAGGCAGAAAGAGCGAAAAGCCCTTTGTTCAGATAAACTGCGGGGCAATACCTGAAAACCTCCTGGAGTCGGAGCTTTTCGGCTACGAAAGGGGGGCTTTCACAGGCGCGAGCAAGGACGGCAAGAAGGGCCTTTTTGAAATAGCCGGCGAGGGCACCATATTCCTCGACGAGATAGGCGAGATGCCGCTGCAGCTCCAGGTCAAGCTGCTTACCGTGCTTGAGGAGAAGGAGGCCTTTCGTGTGGGAGGCACAAAGCCGTTTAAGGTCAGTGCCAGGATAATAGCAGCCACAAATAAGAACCTCAAGCAGTTTTCAGATGAGGGCAGGTTCAGGAGTGATCTTTACTACAGGCTCAACGTCATGCCTATACACATACCGCCTCTGCGGGAGAGGCCGGAGGACATAATCGTGCTCGCAAACAGTTTCCTAGCCAAGTTCAATGAAAAGTACGGCGTCATGAAGCGGCTTTCGCCAAAGGCCTACGATGCGCTTTTGCATCACGGCTGGCCGGGGAACACGAGGGAGCTTGAGAACATAGTCGAAAGGCTTGTAATCACATGCGTTGGCAGCGAGATAACATGGGAGCACGTGTTTGAGCTGTTGCCTAGCGAGTCGAGTTTTAGCCTGCAGGTGGGGGATGTGGTGCCGCTTCGCAGGGCGCTTGACGAGCTGGAGGAGAAGCTTGTTCTCAAGGCATATGAGAAGTACGGCTCCACCAGAAAAATAGCCCAGGCCCTTGAAATAGACCAGTCCACGGTGGTTCGGAAGCTAAGGAAGATAAGAGAAAACTTTAAATGGTGATGCAAAACTGCAAAGGTTGTGATGCAAATGCGCATCGAAACCTTTGCTTTTTTTTTTGCTTTTGTGATGAAGCTTGGGTCTTTGAAAAGTTGGAATATTAAAAAAATGCGGCTGAAGACGTTGGTTTTCAAGGAAAGCTGAAAATTGCTGAAGTTTTTTGAAGGTTTTGGCACGGAAGTTGCTCTATAATATGGCATGCTGGCCAGGCAGTAATAAAAGAAAGAGCAGAGGTGATATGACAAAATGGAAACCAACCTACAAAGAATCAGGACGGCAATAGAGGATATAAGCAGGTTCAACAGCACGCCGGGAAACGGCTGCACCAGGTTTTCATACAGCAAAGAAGACAGGATGGCCAAGGACTACATAATAGAAAAGTGTCTCAAGCTGGGCCTTTCGGTGAAGGTCGATGCGGTGGGCAACATCAGGGCAAGGCTTGAGGGCACGAATCCTTCGCTGCCTGTGATAATGGTGGGCTCGCACATAGACACTGTCCGCCACGGGGGCAACTTTGACGGAGTTGTGGGCGTGGTTGGCGCGATGGAGGCTGTCAGCACGCTTGTGGAAAACGATGTCAAGCTTGAGCATCCAGTGGAGATAATAGTGTTCGCAGAGGAAGAGGGCTCCAACTGCGGCTCGACTATGGTGGGCAGCAAGGCGTTGACGGGCAAGTACGACATATACGACTTGCACAGTCTCAAAAGCCCATCGGGAGTGTCCTGCTACGAGCTGGCAAAGGGCTTCGGGCTGAATCCGGACCAAATAGGCAAGCACGTGTTGAGCCCGGATGAGATAAAGGCCATGGTGGAGCTCCACATAGAGCAGAGCGTAGTGCTCGAGCGGGAGGGCCTGCCGATAGGAATAGTGGAAGCCATAGCGGGAATGAAGACCATAAGGATAGTGGCCGAAGGCGTGCCAAACCATGCCGGAGCAACGCCTATGGGCATGAGGCAGGATCCGATGGCCGCAAGCGCCCAGCTCATAAGCGCCGTAGAGTTCATAGCAAGGCACAAGGCGCTGCCTGACACGGTGGCCACGGTGGGCAGGATATTCTGTGAGCCGAACGTGCCCAATGTAATACCGGGAAGGGTCGAGTTCACTGTGGACATAAGAGACGTGGAACCACAGGGGATAGAAACGGCAAGGGAGCTCATAGAAAGAGAGCTGGAGGCGGTATCCAAGGCTTACGGTCTGAGAATATGGTCCGAATCCATAGGCGAGTCTGAGAGCATAAGACTTTCGAAGGCTGTCTCGGGTGCCATAGAGGAGTCGGCAAGGGAGCTTGAGATACCTCACATGAGAATGAACAGCGGGGCGGTCCACGATGCGGCCATGCTCGCTGGCATTACCGAGGTTGGAATGATATTCGTGCCAAGCAGGAACGGCAGGAGCCACGTGCCGGAGGAGCACACCGACTACGAGCACATCAAGCTGGGCTGCGACATTCTTCTTAGGACAATAATGAAAATCAGCGAAATGAAATAGATTTTGACAGCGGTGCAAACTATAATTCATGGGGAGGATTTGAAAATGAGCATGCTAATTAAAAACGGTGTAGTGGTTACTGCTTTTGACGAGTTCAAGGCGGACATATTGGTGGAAGACGGCAAGATAAAGGCGATAGGCAAGGATCTTGACGCGGCGGGCTGCGAGGTTGTGGACGCCAAGGGCATGTACGTGCTTCCGGGCGGAATAGACCAACACGTTCACTTTTCATTCGACTACAAGGGCTCGAAGGTAAGGGGCTTTGAAACTTCAAACGCGGCAGCGGCAGGCGGAACTACTACTGTAATAGAGTTTGTCAATCAGGTAAAGGGCAAGGGACTTGTGGAGTCAATGGAGGACTACAGAAAAAGCGAGGTTGAGGGAGTTGCAATGGTAGACTATTCCCTTCACGGCGTAATAACAGATCCAAGGCCCGAGGTTTTCGGCGAGATGCAAAGCTTTGTGGATGCGGGCTATTCGACAATAAAGCTGTTCATGGCGTACAAGGGGATGTTCTTCCACGCTGACGACGATGCGATACTAAACGCCCTCATGGCTGCAAAGGATGCTGGCGTTACCATAATGGTGCACGCCGAGAACGCCGACGCCATAGATGTGCTTCAAAAAAGACTTGTGGCAGAAGGCAAGACAGAGCCGTACTACCACGCTGTTTCAAGACCTCCACTTGTTGAGGCTGAGGCCACCAAGAGAGCCATATACCTTGCGCAGATGGCAGACGCCCCAATATACATAGTGCACGTTTCGTGCAAGGAGGCTATAGACGAGATAAGAAACTCTTATGTTGCGGGAATACCTGTATACGGCGAGACCTGCTCGCACTATCTCGTACTTGACGAGTCGAACCTTGCAAAACCTAATTTTGAGGGAGCCAAGTACGTGTGCTCGCCGGCTCTGAGGACTCCGGACCACCACGAGGCGCTTTGGGATGCAATAGACATGGGCTGGCTCAACGCTGTAAGCTCTGACCACTGTGGCTTTGACTGGAAGGAGCAAAAGCACATGGGATTCGACAGCTTCACAAACATACCAAACGGGGCCCCTGGGCTTGAAAACCGCCTGGCGGTGCTTTGGACATACGGAGTCGAAAAGAACAAGATATCAAGGCAAAAGCTCGTTGACATATTTGCCACTACTCCGGCCAAGATTAACGGCATTGCAGACAGGAAGGGCCACATAGCTGTGGGCTACGACGCTGACATTGTAATATTCAACCCTGAGTACAGGGGCGTAATGAGCAATGAAGGCTGCCTGCACAACGTTGACTACAGTCCGTATGAAGGCATGGAGCAGATAGGCAGGGTGGAGAAGGTGTTCCTGAGGGGTAGCCAGATAGTTGAAGACGGAAAGTATGTGGGCAACGGCGTAAAGGGAGAGTTTGTAAAGGGCAAGCCTTATGGACTTTGCTACGACAGGATAGAAAAGTAAGTAGGCAGCAGGCTGATATATAAATATATGTTTGAGGAGGGCTGAACATGAGTAAACAGGAGCAACAAAAAGTCATAGGCGAGGAGAGCCTCGAGCCGAATCACCACAGGGTTATGGACAACATTTCATACACGCTGGCCTGGATAGGAGGCAGCGTTTTCATAGGATATTTCATGCTGGGGGCCAGCCTTGTGCCTCCTGTTGGAAAGCTGAATATGGTGCAAGCCATGGCGTGCATATCGCTGGCGGCGCTTATAGTGTCTGTGTGCTTTAACATAAACGGCCAGGCAGGCCACAAGTACGGAATACCTTTTGTAGTCCAGTCGAGGCAGGCTTTCGGGTTTAAGGGATCTAAGATAACATGCGCCGTAAGGGCGATTCCTGCAATATTCTGGTTTGGAATACAATCGTGGGTTGGAGCCCTTGCGATAAACGGCATACTTATAAAGACGCTCGGCTTTGACAGCCCTATGCTGTGCTTTATAGGTTTCCAGCTGCTGCAGATATTCCTTTCGGCGCTTGGCTTCAAGGGCATCAAGTGGGTTGAAAATGTGGGAGGAATAGTTATAGTTATTTCGCTCGGATATATGCTTTTCGTAATAAACAAGGTTTATGGTGCACAGATACAAAGCAACCTAATTGACTTTAAGGGAACCTGGGGCATGGCATTCTGGGGAGGCACGACTGCATTCCTTGGAGTTTTCACAACGCTCATGCTCAATATAGGTGACTATACGAGGGAGTACTCCAAGGAAAGCTCAAACAAGACGATGTTCATAATACACCTTATAGGAACCCTTCCGACTACGCTTTTCATGGCGCTGATTGGACTTATGGCTGCAGGCGTTACAGGAGAATGGGACCCTATAAAGCTTTTCGTAGAGCTTATGCCTAACTCGTTCATGCTTTTCATGTCGCTGTTCTTTGTGGCGATAGCTCAAATAACTACGAACGTGATGCTGAACGTCATACCTCCGGCATACGTTATAATGGACATTTTCAAAGTTTCATACAAAAAAGGTGCAATCATAACAGGTATTCTCGCATTCTTCACATTCCCTTGGATGATAGCAAACTCGTCAGGCTTCTTCCTTTTCATACAGGTATACTCAGTGTTCCTGGGACCTATATTTGCGGTAATGGTTGTTGACTACTACATGCTAAGGGGCAAAAGGCTAAGTGAGAGGGATATAACGGAGCTTTATGATGAGAACGGGCCTTACAAGGGCATTAACTGGGCAGGCCTGATAGCAGTAGCAGTGGGAGCTGCATTTGGAACCATAGAGGTTCAGATATCGTGGTATATAAGCCTTATACCAGCAGGCCTTACATACTACGCGCTTATGAAGCACTCGGCCTTCAGCAAGTCTTCATTTGCGCCTAAGGGCATTGAGGCTGACAGAAGTAAGGCTGTATAAGGTTCAACAAGTTAGCGGATACGGCTATCAATCAAATAAAAACGCATATAAATAAGAAATACGGTCATATAGGCGATTTGGCAGCCATAGGGCCGTATTTCTTATTGAAGAAATATTAACGAAAGAAAACGTTGGTAAACAGGCGCCAAGTCAACAAGTTATTCCGCATACAACTCGTGTTTTTTCATGAAATCACCTCTTTGTGAAGAAAATACTCCGAAAAATCAATATTATCAATAATTATTCGAGTATAGAGCGTTGTTTAATATAAAATTCCTATGAGGGTATAATAGAAGCATCAAGACAATCAGCAAGGCATAGCTTACTAGGGAAAGGAAGGTAGATCATATGGAAAAAAAGGAAACCACGGTCATTATACCAGACGGCAATGTGATGCTGCCGGGCATTCTGGAGATTCCGCAGGGTGCCAAGGGGATAGTCATATTCGCCCACGGAAGCGGCAGCAGCAGATTCAGCCCACGCAACAGCTACGTGGCGGAGGTGCTGCGGCAACACGGGCTTGCGACGCTGCTTATGGACCTTATGACCCCAGAGGAGGACAGGGTCTATGAGGGGCGCTTTGACATCCCCCTGCTTACAAGGCGTCTGCTTGCGGCGACAAAATGGCTAAAGGAGCAGGAAAAGACGAGCCGGCTAACGATAGGCTATTTTGGCGCCAGCACCGGGGCTGCTGCGGCAATCGAGGCCGCGGCTGCGCTGGGCGAGGAGATTGGCGCCGTAGTCTCGCGCGGAGGGCGTCCCGACATGGCAATGCCATACCTTGACAGGGTGAAATCACCCACTCTTCTCATTGTAGGCGGACACGACTATACTGTCATGGAGCTCAACGAAAAGGCATATGAAAAAATAACGGCAGTCAAGGAGCTTAAAATAGTTCCAAGGGCGGGGCACCTCTTCGAGGAGCGCGGCGCATTAGAGAGTGTGGCGGAGCTTGCCTCGGAATGGTTTGAGAAATACCTCAAGGGGTATATATAAAAGGTAAGCAGGCAGATAGGATAGCACCTGCCGAAACTGCCACAAGAGCAGAGGCTGCAACAATAATAGAAATATTGCTTGAAACGCAGTAAAGAGTAAATCTAAAGCCTGGCCAATGCCGGGCTTTTTTTACGGAGTGAGTCATTCATATTAATGGGTATATATGCCATAACAAGCAATAATTGAAACAAATTTCACTGTGAGGAGGGTAATTGGAAATGCAATTGAAAGTCAGATATTTATTTGCTTTTGTTTTTCTGTTTGCGATATTGTCAATGCCTATAGTCGGATTGGCTGAGGGACAGGATGGCAGCCTTGATGGAAATCCGTTTCTTGAAATGGACAGTGACCGTGAGAAAATAATAAGCGGAGCCAAGGATAGCGACAGGCGGGGGCTTTCATCAGAAGGCGGCATGTCCGCGGAGGAGATGGTGCAGAAGGAAAAAGAGCTTCTAGAGTCTCCCGGGGAAAGGTATATTGTGAAATTCAATGAAGATGCATCAATGCAGCAGATATATGGTGTTGTAAGCCAGTACAAGTATAAGCTCCTTGGCTATAGTGAGGACCGCAGGTTCATGGTCAAGATTGCAAACATGGAGGAATTCGAAAAAAAGGCTGAAGGTATGCTTGAATATGTAGAGGCAGACAGAAAAATGCAGACTCAAGCAATCCCTTCAGATACATACTACTCTGAGCAGTGGGCTCTGTCTGCTATTAACCTGCCTGAGGCGTGGGACATCACTACAGGCTCGAATTCCGTTTATGTTGCTGTGATAGATTCGGGGATTTACAGAGACCAGCCTGATTTGGCGGAAGCCGACATAAGGAATGGATGGGACTACATATTTGGAGAGTATTGCGAATGGGATTCAACTGGTCATGGAACTAACGTTACAGGCGTAATCGGAGCGCAGACTGACAACGCTCAGGGGGTAGCCGGCGTGAACTGGGATGTGGCCATAATTCCGCTGAGAGTTGAGTGGTCAGACGGTACCATATACACTACGGACGTGTACCAGGCGATAATAGACGCTGCCGACATGGGTTGCGATGTGATAAATCTGAGTCTTGGAGGAGCATATTATGACGCAGATGTCGACAGCGCAGTCCAGTATGCAATTTCGAGAGGTAGCATAGTTGTGGCCTCGGCAGGCAATGACGGCACAACAAGCTACAATTATCCAGCGTCGTATGATGGTGTAATAAGTGCGGGGTCTGTGGGAAGCAATTTAGTACGCTCGTGGTTTTCACAATACAACAACAAACTAGATGTGGTTGCGCCTGGAGAAGGGATTCTGACAACAGAGGACTGGCTGAAAAATGATTACGGCTATGACTATGTATTTGTTGACGGGACCTCATTTTCAGCGCCATATGTATCTGGCGTGGCAGCCCTTGCGTCTGCATGCAAGCCTTCGATAAACGCTTCTGAATTCACGAATGCGCTGAAGGCGGCCAGTATTGATCTTGGAAGCTCGGGATTCGACAACTACTACGGATACGGTCTTTTGGATGCGAAAAGGACTCTCGAGTACTTATTAGAGCCTGAGGCCCCAAGCGGACTTAATGTGAAGTCATACGGAGCCACTAGCGTTTCTCTTGGGTGGAGTGCAAATCAAGAATTCGACCTTGCAGGATATCAGCTTGAATACAAGGCGAAAACAGCTTCCGTATGGACTAGCGTAAGTGTCGGGAAACTCCAGACAAGCTACACGGTTAGCAGCTTGACGGGCGGAAAGGCGTATGATTTCAGGATAAAGGCTAAGGATTCGGCGGGCAACTGGTCGGGATATTCGAACGTGGTTTCCGCCACGCCGGAGATTATTGGGGTTGAGGGGGTAGCAGTAAGTCCTACTAATATGGTGATTGATAAGGGGAGCACAGCGAACCTGACTGCTGTGGTTTCTCCGGAGAACGCTGCAAATAAGTCAGTAACGTGGTCTTCGAGCAACAGGAAGGTTGCGGTTGTAAATTCAAGCGGCACTGTAACCGGAGTGGGAGCAGGTATGGCGACGATAACTGCAACCACAAGCGATGGAGCATTCAAGGCTAGCTGCATGGTCATTGTGGAAATTCCTTCAAAAGCCAACGTACCGCTATATAAGGCATGGACTGTTGAGTTCAGCATGCAGCCGGACATGTCCACAGTCAGTTCGGAAACTATATACATAACAGACTCAATAGGCAATAATGTGGAGTGTAGTCGAGTGCAGGGAGAGATTCCCAATACGGTCATATTGAATCCCATTGCAGGGTACAATCCAAATGAAACTTATACCGTTCACGTTACCCAGGGAATATTGTCTCTTGATGGCGGAGTGGAGCTTAGCCAGCCGGCACTGATGAGATTTACAACTGCGCAGTAATAGGATGCTATTGCGAACAAACAAGCTTAAATGAATTGATAGGGGCGGCCTTAGGCCGCCTTTGCTGTGCGCGATAAAAACTCATGTGGTCTAATGGCAATATCAAAGGGGTGTATATGTAAAGAAATTAAGTATATAATGTATGATATACAAATCGTGTGTTTTTTTGTAAAGGGATGATTTTATTGAAAAGTAAAAAAGCAGTCTCAATTGTTTCATTGTTCATGGTCATTGGGTGGATGTTCCTTATTATTTCGTTTTCAAGCGACCCTGCTGATATTTCCGCCAGTAAGAGCAAAGCGGTGCTTGAAAGAGTGGAACCGGCAGTGGAAAAAATGGAGGAGAGCCTGAAGATACAGATAGCAGACGACGGCAGGCTGCACTTCTATGTGCGCAAGAACGCCCACATGTTCAACTACTTTGTATTGGCCATGCTTGTGGCAACGTGTCTTAGGCTGTCTGGAGTCAAGGGTTTTAGGAGCTATATACTGGCATATATATTAGTGACGCTGTTTTCTGCTGTGGACGAATACTACCAGACTTTCATACCAGGCAGGAGCGGAGAAGTGAGGGACGTTATGGTGGACAACGTGGGAGTTGTAATGGGGTTAGTTGCCGCGTGGCTGTTGCCGGCAATAAATAAATTGAAAAGAATATTCTAAGCGAGGAGGTATTTGATGAGAAGGTTGTATTCGATGTTGCTTGCTTTAACGCTGGCGCTAACTTCTGCAGGGTCCAGCTATGGCGCAGAGCCGCAAAAGGTTACCATAATAAGCACGGTAAGCTCGGGGCTTAATTACTATGTGGAGTATCAGTACAACGGCAATACATACAGGTCTGACCAGGTTGGCCAGGCTATAAATATGAAGCTTTGGAACAATATCGACGATGAGCAGAAAATGAGGGTGGCAAGGGTATATGCCTTTTCTTCAAATTCAAGGATAGACCAGTTCGGAGCAGAGGGAAGTGACGCAATTGCAGATCACGTCAACCAGGTCCAGGGTTGGAGCCAGGCGGCCCAGATGTTCGAGGACAGGATAGCAAAGAGAGAGTTTCCGGAGCTTACGGATTTCTATACAGGCGGGTATGACGTGGCCTACGGAGAGTATGTGAACTCGGTGCAGCCTATGTTTGAGTTTACAGAGGCCACAAAGGCCACGGAGGAGTACAAAAGGCTAAATGAGAGGCTCACTAAAATAGAGACGCTCCACAATATAGGCTCTGACGCTTACCAGAAGCTCGTCAGGATGAAGACGCTTCAGGTGGGCAATGCCATAAAAGGAGGCTCTAAGCCGCTTATAGAGCTGATTGTCTCAAACTCCTTTGTACCTGTTGTTTCGGCCACTGCTGTGCAGCGGTTTACAGGGGCGGCTGTGGACGGCATAGGAGTTGTATATGACCAGCTCAAGGGCATATATGACGACTACAATTATGATGAAACACAGGATGTAGGAGCAGTTATCGACAAGCTCTGGGAGGTTATAGACGGCCTCGAGAAGATATCAGAGGACTGCCAGGATGAAATAGAAGTCGAGCTGGCTGCCGCAAAGGCAGAGCACCTGCAGCTGCAGGAGGCTTCAAACGCTCAGAAGCAGCAACTTCAGGACAATTATGATGACCAGAAATCTCTTCATGAGGCGGCAGTGGGCGACTATTCCATGTACTACGATTACGGCATAGATCCGTCGGACGAAAATCTGGACTCAATAGTGTCCCAGCACGCATATGAGCTTATGCAGGATGCCGAAAAATTTTCTGAGGAGCTTATAGAAAAGAAAAAGGAGGCCTACCGCATTCTCGATCCCACGTACAATGGCGGGGAGTTCTACATAAACGGCGCCCTTGCCATAGACACCGAGGGCATGACTATAGGCTCCTTCAGCGACTACAGCCATCTTGATCCGGTAAGAGTATACAAACGGGAGGATCTTGAATCTATTGAGGCTGCAATAGACTCAGAAAGAGCTTATATGGAGCAGAGCCTTGCTGAAAATCAGGATAAGCTGGAGGAGTATGAAGCCAAGCTGGATACACTTATGCAGGAGGAGATGGCAAAGTGGAACGATCTTAAGGCCAGAGCAAATGGCCTCAAGGCTTATACTGATATAAACCTGGACACGGGATTGGGGAACAACTACAATCCGACCCAGAAGATTCTAGATTTAATAGAGATAAAGGAAGTGGGAGGAAGGACTTTAGAGGACTTCACTGAGAACATATCCAACGAGATAGACGTGATGGACAATGTAGTCTCTTACTTCAAGGAGGTAACCAGCGAGATAAAGTCGAGCACCTCGGGCAGGATTTCAGAGTATGAAAGCTTAAAGGGCAATCTTGAAAACAGCATAATATACTATATTAACGCTGTAGACTCCCTTGTTGACCTGTACAACTCGAGCCCGTACTTTGGAGAGGTGAGCATCGACACTCTTCCGGCAGGCATAGACGACTATGCTATAGCCCAGATAATATGGAATCTGCCAGAGGAGAGCAGGGCGGCAAAGGCTAGGCAGATTATGGCGGAGCTCAAGGAGCTGAGGAAAAAGGAGCTTAGCCTGTTAAGGAAGATAGAAATAGGAAAGAACAACATACTCCATGACAGGAAGGCTTTAGACGAGAAGACCGGCGGCATGCTGGGTGAAAACTCGAACTATGCGACAGGGGTTAAGATTATGTCCTCAAGCGATGTAATGGCCGATTTCAACAATTTTGAAAAATATGCAGGCAAATATCTGGACAGAAAGTATTCGGCTTCAAATGCCAATTTCATAATAGAAAAGCTCAGTCTCAGGACGCCTTTCTACTACCAAATACTCATGCTTACTGAGGAGCTCGAGAGGGAAAGACAAAACATAATGGCGCTGCCAGACGGGGAGTTCGATTATATGTACGACGCTTATGTCGACAGGCATGAAAGCCTGGAATGGTTGGGGCTGACAAACTCATTCTATCAGGAGCAAAGGGATGAGATATACAGTGCGGGCTATCCGATCTCTAAGCTTATTTATGACATGAGGGCCAGACACTATAATTACGAGGACTACTCCTCAAAGGTTGATGGAGTCAGGATAATAGACGCAGACAGGGGAGGCTACCTGGACAGCGCGGGACTCGACCTTCAGGTAGGGAACACGTTGACGCTGGGAGCCTACGTGATGCCTACTACCGCGGACAACAAGGCCGTAAGCTGGAAAAGCTCCGACAGCGGAGTTGTGTCGGTGGGAAGCGATGGGGCTCTAATAGCCAACAAGCCCGGAATGGCTGTGATAACAGTGACGACAGTCGACGGAGGCAAGACAAGCACCTGCAAAGTAATGGTTGAGGACAGCTATCAAAGCTACGACAACTGGAGGGAGACGCCTTCGGAGGTTGAAAGAGAAAAGAGCTGGAGGATAAGACTTTCTGAGCCTGTGGATCCGGGCAGTGTAAACAGCGACAATGTGTATATACTCGATGGCAGCGGTCAGAAGCTTGACTTTATTGTGCCTACTGTGGAGGAAGATGAAGCAGGCCAGTACATACACATGCTGAATACTGACGGCTTCGCAGAAGGCGATACCTACACGCTGGTTATAACGCCAAAGGTGAAGTCGATGAAAGGAGAGTATCTGACCCAGGGAATAAAGATGGGTTGGTAGGGAGATGGCGCTTGCGCTGCTTGATAATCTCAAAAGCAAAAGACCTTGGATCTGGAATCCGGGGTCTTTTGCTTTTTGAGATTAGTCAGGCATCTATGAGATTTATGCTTATTCTTGGGTATGAAGAAAGTAATCAGATAATAGAAGCTTTTTGCATTCAAAAAAGTCAGAGAGGGGGCATGATATGTTAGAAAAACTGAAAAAAGAGGTCTGCGAGGCTAATAAGGAGCTTCCAAAGCTCAAATTGGTCAAATTTACATGGGGGAATGTCAGCGGCATTGACAGGGAGCGAGGTTTATTTGTCATAAAGCCTAGTGGCGTGGATTATAATATCTTAAAACCTGAGGATATGGTGGTTGTGGATTTGAATGGCTATATAGTGGAGGGAAAGTTGCGGCCGTCGTCTGATACAGCCACACATTTAGAATTATATAGAGCTTTCCCTGAAATCGGAGGGATAGTTCACACTCATTCTACTTGGGGCACAATATGGGCGCAGGCAAGAAGGTGCATCCCTAGCTACGGAACAACCCATTCGGACTATTTCTACGGGGATATCCCATGTACACGAGACTTGACTCCAGAGGAAATGGAAGAGGGATACGAAAAAAATACAGGAGTGGCCGTTGTTGAAGCGTTCAAAGACATAAATCCCATGCATGTGCCTGGTGTGCTTTGTGCCAATCACGGACCCTTCACATGGGGAAAGAACGTGAATTATGCGATTCACAGGGCGGTTGTGTTGGAAGAAGTCGCTAAGATGGCCTATTATACGGAGCAAGTAAACAATAGGGTTGAAAAGATTCAACAATCTTTAATGGATAAGCATTTTTTGAGAAAACATGGAAGTGATGCGTATTATGGACAAAACTGTAATGAGCAGCAGTAATGACACTGAAAAAGGTAATTATATCAAAAATTTGAGTCTGAAAATAAAATGTATTGATTTTTTGGAAATGGAGGGGTAGAAATGTCGGTGCTTGTGACAGGCGGAGCAGGCTATATTGGGAGTCATACATGCGTTGAGCTGCTCGATTCGGGCTATGACGTAGTTGTTGTGGATAATTTTTCAAACAGTAAGCATGAAGCGCTAAAGAGGGTGTAGGAGATAACCGGAAAATCTCTGAGTTTCTATGAAACGGACATTCTAGACAGAGAAGGTCTCGAAAGGGTGTTCTGCGAAAATGATATTGAGGCAGTTATTCATTTTGCAGGGCTCAAGTCGGTAGCCGAGTCGGTAGCGATGCCGCTGAAATATTACCACAACAACGTTATCGGAACTATCGTGCTGTGCGAGGTCATGCAAAAGCACGGCGTGAAGAAGATTGTGTTCAGCTCATCTGCCACGGTCTACGGAGCCAACGACGTGCCGCCACTGACTGAGGATATGCCTCTTGGTGCTGTCAATCCTTACGGCAGGACTAAGCTCATGATAGAGGATATTCTCCGCGACATGCATGCGTCGGATTCGGAGTGGAGCGTTGTGCTGTTGAGATATTTCAACCCTCTTGGGGCTCACAAGAGCGGGAAAATAGGCGAAGATCCAAACGACATACCAAACAACCTTATGCCTTATATAACCCAGGTGGCTGTGGGTAAACGAGAAAAGCTCAGCGTATATGGCAGCGACTATGAAACGCACGATGGCACCGGGGTCAGGGACTATATCCATGTGGTGGATCTGGCTAAAGGGCACATAAGGGCGCTCGAGAAAAAAATGAGCACTTCCGGAGTGGCGGCCTACAACCTTGGAACGGGAACGGGCTACAGCGTGCTTGATGTTGTGAAAAGTTTCGAGCAGGCTACGGGATGTAAAATACCGTATGTCATAACAGGCAGGAGACCGGGCGATGTGGCAATTTGCTATGCTGATCCGACGAAGGCTTCACTGGAGCTCGATTGGAGGGCAAGCAAGGGACTCGGGGATATGTGCAAAGACTCCTGGAACTGGCAGAAAAACAATCCGAACGGGTATGATTAGCCGTCATTATAGTTTCCTTGTTGAGAAAACGTATAAAAACAAAAATGCTGTGATTCGCAGATAAAAACTGCAGTCGCAGTATTTTTTTTGAAGGATAATCATTCGTGTCATATACTAGCTGGGTAGACGGACAACCGAATAAACCTACCTGGGGAAATTCTAGTGGATTAGCTAGGATTAGTACATGCTCTTACGATGGAAAATGGCATTGCGATCCGTGAAGGGAATGGTGAAGACAACAGGCGACAAATCCGGATTTTCTCTGGAGCAAAACAAGGACAATGCGGGAGAGCTGCAGCCGTCCAATGCATGAGCACTGCTGAAGTAATAGTCGAGGAGCCTATTGAGGGCGTTGAAAAAGGCTCTTCAGCTGAATCGTTCATTATCGCGGTAAATGATGGACAGCCTGGCATAGTAAAAATTGCAATGGCTTTTGTTATACGGGCTGTGTTATGCAGGGAGTCTGCATTTAATTTGGTGATTCGTTTGCCTGATATTGATAGGATCCCATAATAAATGGGTATTTATAAAAATATATTTGAATGAGGCGGGAGGAAAAAAAATGAACATAGCGCTTATCATAGCGGGCGGAAGCGGACAGAGAATGCATCAGGATATTCCAAAGCAGTTCATAAACGTGCAGGACAAGCCTATAATTATCTATACGATGGAAGCTTTCCAAAATCATCCGGACATTGATGCTATAGAGGTTGTCTGTCTTAATGGCTGGCAGGAAATTTTAATCGCTTATGCGAAGCAGTTTAACATAAGCAAACTGTCGGGTGTCGTTTGTGGAGGTGTAACGGGGCAGGAATCCATAAGGAACGGGATATACGCCATCGAGGAGAAATTCGGCGAAGAAGACATAGTATTGGTGCATGATGCCATACGCCCCATGGTTACGGCAGAGGTCATATCTGATAACATAGCAAGATGCAGGCAGTATGGCTCGGCAATCGCAGTTATTCCGTGTGCCGAAGCCATGCTTGAAACTGACGACAAAATTTGCTCTGAGTCGAGCTATGACAGGGAGAAGCTGATGCGAACTCAAACGCCTCAGGCGTTTCCTTTGGGCAAGCTGATATGGGCTCACAGGGAGGCTCAAAAAAGAGGCATTACAAACTCTGTGGCTTCGTGTACTCTCATGATTGAGCTGGGAGAGAAGCTGTTTTTTTCGGCGGGCTCGGAAAAAAACATCAAGCTGACTACGCCAGAGGATATAGAAATATTCAAGGCGCTCCTGAATTCAAAAAAGGCGGACTGGATGAAGTGAGGATATGAAAGCGGATTCCAGCTGGAGAGGTGATCATATGGATGAGGTTATAAGCGTAATCATTCCGGTGTATAATGCCGAGGACTACATTTGCAGATGCTTGGACAGTGTGATAAGCCAGTCATATGAGAGTCTTGAAATTATAGTGATTGATGACGGTTCGACGGATTCGAGCGGCAGGATATGTGACGAATACGGGAAAAAGGATAGCAGAGTCAAGGTTTTCCATCAAAACAATAAAGGTGTTTCGGCTGCCAGAAACCTTGGCTTGAAAACGGCCTCAGGAAAATACATCGGGTTTGTCGACAGCGACGACTGGATTGAAAGGGACATGTACTCGCTTTTGATGGGAATGGCGGAGTCGAGTGATGCCGACGTGACAGCATGTGGATACTATATAAATGATGAAAATCCATCGCTGCATGCGGAGAGCGCTCCGGAAAGCATAAGTCAAGAGGAGGCCATAAGGGCAAGCTTTTTGAATGTAAACAAATTTTGCTTTTACGGCGCTTTGTGGAATAAGATATTCAAAAGCGAAATTTTCAGAGCAAACAGTATAGAATTCGACGGATCTATTTTCGTAGGCGAGGACATGCTGTGCCTGTGCCAATGCATAATGCGCAGCAAAAAAATAGTATATTCACCGATTCCAAAATATCACTACAGCTGCAATGACATGAGTGTCACAAGCAAGCCTTTTTATTCAGAGAAAGTAACGATGCTACGGGCGCTCGATAAAATTGAAAGCATTGTCAAACCGGCGTACCCTCAGCTTGTGCCTGTAGTTCGTCAAAGATCAATACTAACAAGCTACAACTATCTGCGTCAGGCTATGTATAACACGTCCTTCAGCGATTATGCGGCGATACGTGAGCTTCGGGACAATATAAAGAATGAGTTCATCAGCGTGGTGATGGGTAGTGATTTGTCGGCAAAAGACAAGGTTAAGCTCACCTTGTTTTCGATGAGTCCGAGGGCGTTTCGGAATTTGAGGCTATCTTACAAAGCCATGTCAGGTCTGTTTAAGAAATAAGAAACCAGATAAAAAGCCAGCGTACATGTAAAAGGATTGATGATCTTTTGCATTGCACGCTGGCTTTAGTTATAGCAGTCTACCATTCAAGAGTCGGATGGTAGATCTCGAGCCATTCTTCGAATGTGTCAGACTTTCTGTTGTAATGGTGGCTGTTTATTGCTTCCTGCATAGCTTCGTAATGCCATGCACCCTTAATTAAGTCCGGGAACTGCCTTGCTTCCGGAAGGATATCTTCCGAATGGACTCTCCTGTCGAGCACTTTGTTAACAAGTGTCACGAATTCGGCTCTTGTGATGTATTGGTCAGGCTTGAATGTGCCGTCGGGATATCCGTCGAACCAGCCGTTTTCAGCAGCTGAATTGATATATTCCTTAGCCCAGTGCAAGGAGATGTCTGAAAACTTATTGGTTTCAATCTTGGCAAGCTTTTCGAATTTGGATGCTATTACAGCTATTTCGGCTCTTGTTATGTTGCTTCCAGGTCTGAAGCTTCCGTCAGGATAGCCTGACAGTATTTGACCTTTAGCCAGAGTTCCTATATGCTTGGAGGACCACCTGTTAGCTTCAACGTCGCCGAAGCCAAGGCTTGTAGTTTTAATGCTGTTTCTGTAAGCTGGATCCAAAAGCCTGTAAAATACGGCTGCAACCTCTTCTCGTGTTATATTGCCCTCAGGCCTTACAATATTCTCAGGGTAACCTATTATATAGGCGAAGTGGTCCTGTTTATTAAGTGTCGGAGTTGTAGGGACGGCTCCTGAAGTCTCCTGTGCTGGAGTTGTTTCTGGAGTTGTGGTAGGTGTTGTCGGAGTTGTAGTCGAGCTTCCGCCACTACCGCTTCCCCCGCTGCTTCCTCCACTGGATTTTTTCTTCCACTGTGCAAACAAAGTCACATCAGTATCCGGCATTGTGAATTTCGAACCTGGATTGTAGTCTGTTCCGCTTCCGTTTGCTGCTGTGTTCCATTCAATGAAGATATAACCCGACTTGGACAGGGTTTCCTTATCCATTACCGTTACAGTTTCGCCGGGTGCATAAGGACTTTGAGGGTCGGTTTGCTCTCCTGTGCCCGTGTTGGCATCATAGTATACATTGTAATTGGCAGGTTCTGCTGACTTCTTGTAGTAGAGTTTTAGTACAAGCGAGCCGTCCTCAAGAATTGTGCCGGTGACTGTTGACTTGTCCTCGTCGAGAGTATATTCCGGGTATTCCCTGGCTACTGCAGTAACGGTATCTCCTGGAGTGCCAGTCTCGCTGTCTGTATCGTTTGGGGTATCGGGATACGAGCCGTCAGGCAGCTGCTTGTAGTGCTCGACCGTATAAGGCGCATCCTCACTAGCTGGAGTTGCCTTGTAGTAGAGCTCAAGTACAAGCGAGCCGTCCTCAAGAATTGTGCCGGTGACTGTTGACTTGTCCTCGTCAAGAGTGTATCCCGGATATTCCCTGGGCACTGCAGTAGCGGTATCCCCGACGTCGCCTGTTTCGGTGTCTGTATCATCTGGCGTCTCGGGATACGAGCCGTCAGGCAGCTGCTTGTAGTGCTCTACGGTGTAATCCGCCTGCTTGGGTTCTTCGCACCCTTGTGGTGCTCTGGCCGCATCATCAGCAATGGCGGATCCTGCAAAAACCGGTCCGCCAGCTATAAGCAGTGCCAGCATCAGGAGCATTGAAGTTGCAATTTTGAGCTTTTTCAGCTTGGTATTCATGAAAAACACCTCCATTTAGTCATATATGACTATTAGTCATTTATACCCAAATTAAAAACATAATATAAATCTAAATCGAATTAATTTAAAAATAGGTGTGAAATTCAAATTATATTTTATAAAATACTTGTTCGCTGGCATAGTCATAATGGGTATTATAAAAAAAGACAGTTTTTGAAGGGAAATGCTTATGGGAGGATGTTTTTATGAAATCAGTTACAAGGCTACTATGGGCCTTTGTTTTGTCTGTTGTGCTGTCGTCAAGTCCGCTTGATGGATTTGCAGAGAATAAGGATGCAGATGGAGTTACATATGAGCTGGCGTCAGATGAAAATCCATTTGACGAGCTCGATAGAATCCGTAAAGACAGAATAGACTCCGCCAGGGAGAGAGTCAGAAAAACGGATTCTCAGAGTGTCAAAATCTCTCGTGAGGACAGGAAGCAGAAGGAGGATGAGTTTCTTTCGCCTTCTGGAATGAGATACATTGTAAAATTCAATGAAGATACATCAATGAGGCAAATATTTGAAGCCGTAAGCCCCTACGAATATAAAATCATAGGCGATAGCGGGAATCGAACATTTATGGTAATGCTTTCAGACGTCGACGAGTTTGAACAGAGAGTCCAAGGGCTTGTCGATTTTATGGAGGAGGACCGGGAAGTAAAGCTGCAGGAGGTGCCGTCTGATACTTATTATGATAATCAATGGGCGCTGCCTGCGATAGATATTCAGGGAGCATGGGATATCACAAAAGGCTCCAGCAATGTTATGGTGGCAGTAATAGACTCCGGTGTGAACAGAAGCCACCCGGATCTTGCAGGAGCCGACATAAGAAGCGGTTGGGATTATATAATTGACGGACCTTGCCAGTATGATTCTACTGGGCACGGGACAAAGGTGACGGGCATAATAGGTGCCCAGACTGACAATGGAGAAGGCATAGCAGGCGTGAACTGGGATGTGGCAATAGTTCCGCTGAACGTGGTTTATTCAAATGGCAGCATATACACTTCGGATATATGCGACGCACTGAGAAAGGCTGCAGACATGGGATGCAACGTCATAAATCTCAGCCTGAGCGGACCGGGCTTTTCATCAGCTGAAAACGAGGCGGTTCAATATGCAATTTCAAAGGGCTGCATAGTAGTTGCGTCTGCAGGCAATGGGGCTTCGGCAGATTATATGTATCCAGCATCTTACAGCGGAGTCATAAGTGTAGCTTCTGTCGACAGTAGCCTGTCGTACTCTGACTTTTCACAGTACAACGACATGGTGGATCTGGCTGCCCCGGGTGAATGGATTTATACTACAGCTGATGCGCAAAACGATGGGGTTGAATACATTTACGACAGCGGAACATCATTTTCGGCGCCCCATGTTGCAGGCGTTGCCGCTCTTGCTGTTGCATGCAAGCCTTCAATTGCAGTATCGGAATTTACTGCCGCTTTGGAAGCTTCAAGCACGGATCTTGGAAGCGCCGGGTTTGACAATCACTATGGGTTCGGATTGCTCAATGCAGAAAAAACGCTCGTGTATCTAACAGATCCTGCTGCGCCGAGCAATCTGAGGCTGGATTCGGCAGGCGACAAAAGTGTGACTCTGCGCTGGGATGCAAACCAGGAGTTCGACCTTGAAGGCTACAGACTTGAATACAAGCAGACGTCCGCCTCCTCATGGTCGTACGTCAGCGTCGGGAAAAATGAAACCATGCATATGTTGAGTGGCCTGACCAATGGGAAAACCTACAGTTTCAGGCTTAAAGCAAAGGATGAGGCCGGCAACTGGTCTGAATACTCCCAGATGGTTGAGGCTATGCCGGTTGTGACAGCTGAAATACCTGCAAAGACAAACGTGGCTCTCAACAAGGCTTGGACGGTGGAATTCAGCCGTCAGCCTGACATTGAGACTGTGGACTCGGATACTATCTACATTAAGGACTCGAATGGGGAAATAGTTGAATGCACCTTGGAACAGGGGGATAAGCCCAATACAATACTCATATCTCCTGTAGGCAGCTACAATCCAAACGAAACCTACACTATCTATATAACACAGGGGGTGAAGTCGCAAGACGAAGGCAAGAAGCTTGGAAAGCCAACTTTGATGAGGTTTACGACAGCAGATTAGTGCGGTTATAAAAATAATTAAGAGGACTCCAGTTGTATGCAAAAAGCATGAGCAGGAGTCCTTTTAATTATTTTAAAAAGATAGCTCCAGACTTCGCAGGCGGAGGTTCAAATGATTTGAAGGTGGGTATAAATAAGTACAGATTGTATGGATAATTTCAAGAATGGAGGATGAAAAATGAACGTTGCAATTATTATCGCAGGCGGAAGTGGACAAAGGATGCATCAGGATATCCCAAAGCAGTTTTTGCATGTGGATAACAAGCCCATAATCATATATACATTGCAAGTTTTCCAACGGCATCCTGATATAGACGCTATTGAGGTCGTATGCATAGATGGCTGGCATCAAGTTTTAAAGGCTTACGCCGAGCAGTATGGAATAGACAAGCTTAAATGGATCACATCAGGGGGAGATAGTGCTCAGGAATCAATTAGAAATGGAGTATACAATCTCAGAGACAAGTGCTCAGCTGATGATATAATATTAATCCACGACGGCATAAGGCCTATGGTTGATGAAACGGTCATTTCTGACTGCATTGAAAAATGCAAGAGGTACGGCAATGGCGTAACAGCTCTGCCTCACAATGAGCATGTATTCGAGGCCAAGGATGATATATCGACAGCCCAGTATATACCAAGGGACAAGACAAGATGCGTGCAGACGCCGCAGGCCTATGGCTACAGCAAGCTGCTAGCAGCATATGAGGAGGCTTACAGGAGGGAAATAGGGATATACGGGGCTTGCTATGCCAATACAATGATGGTGGATTTGGGCGAGACGCTCTATTTTGCGGTAGGTTCATATAAAAACATAAAAATCACAACACCAGATGACATTGAATTGTTCAAGGCTTTGCTGCATTCAAAAAAGGATACCTGGCTTAAGTGACAGGCTTTGCAGCACAGTTTGAAAGCCATACATATGTTGAGCAAAAAAGCAGGAAGGGGAGATGGATATGAATATTGCACTGCTGACTGCGGCCGGTTCGGGCGAGAGGATGCATCAGAATATACCAAAGCAATTTATGCATGTAGACAACATTCCTATAATTGTCTACACCATGCTGGCCTTTGAAAAGCATCCGAATATTGACTCGATTATTGTAGTATGCCTTGACGGTTGGCACGACATACTCAAAGCATATGCCAAACAGTTTGGGATAAGCAAGCTAAGATGGGTTGTGTCAGGAGGGGAAACTGGACAGGAGTCAATAAGACAAGGGCTCTTGAAGCTTGCGGAAGAAGGCAGCCCTGACGATACGGTTATCATACATGATGGCAATAGGCCGATGGTTTCGCATGAGATTATAGCCGACTGCCTGGTTAAGTATGAGCTCTACGGCAACGCGGTGGCTGCAATACCATGCGTCGAGGTTGTTTTCAAATGTGAGGACAAGATTTCATCTCTCACAACAATCCCAAGGGATCAACTGCTCAGAACGCAGACGCCTCAAGCCTATAGGCTATCTAAGCTCCTGTGGGCCCATGATGAGGCTTCAAGGCGCGGAATTTCAAACATGGGGGCTTCATGTGACCTTTTGGCTGAGTTGGGTGAGAGGGTGTATTTTTCTGCTGGTTCTGAGAAAAATATAAAAATCACAACTGTTGATGATTTGGATATATTCGAGGCTCTGCTGCTTAAAACCACAAACAGTGAGCGAAAACTGTAGAAAAATATATGTGACGAAGTGAGGAATAGCGAGTGTTGATTAAAAGCTCTACTTACACGAGAGATCTGAATGAGGCGAGCCTCTTTAGTTTTCCATGGGAGAGAATGAGGGGCAAGAGCGTGTTAATTACAGGCGCCTGCGGCTTAATATGTTCATGTATCGTGGACATCATAATGCATAGAAACGAGCATTTTGATGACAATATAACTGTATATGCGCTTTGCAGGAACGGAAAGGCTGCAAAGAGGCGTTTTTTGTCATATTTTGAATCCAGGCAATTTGTTTTTGTAAAGCAGGATGTCTGTGACAAAATAGGATTAGAAAGTCGTATTGATTATATAATACACGGAGCAAGCCATGCGCACCCGGCTGCGTTTGCAAATGACCCCGTGGGAACAATGATGACGAATTTCCATGGCATGTATAACGTTCTGCAGTTTGCAAGGGAGAGTGGCAGCAAGAGAGCAGTGTTTGTATCCTCAAGCGAATCATACGGAGAAATTACCGGGCAGGTGGGGCCGGTTTCGGAAGACTATAGCGGTTATGTCAATCCGATGGATGTGCGATCGTGCTATCCGAGCAGCAAGCGTGCGGCTGAGACGCTGTGCGTTAGTTTTGCAAGCCAGTATAATGTTGATGTCGTGGTGGCGCGCCCAAGCCATGTATACGGTCCTAGCATGAGAAGCGGTGACAGCAGAGCAATAGCTGCATTTATAAGGAACGTATTGTCAGAAAATGACGTGATAATGAAAAGTCAGGGAACACAAGTCAGGGGTTACTGCTATGTTGTAGATGCGGCGTCGGCCATACTGGCAGTAATGCTCATGGGCGAAAGCTGTAATGCTTATAATGTATCTGACAGGGAGTCAATATTATCCGTAAAAGAAATGGCTGATATTGTAGCAAAATGCGGGAATAGGAACCTGGTTATATCGGAGGCAAGCGTGCTTGAGAAAGCTGGCTTCACACCGGTGAGTTGGCAGGTTCTTGATAGCTCCAAGCTTGAAAATCTGGGTTGGAAGGCTAAGACGCATATAAAAGAAGGGATTTCGAAGACTCTGAAGATTATGAAGGAAGCGTCAGTATACAAATAAATGCGAAAGAAGATGCACATTATGGAAAAAGGAAAAAGTCAAATTAGAATAGGCGTGGTGCTCTCATATGCCGCCTTATTTCTGAGCGTGGCAATATCACTTGTATATACTCCTTTTATGCTCCGGAAACTGGGACAGGCTGAGTACGGACTGTTTTCGCTTGTCAACTCGGTCGTGGCAAACCTGGCGATACTAGATTTTGGATTTGAAAACGCCATTATAAGGTATACGGCAAAATATCGTGCAGAAAATGAATTTGAAAAAGAAAAGTCTCTGCACTTCATGTTTTTTGTAATGTATTCTATTATTGGACTCATAGCTTTTATTATTGGACTCATACTTATTTTAAACATAGACAATATTTTCTCGGCCTCTCTGACACCGGAGGAGTTAAGCAGAGCAAAGACGCTGATGCTCATTGCCGTAGTAAACATTTCTATTTCATTCCCGCTAGGCGTGTTTGCTGGAATAATACAGGCATATGAAAAGTTCGTATTCTTAAAAACAGCCAACATTGCGAGGATATGTCTCAACCCGATTATTATGGTTGCGATTCTTCTGTTCGGATACAAATCGGTGGGAATTTTACTTGCTGTCGCGATTATTGGAACTCTGTTCAGTTTGTTAAATATGGTATATTTCTACAAGGTTTTGAATAAGAGGATATCGGTTTCAAAATTTGACATGCCTTTGCTAAAGGGCATAGGGGCGTATTCCTTCTTTGTATTTCTAAACATAATAATAGACAGGCTGTACTGGGCGACAGATCAGCTGATTCTGGGAATGTATATTGGAACAGCAGCGGTGGCCGTCTATACAATAGGGTCGCAGTTCTTCAATTATTACGTACAAATATCCACGTCGATATCAGGGGTGTTTTTGCCCAGGGTTGTGGAGCTGGACGCAAAGGATGCCGACGGAAGCTTGCTTTCGGACACATTCGTAAAGGTGGGCAGAATTCAGTTTTTGGTGCTTTCGTTTGTGCTGAGTGGCTTTGCGCTGTTTGGAAAGGAATTTATAGCAATATGGGCTGGCGATGGATACGAGAGCGCATATTATGTAGCACTCATCACAATGATACCCTCAATAGTTCCGTTGAGCCAGAATGTAGGCATAAGCATACTGCAGGCAAAAAACATGCATGCTTTCAGGTCGATTGTCTATCTTTTCATAGCGGTGTTGAATGTAGTTCTCAGTGTGGCTCTGGTAAAGCCCTACGGCGTTGTTGGCTGTGCAGCGGCAACTGGTCTGGGGTGTGTACTGGGGCAGATAATAATCATGAACATATATTACCAAAAAAAGATTGGCCTGGATATTCCGCGATATTGGGCCGAAATAGGAAGGCTTTCAATGCCGGCAGCTGTGAGCTTTGCTGTATGCTCGCTGCACAATGAGCTTCCTTTGGATCCGGGCTTGGGAGGATTGTTCATAAAAGGCATTATTTTCTCTTGCATATTCATGTTGACCGTATGGGTGAAGGGTATGAATGATTTTGAAAAGGGACTACTGATTATGCCGCTAAAGAGAGTGCTATTGAGGGGGGAGAGATGATGACGGAAAAAACACTTAGAAAATGGCTCAAGCCACTTGTAAAAATGATACCTCTTCAGAATGTCATTGTTTTTGAGAGTCATAGCGATTTTTGCGACAATTCAAGAGCCCTGTTTGAATACATGATGAGCGAGGGGTTGGACAAAAGATATAAGATGGTCTGGCTTGTTGAGAATCCGTCAGATTTCAGGGGGAAATTCGGCAATAGGGTTAAATTCATAAAGGTGGACTCAGAGGACGAGAAGACAATGCTCAACTGGGCGGAAAAGCTTGTTTACTATTATTACGCAACCACTGCAAAATTTGCTTTCTACTCTCACAGAAGGCCGCCCTTTAAGCTGAATAAGGGTGAAGTGTTTGTTAATCTGTGGCATGGAACGGGACCCAAAAATGCCAACTGCGATCTGGGCATGAATTTTGACTACGTAATATACAGCAGCGACACTTTCAAGAAGGCGTATGTAGAGTCCGACAAGTGCAAGGAGGAGCAGCTGCTAGCCATGGGGAGCCCGAGAAACGATCTGCTCTTTATAAAAAGCGATGCATTGTCTAAGCTTTCAGGCGAAAAATACAGAAAGAGCGTAGTTTGGCTGCCTACGTACAGGACACATATGACTGGAGAAGAACACTACAAGGCAGACAAGACTTCGCAGACAGGAATACCGATTATATCCTCGCAGAAAGAGCTTGAAGAGTTGAATGAAGTATTGAAAGACAACGGCATGCTGCTCATTATAAAGTTCCATCCGGCGCAAAACCTTGAAAATATCAAAAGCCGCTCCCATTCAAACATGCTGTTTCTTACGAACAAGGAGCTAAGTGATAAGGACGTGCAGCTGTATTCTCTTCTTGGGGAAGCTGATGCTTTGATAACTGATATTTCATCGGTTTATTTTGACTATCTGCTCACTAACAAGCCTATAGCTTTTACGGTAGACGACATATATGAATACAAGGCAGGGTATCTTGTCGATAATATTCTTGAATACATGCCGGGCAGGCACATGGTGTCGTTTGAGGACATCAAGAGTTTTCTGACTGATATGGCGATTTCAAAAGACGATTACTCTTTGGAGAGAATAAGAATCAACAAGTTGGTAAATAAGGACACCGAGGGTGAGTTTTCGAAAAAGATTGTCGAGCGTTTCAATATAGTATAGGGGTCGGGTAAGCGGCTCTACGAGGTGATTTTATGGATGCAGAGATTAGTATTATAATTCCAGTTTTTAATGTTGAAAAATATATCGGCATATGTCTGGAGAGTGTTATAAACCAGACATTCAGAAATCTGGAAATAATACTTGTGAATGACGGTTCAACGGACGGCAGCGGTAAAATATGTGATGAATACGCAGCCAGGGACAGTCGCATAAGGGTTATTCACCAGGAGAATAAAGGCGTTTCCGCAGCACGCAATGAGGGCTTGAGGCTTTCCAGCGGCAAATATGTGGGATTTGTTGACGGTGATGACTGGATTGACGATGATATGCTCTCATTTCTGCTTGAGATGGCTGACGCGTATGATGCCGATATTGCCACCTGCGGCTACTATGTAAACAACAAAGCAGATCCCGATTTGGACCTGGAATGCGAGACAAAGATTATTTCACAGGAAAAATCCATACGTATGAGCCTGGAGCTTAAGGAATTTTGCTTCGACTCGGGTGTTTTCAATAAAATATTCAGGAGTAAAATTTTAAAGGAAAACGGAATAGAGTTTGAAGATGAAATAGCAATTGGAGAAGATATGCTTTATCTGTGCAAGTGCATTATGAGCAGCGGAAAGATAGTCTATTCTCCGATTCCAAAGTATCATGTTTTCACTAACAGCATGAGTGCCACAAGAAGGCCATTTAATTCGAAGAAGGCATCGCTTGTCAGGGCGCATGAAAAAATGGAGGAAATAGTAAGCCCGAAGTATCCGCAGCTGGTTCCAGCAATCCGCAAAAGGTCTGTATTATCAAGCTACAGGCTGCTTTGCGAGGCCAACGTCAATAAATCCTTTAATGAGGCTGAGGCAATAAAAATATTGCAAAATGACATTAAAAAGAATATTACATACGCATTGAAATGCGCGGATGTGTCGCTGAAAAACAAACTAGGGCTTGTTCTGATTGTAGCCAATCTTACGTTATATAGACATGCCAACTTTCTGTATGAAGCTGCTTTGCGTTTGTTTAACTACAAGTTGTGAGAAAAGAAGCGTTCAGTGTGATTTAAGAGGTGATTTTATGGAACCATTGATAAGCATTGTCATTCCCATATATTGCAATGAAGGATATCTTCGAAGGTGTCTGGATAGCGTCATCAATCAGACGTACAAAAATCTGGAAATAATACTTGTGGATGACGGGTCGACTGACGGGAGTGGAGCAATATGCGAAGAGTACGCGGTAAGAGATGGCCGCATAACTGTCATACATCAAAGCAACAGGGGGGTTTCGGCAGCACGCAATTCCGGGCTTAGAATATGCCAGGGCAAATATATTGGATTTGTAGACGGCGACGACTGGATCGAGAAGGATATGTTTTCATTCCTGGAAGGCTTGGCTGAACTCAACAACGCTGAAATAGCAGCCTGCGGCTACTATTTGAATGACGAAGCCGATCCTGCTTTAGCCCTGGAATGCGAGCCTGAGCTTATTTCACAGGAAGCTGCCATAGTGATGAGTCTGGAGTTGACTGAATTCTGTCTTGACGCCTCTGTATACAACAAAATTTATAAGCGGGATATCTACAGGGTTAACGGTATTGAATTTGACGAAGATATCACAATTGGAGAAGACATGTTGTGGCTGTGCCAATTCATAATTCACAGTGAAAAAATCGTATATTCGCAAACCCCAAAGTACCATGTTGTTACGAATGCAGAGAGTGCTACAAGGAAGCCGTTTAATTCAAGGAAGGTGTCGCTCGTCAGGGCGCATGACAAGGTTGAAGAGGTAGTTGGGAAAATCTACCCGCAGATTATCCGATAATCCGCAAAAGGTCAGCATTATCAAGCTATAGATTGCTGCGAGAAGCGGACAAGAGCATTTCGGCAAACAATTTTGCAGCCGTAAAGATTTTGCAAAGAGACCTGAAGGAAAAATTCTGTTATGCGTTAAAAGGCAATGAACTCTCTGTTAAGGGAAAAGTGGCGGCTGCGCTGATTATGTTGAACCTTGGCGCATACAAGCTTTTTAGATGGTTATATGAAGTCGTGATAAATATTTTACATTGTGGAGCGTAAAAATTCATTTATTAAGGAGCCAATCTCTTTGTTGGTTCCTTTTTTAAAAAGCGAGGTGGGGTTGGTGACTTTGGAAGTCTTGGTATCGACCATGCATCAGTCTGATTTGGAAATTGTAAACAGGATGAACATCAGAACTGATGCCATAATAATAAACCAGTGCGACAGGAATGATTATTTGCAATATGAAGACGGGGCAAAAAGAATCAAAATGTACTCTTTCGACGAAAAAGGGGTTGGCCTCAGCAGAAATAGCGCTTTGATGAGAGCTACTGCAGACATATGCCTTATGGCCGACGATGACGTGGTGTATGACGATGGCTATGAGAATGTGGTACTTGATGCATTTAAAAACAACCCTAGAGCCGATATGATTATGTTCAATGTCCCCACCCTAAACAAGGACAGGAAGGATGACTTGAACATACAATCCCATGCACGTGTCAATTTTACAAACTTCATGAGATATGGAACATACTGCATTGCATTCAGGAGGGAAAGCGTCATTAGAGCAAACATATATTTTTCACTGCTTTTCGGAGGGGGGGCTAAATACGCCTGCGGAGAGGACACCATATTCATAGCAGACTGCCTGAAAAAGGGCCTTAAGATATATTCCAATCCAGCCAGGATAGGTACTGTCAAGCAAGAGGAATCCACATGGTTCAAGGGATACAACGAGGAATATTTTTTCGACAGGGGTGTACTTCACAAGAATCTGTTCAAGAGGCTGTCGGCTTTAATAAATGTGCAGTTCGCAATCAGAAAGTACAACCTATACAAGAGCGACATGGATTTTTGGGGAGCGATAAGACATATGAACCGTGGAAGCAGGGAGTGGGAAATATAAGCGGAGGTTTTTATACAAAGAAGTTTATACCTTTTAATACGGCGGTATAATAATATTATAATAACATTAAGAAATCATTAATAAAACATAAAAAGTTTACAAGTGGAAGGAAGTGCTCAAAATTGGATAATATAGCAGTTTATGCGGATCCAAAGTCTCCGGTGGCCGAGGCGTACAGAAGTATACGAACAAGCATACAGTTTGCAAACATAGACCAAACCATAAAAACGATAGTTGTCACAAGCGCAAAAGCAGGCGAAGGAAAGACAACGGTAGCTGCCAATATAGCCGCATCGCTGTCTTTGCTGGGGAGTAAGGTGGCTGCAATAGACTGCGATTTCAGAAAGCCGTCTGTCCACAAGATGTTTGGCATATCAAACAAGAAAGGGATAACAGATTTGCTGCTGTCACATGCCGAAAATGAATATGAAGGCTATATAAGAAAGATACCGGGCTCGGACATAGATATAATAACTGCAGGGCAGATACCGTCGAATCCTGCGGAGATTCTCAGCTCGAAGAGTATGAAGGGACTTTTAGGAGTATTAAGAAGGGATTATGACTATGTGGTGATAGATACTCCGCCTGTTGGCATAGTGACTGACGCGTCGATAATATCGACTTATACTGATGGAACAATACTAGTGTGCAGCTCAGGATATGTCGAAGTAGATATGGCAAGAAAGGCAAAACGGACTTTGGAGAATGTTAACGCCAGAATACTCGGCATAGTCTTGAACAATTTCATTGGCGAACACAATAAAGACAACTACTACTACTACGAATAAGGGTGATGTTATGCATGAAAAAATCGAACTTCGTGATTATATCAATATATTTTATAAGAGAAGAAAAACCATATTGACAATGACTATAGTTGCTATTCTGATTAGTGCAGGCTTGAGTTTTTTTGTACTTGATCCTGTGTACGAATCGAGTACGCTTCTGATGGTTAAAAGACAAACTACCGGACAGGAAACATACTACAGGTATGATGATATTATAATAAGCAAAATGCTTGTTAACACCTACGAAAAAATCATACAGTCGAAAACGGTTCTCTCCAAGGTTATAAGCAACCTCAATCTAAATATGGGGGTCGGGGAATTCAGAAAGCTTATCACAGTAAATTTGCTTGAAGAAACTGAAATGATGGAAATCGTGGTGGAAAATAAAGACCCTGAAAAGGCGGCCATGATTGCAAACAATATTGCCTTCGTTTTTGCCCAAGAGGTATCAAGGATAATGGCTATACAAAACATAACAGTAATAGACGTTGCGGATATACCAACTGAGCCGGCAAAGCCCAACAGGATATTGATAATAGCGGCTGCGACGCTGCTAGGGCTGATTGGTGGGCTGTTCACAGCATTTTTGAGAGAATATCTTGATGATACAATAAAAACTCCTAATGATGTTGAAAAATATCTTGGGATACAGTTGATGGGAGTTATTCCATTTGACGGTGAAACCCAAAAGAAGCAGAAGTGGCACATAAGCGCTCGTGGTGTCCCGGAGGAAAATGAGACATAAAAAAAGGGGGGGAAGAGTTATGGATATGGGTGATAGCAAAAAAATCTCAAATATGAATATGATAGATATGCAGAAAAAGTTCGTCTGTCTGTTTTTGAAAAGGGCGATGGATATAGTGGGATCTATTTTTGCAATCATTTTCTTTTTCCCGCTGCTTTTATTGATAATGGTGGCAGTAAAGCTTGATAACCCGCAAGCAAACATATTTTATGGTCACGAGAGGGTAGGGCGTGACGGAGTCATGTTCAAATGCTGGAAGTTTAGGACAATGGTGCCAAATGCGAAGGAATTGGTTGAGCAATTTACAGAAGAACAGAAAAAAGAATACGAGGAAAACTTCAAGCTTAAGGATGACCCCAGGATTACAAAGCTCGGTTCATTCCTCAGAACTACAAGCATGGACGAGTTGCCTCAGTTTTATAATATACTAATGGGCGAAATGAGCCTTGTGGGTCCAAGGCCTATAGTGCCGGCTGAACTGGAGAGATATGGACGGTATAAGGCTGTATATTTGTGCGTGAGGCCGGGCCTTACAGGGATGTGGCAGGTAAAGGGCAGGAGTGACACTACATACGAGCAAAGAATAAGCATGGATGTTGAGTATGTGAGAAACATGAGCATATATTTGGATTTAGTGCTGATAATGCAGACTGTGGTTAAGGTGATAAAGAAGGAAGGGGCGTATTGATGTGGACGAAGGCGGAACAATGATAAGTTTTGTAATACTCACATGGAACTCAGAAAAGTACATAGGAAACTGCATAGAATCTATTTTGGAAAATGTTATGCTGCAAAACGAAGTCATTGTTGTAGACAACGGTTCACAGGATAGAACAAGAGAGATTGTCAAAAATTATGAGAATGTAGTCCTTGTGGAAATGGGCAGCAATATGGGGACAACTGTCTCGAGAAATGAAGGGATAAGGCGCTCAAGCAGGGAGAGCAAATATATTTGCATACTCGATTCTGATACCGTGGTCCAAAGTGGTACCTTTGAAAGACTCGTTGATGTTTTCGAAAAAAACGAAGACATCGGTCTGGCAGTCCCTTTCATGTTTTATGCTGACGGAAGGAGGCAGAATTCATTTAAAAAGTTTCCTACGCTATTTCAAAAGCTAAGCAAACTTTCACCTGTCGCTACTATGTACAGATGGGGTGAAAAAGACGAATCATATGATGATTGGGAATCAGACAGGAATGCCGAGTTTTTCGATGTGGATTATGCAATTTCAGCCTGCTGGCTTATTAAGAAGCATGCATTAGAGCGTGTAGGTCTCTTTGACGAGAAAATATTTTATTCTCCGGAGGATGTAGACCTTTGCCTGAGAATATGGAAGAACAAGTACAGGGTTGTTGCAGTCCCAAAAACCAGGATAATACATCACTATCAGAGAATAAGCAGAAAAAATCCGCTTAGCAGGATGGCTGTAGAACACCTAAGGGGCCTTCTATACTATTTTAACAAGCACGGTTACTATATAAGCAGAAAGAAACTCTACAGGAATATCGGGAGGTGAGTTACAGAGTATGAACATACTTTTCATAACTATATATTTTCCGCCTATGAATAATTCTGCCAGTATAAGGAGTCTTTATTATGTAAACTATCTGAGAAAACTCGGGCACAATGTGGGGGTCGTAACATGCAGATATAACGAGGATCACATATATCATGATGGTGCACTGAATGAGAGAATAGACGGGGATGTGCGGATTTATAGAGAATCGGCAGGATACGTGTATTCAAAGACATACGCCAAAAAGGGTGAATCTGGTGACGGAGGTAGGGGGGGAGCATCAGGTACTGCAAGGATTAAAGGCGTTTTGAAAAAGTACATGGCAGTCCCCGATTCTTTTGTTTTTTGGCAAAAAAATGCCATCAAAAAAGCAGAGGAGTTAATCGGAGCGGGGGAATATGACATAGTATTTTCAATGCATGAGCTTCCGTCCAGTCATATGGTGGCATACAGCATCAAAAAAAGAATGCCTGGAATACGCTGGGTAGCTTACTGGAGTGATCCGTGGACCGTCCAAAGCAGTGAAAGAAACGACCAACCGCTTTTGAGAAAGCTTTACGAAAGGGGCGTCGAAAAAAATGTCGTGATGGAAGCTGACATATGTCTGTTTACTTCGGAGCAGACGAGGAATATGTATGTGGACACATTCGGGCTTGAGCCCGACAAGACGGGAATTGTGTACAGGGGATATGACAGCGCATACTACGATAAAATCAAGGGATTAGGAGCACCGGAGGGCATATTGCCAGGCAGGATTAACATCGTGCACACCGGAGCCATATACACACTGCTAAGGGATGTGGATCCGTTCATAGACGCAATAAGAACAATAAAATCAAGTAGCCCTGAGCTTTATGAGCGGCTCAATATAGTTTTGCTTGGGGAAATCGACAACATTAAAAACATACAGAGCTTTGATGATTTGGATATCATAAGCATAAGAAAGAGAGCGCCGTTTGAAGAAGCATTAAGGTACATGATTTTTTCTAATGTCAACATATTATGGGGAAACAAGGCTTCAAGCCAAATACCAGGCAAGGTCTATGAGTACATGGGTACAGATGGCTGCATACTTACAATACTCGGAGACGAGCTCGATCCCCTTCTGGATATTATGAGCGAGGCCAATCGGGGACCTGTAGTCAGAAATGACAGCAACGAGATATACAGAGCTGTAATGGACATCGCAAGCCGCATGGACACGGGAACAATGCCGGGCGGCTGGAGCAACAGAAACGAAAAATACAGATGGGAAAATGTGGTGGCTGATTTGGCAGAAAAGATTGCAGTGAAAGCCTGAAGAGGGGAATTTAAATGCGAGAAACATACGGATTAAGAGAATATATAAATATAATATGGAGACAGAAAATAACAGTCATGGCTGTCACGTTGATAATCATGTCAATAGGAGCTGCATTTAGCTTCTTCCTGATTGAGCCTGTTTACGAATCGGGCACGACCTTGATGATAAACAGAATAGAGAATGAGACTGAAAGATATCTAGATTTCGACGATGTGGTATTGAATCAGAAACTCGTCAATACCTATGGTAAGCTGGCCAAATCGGACGCAGTGATGAAGAAATCTATGCAGAAGCTCAATATAAGCATGGATATCGAGGAATTCAAAAAAAATGTTTCTGTAACTATTTACCCGGACACCGAGATAATAGAAATATCGGTTCTAAACAAAAATGCAAGAGATGCGGCAAGGATAGCCAATGATTTGGCAAGCTCATTTATTGACGAAATTAAAAGATTAATGGAGCTTGAGAATGTCAGGATTATTGATGTGGCTCAGGTGCCAAGCAGTCCGGCCAAGCCCGAAAAGATGGTCATAATGATTGTGATGGGCTTCATAGGAATGATGGTTGGGTTATTTATAGCGTTTTACAGAGAATATCTCGACTATACAATAAAAACTCCCGAGGATGTAGAACGTGAGCTTGGAATCAAGGTTATGGGTGTTGTTCCAAATTACAAACAGACAGGATATAGGGGACGTACGCTATGATTGTGATTATTAAAGTATTTTGGATATTTTGCTGCTTTAACCTGGCTTTGCTTTACATTTCAAGCAAGCACAATAAAACAATTGCACATTTGATGCTGGCAACATTGCTTGTAAACATAGCATATCCTTTGTATATAGACCTGAACAAGGAATATACAGTATATATCACATCTATGGCTATCGTACTTATTTTATACAACGTTATCATATCAACTTATAATAGGGACTCTTTTCCCTCGGACTTTTCGTTGGACATATCAAAGGAAATGAACATAGTAACTGTCAGCCTGGCCATGATATATGTCATTACAGCATTCCAATTGCTAGTTCTTAAAATATACAGATATGAAACATACGCGTATATATTTTTCAGCTACGTGGTGGTTCAGCTTATAATTGTATTTTTCTACAACATCAGAAACAAGTTTGAAAGGGATACTTTAATTACGTTTATTAGTTTTTTATCTCTAGGTAACTCATTCCTCGGATTTTATGAGGCCTTCAACGGAGTGTATAGAGTAGGCGGACTTGTCGGATACTGCAACGGAGCAGGGAACCTGGGCGCAATACTGCATGCGGTATTGTTGTATAAATTCTGGAACAATAAAAGCCTTTATAATTTTGCTGTTCTGGCGCTCAACCTTGAATTTACTTATCTTACGTACACCAGAACTGGATATATTGCGATTTTCGTTGAAACAGTAATTTTTGTGTTATTCCTCATATTCAAAGACAGCGACAAGAAAGCAGTCGTTAAAAAGCTGTTTTTTGCGGGGATTTCAATCGTTGCCGTGGTTTCGCTTTATGCTGTGTATCTTGATGACATTATCGGCATGTACAATGAGATGTTTAACTACAGGGGTTCGACGCAGTCCATGAGATTCGTCCAATTTCAAAGAGTGTTCAAGGTTTTCTTTGAATCGCCCTTCATAGGGATAGGAGCCGGACAGTATGCGCATTACTATCTGATGACACATTTCATATCGGATTTTGATATACACTCGCAGTGGCTCAGCATACTAACAGAACAAGGCTTGTTGATCTTTATAAGCTATGCTTTTTTTTACACTGCAGTATTCATGATGCTGTTCAAACGATGCAGAGGAGAAGATTTGTGGTTCGCAATAGCCATATTCGCTGGAAACAGCATAGCCATAAATTTCAATGTGAACCAGTATTACGGGATAAACATATATTTATTCTATTTGATAGTTTGTGGATTTATTTTTTCAAGCGAAGTAAAGGAAAAGAAAAGCGATTAGTTGACAGTGACAGTGCTGTAGGGGAGATGACGCCATGCTCAATATATGTATAACGGCTGATCATGAACTTTTTTTCGGCCGAAATTATGGAACGGAGGAAGAGGTTCTCCTTGAGCCTACTTACAGGCTGATGGATATGCTGGCGGAAAACGGGGCCAGCCTAGTGCTGATGAGCGACGTACTTTCAATATTCAGGTATAGGGAGCTTGGAATGCACGAGTTTCCAGATGGTATGGAGGAGCAGTTGCTGTATGCCATCAAAAACGGCCATGACGTGCAGCTCCATATCCACTCTCATTGGCTCACCTCGACATACAGCCAGGGAGAATGGAATTTCGACTATACAAAATACAGGATTCATGATTTGGGGTTTGAAGAACGAGATGATGGGATACCCAGCGCGGTGGAGATAATACGGAAGGGCAAGAACTACCTTGAAGAATTGCTAAGACCGGCAGACAGCAGCTATGCATGCAGGGCATTCAGGGCCGGTGGATGGAATTTGCTCCCGGAGAAGGAGCTTTTAAAAGCATTGGCAAGTGAAGGCATATGGATTGATTCTAGCATATTTAGAGGAGGACGCCTGAAAACAGGGATACATGGCTTTGACTATACGAAAGTCCCCAAAAGCATAAACTGGTGGATTGATCCTGACATGGGCATAGAGCACGAAGCACAAAAGGGCGATGGAAGAATACTCGAGATGGTAATAGGCTCATACTACGGGGGGGCTGGATTGCTGGCGAAAAAAATAGAAAACAGCGTCAGGGGCAGGCTTAGAAAAAGGATACTTGGAGAGACCCCACAGAGAGGAACGGCCTTTTCGGATTCCAAAGGAGCCTTTGAAACTTTCCTGAAAAGGCTTGAGAATTACATTCTCCAGCCCATAATGCTAACATATGACGGCTTGTGCAAGGAAATTATGGTGGACATTGTAAAGCAGTATTTGAAAAGCTTTGACTGCCAAAACAATGATTATTACCTGTCGGTCATAGGGCATCCCAAAAGCATGAGCAATATTGGAATGCTCGAGCTTGAAGGTTTCTGCAGGCACATGAACAGAGAATACGGGGGAATAGTAAGATTCGTTAACACGTCAGACATCAAGGAATAGAAGGGGTGAGCTGTTTGAGGGCTGCATTGATAGGTAGTTGCGCACCGCCTTTTGGCGGAATTGAGGTTCATATAAAAAGGCTCGCTGATGCGCTGGAGAATAGCGGCATCAAGGTTACTATATACGATATAGAAAACATCAGTGAATCGAGTGACAGGCGCTTGAAGAAGATAGCCAGGGCAAAGTTGTGGGTGCTCTGGTATTTTTTTACAATAAAAGAAGACGTAATACATGTGCATACGCTCAGCTGGAAGCACAGGGCGGCTATGACTTTCATATCAAAAGTCAGGAGGAAAAAGATAATATTAACGTTCCACAGCTTCAGGGACGAAATTGAAAATATGGGCTTTTGGGAGAAGCAACTCGTGCGTTATGTTTTGAAAAATACAGGTCTGATAATAGCCGTTTCGGAGAAGGTGCAGGAAAAGCTCGAGCTGTGGGGATGCAGCAAAGACAAGATTCGCTGCATCAACGGCTTTCTGCCTAATACTGCTGGCAACGGGACTCTTCCGGAGTACGTAATGGAATTCATAGCAGGGCATGAAATGATAGCCTCAGCCAACGGCTCAAACATGAATTTTTACAGGGGAGAGGATTTGTATGGGCTTGACATGCTTGTGGAGCTGTGTGGACGAATTTCGCAAAAATACGATGTTGGTTTTATCTATTGCATCTCAAAAGGGTATATTAACAATCTAGATTACTACGAGCATATTAAGGATGTCATTCGGGAAAAGGGCATAGATGACAGATTCCTGTTTGTGCATGAAAACCTTGAGTTTGAAGCTATATTGAAAAAATCGGATTTTTTTATAAGGCCGACGAATACGGATGGATATGCTCTCTCGGTTGCTGAGGCTGTATATAACGGGGTGCCCAGCATAGCAAGCGATGTCTCAAGGCGGCCCATTGGAAGCATATTATTCAAGACACGCGATAGTGAGGACCTGTATCAAAAGACGGTTGAATTGATAGACAATATTGAAGAGCATGGAAAGCGGCTTAATAATTTACTGAAAGAGGAAAATGGCGAACTGATTCTTGAAGTTTACAAGGACATCCTGGGTAAGGAGGGGTAGAATGAAATGCAAAATAATAACTTCAATAGAAGAATTCTACAAGCTCGAACAGCAGTGGGAAAGGCTTCAGGTGATAGATGCAGATGCGACGATATACAGCACCTTTAGATTTGCAAAGGCATGGTGCGAAGCTCACCGGGATGACAAGGACAGGGGACTTTTCATAATATGCATATTTCAGGGAGATGACGTGCTGGGAATAGCTCCATTCTCAATTGAGTACCATAGCAAGTGGGGATTAAAATATAGGGAGCTTGTATTTTTGGGTATGGGGGATTTTTTTACGGTTATGGTTGACCATACAAAGGAGAACCCGATGTCCATATTCAGGAAAATATTTGATTGCGTAGAAGAAAATAACGATAACTGGGATAAGGTGAACCTACAGAATATAGTAAACGATTCAAAACTGGGCTTCTTCTTCCTGAAAAGCAGGAAATACAATGGTTTGCTTGGCTATTCACGCTATAATATTGAATGCCCGAATATCCATTTTGATAGATTTGAGAGCTTCGAGCATTATAAGGATTATTTCATATCAAATTTTTGCGGATTACAGACACATAAGGATTGAATGGGGAAAAGGCGAGCTGAAGGATATGTTGTCCTATGGGATTGGGATGGCTGGTGCTTCGGACTTTCTGGAATGGTTGCTAACTCTCGTTGACAGGTATTTTCTGAGGGCGATTATGGGATACGCTACTGTTGCGGTGTATTCGATAGGTTACAAGGTGGGAATGCTAATAATGCCGTTTCTAGTTACGCCTTTTATTAATGCGCTAATACCCTACAAGTATAGCGTTTACAAGGATGAGGACGGGAAGCGAAAGCTTGAGGAGCTTTTTGACTTATATAACATAGTAGGTTGGTTCGCGGTGCTGGGAATCTCTATTTATGCAAACATAACTATAAAAATACTTGCAACAGACGATTATTCGCAGGCTTTCATGATAGTTCCGTTCATTGTTATGGCATACTTGCTTGATGGGAGCTGTGAATTTTATTCTCTGGGGATTCATATCGAAAAGAAGGTTGTCTTGAACCTTGCAATACCCGGAGTGGCGACGCTTTTGAATATAATGCTGAACCTGGCTTTGATTCCACGTATTGGAGCTTACGGAGCCGCGATTTCCACATTAGTATCGTATTTTGCAATGACTATAATGTACTATTTTGGAGGAAGGGTATATTATAGAATGGAGATAGGCGTGGGACGATTTTTGAAGGCAGGGATTCCTTTTTTTGCTGTATACACACTATATTTATTTTTTGAGTTCCATAGAATGGGTATGTTTTTGGAATTCCTTTTTAATTCAATGCTTGTAATTCTGTATTTGTTCATAAGCTTTGTATTCGGATTTATGCCAAAATCATATGCTGTCATTCTAAGAGATATAATAACGGATAGATTGGCTAAAAGGGAGGCGGTTGAAGATGAAGATAGAAGTTTGTAAGTGGTATGGGGATGCAGATTCTCCAGTGCTTTTGTGGATAGACGACCTTGCCAATGCATGGGTGGATGTCAGCGGAAGTGGTTCTATAGAGCTTGGTGAAGACTGGGGCTATGCAAAACACAGTGAAAATTCTTCTTTTGATTATCTCGAGCAAAAGTTGCTTTTACGACATCCGAATATCAAAACGACTTTTTTTGTGCCGGTTGGAAAAAGAAGTGGTGTGGTGTCGGATTCAAGTATAAAGGTGATCTCTGAAGCAATAAACTCAGATGAGGAGACAAAGGCATTCTTCAGAAATATAGGTGAGAATCCAAAGTTTGAAATGGCTTATCACGGGACTACTCACGGCATTGCCAGGGAAAAAATGGAGGATTTTGTCCAAGAATGGTCGACCTTCGAAAGTCTGGAGGAAGCTTTAGAGACGATAGAGAAAGGAAGAAGGATATTCAATGAGGTTTTTGGCTGCTATCCCAAAGGAGGCAAGTACTGTGGATACGAGCCGGGCAAGTATGGGGACGAGAGCATAGACAGAAGCGGATTTTTTTGGTGGTGCAGGCATTCAAACGTTGATCTCATAGAATACGGCGACAGTGAGCACGGGGGGAGCGATAAAAACCCTCTGACAAGCTACGATATAAAAACCTTTGGGAAAAACGGCGTAATAGACATACCTACTACGATTGGCGGACACATGCTTAACAGGTATATAAATAAAGACGAGAGGATTATAAAGGGCACTGTCAAAAGGCTGCTCAGAAGGCAACTCATCGAAAAAGAAATGAAAAAGATAGACTACCTCATAAAAAACAAGCTTTTGATAAGCATAGAGGAACATATTTCTCCGGCAAGAAACGACGGCAGAAGACAGCTGCTAAATATATTTGACGATATGGAAGGCTTGAATGAAATATTCGATTATATTTCGGGAAAAAACGTATGGTACTGCACGGGAAGCGAATTGGCTGAATACTACTACTGCAGGGAGAACAGTGTCATAGAGCAGAGTGGAGATGAGTTCGTTGTTAAATTCAAACCGGGAAATGCCGAACTTTCATCAAAATGCCTAAGTCTGAAAGTGGAGGGAGGCAATGTTGAAAAGCTGATACTTCCAAATGGAAAAGAAGTCTCGAAAACAAACGGCGTATTCAATATTGAGATAATGGATGGTGTATATAAAACGACATAGTTAAAGTGAAATTTACAATCTAAGTGAGCCTGCAATCTAAAAATAGGACCTGGGTAGGATGTTTAAACTCAAAAACTAATTATATAATTCAAAAGACAATAAAATTATACAAAGCAGGTATAAGTAAAAATTTGAAAGGAGGAGAGTGCCAAAAGTAACCTGCATAAACCTAAAAAAACGGAGGAAAATTAATATGAATATCAAAAACATGAGAAAAGGTGTAGCGCTTTCGATAGCGGCATTTATGGCAATGGGCGGCTTGGGAACAGTTTTTGCACATGACTACAATAGAACATACAGCAGCTCGAGCCAAACAAGCAGTGACGCTGTCATATATAATTATCTGAACGCGGATTTCTTTGAAGAGTATTTCGATGTGGATTACTCCAAGGACTCTGCAAAACTTAAGGCACTTCAACTTGAGGTGAAGAAGCTACTTGTTAAAAAAGGTGTAAGATTAGACTCGAGAAGAAGCGTTAAGAGATATTTGCTAAATAACAAAGGCGAAGTCTACGCTATAATCAAGGCTCTGAACGCATCGACTTCAACATCTTCTACAACAACTGCATCAAAGCCAACTACAACAACATCTACAACTACAACAACAAAGCCAACAACATCTACATCTACAACAACATCTACATCTACAACAAAGCCTTCAACAACTACTACAGCTTCAACGACTACAACTAAACCATCCACAACAACTACGTCTTCAACGACAACATCGTCATCTTCGATATCAGGAACATCGCTGCTTAATGATGCTTTCGACGGCCTTTCCAATTGGAACAAGGAAACTTCAACATCATATGGCGTAACTATAGTAAAGGATCCACTGAACTCAAACAACAACGTTGCAAGATTCGAGCTTAGAGACACAGATTCAAAAGTATATAGCGGACTTAGAAGTGAAATAGCTTCAAAATGGAAGGCTGAGCCGGCTGGAAGCGAAATCTGGTATAACTGGAAATTCATGGTTGACTCTGCACACTCAAACAGTTCTGATTGGGAAATATTAGGCCAGTGGCACCCGCAGCCAGTAGACGGAAACTGGGGTAACGCTGATGAGTATGTAAACGGAAGACCTACAATATCAATTCAGTACCATGATGGATACATGTATGTGGTAGTTCACAATCTAAAGGTTGGCGTTACAGAGATAAGATCTGAAAAAGTTGCAGTCAAGAAAGGTCAATGGGTAGACCTGAAAACTCACATAAAGTGGTCACAGGGAAATGATGGCTACATAGAAGTGCTTGCAAATGACAAGCCTATGGCATTCGTTACTGAGTACAATGCCAACTGGGATGCGAAAAAGCTTCCTGGCGATTACAGATTGAACATACCTACTCTTCTGAATTCGGCGGGAGATTACTTAAAGCTTGGTTCATACCGTAACACATCTTCACAAACAGGAAAAAGTATAATATATTATGACGATTTGAAGATAACAAGGGTAAAATAAATACAGATTAAATTATTTAGTTCTAAAGAGCCTTAACAGGCTCTTTTTTTATTTATATGTGCACATATTTGGGTATAAAATATTACGATATTGCAACGATTGCAAAATATGCGGATGGAGAGAAATTAAATGAAAATAGTTATAGTCAATGACTATGCAAACATAAAAGGAGTTTCGAGTGCTGTAGCCATTGAGAGTGCCAGAGCCCTTGCCCAAGCTGGTGAGAGTGTGATATTTTTTTGTGCCGTAGGGCCGATTGATGAAAAGTTAATTCACAAGAACATAACAGTTATAAGTATGGACCAAAAGGATATCAGAGAAGACAGCTGCGAGAATAGCAGCTTATGGAACAGGAAGGCTTATGTGTCTTTGGGACGTTTGCTAGGCTCAGTAGATAAGAACAATACTATAGTTCATTTTCATTCGTTTGTGAATATACTTTCATCAGCTGCACTCAGAGTAGTTATGGACAGGGGATTCAAGTGCGTGCTTACACTTCATGATTATCTTATTGCATGTCCCAGCGGCAGTTTTTATGATTGCAGAAATGAATCTTGCTGCGAGCTCGAAGGCCTCTCTGCAGCATGTATAAGGAGCAATTGTGAAAATCGGGGGTATATGCACAAGCTCTGGAAATGCTCGCGTCAGGCGATACAGATGAAAAAGGGCAGGGTACCTGCAGGCGTTGATGCCTTTATAAGCATTTCAGAATATAGCGAAAGAATAATTCGCCCATATCTGCCTGATTCAGCCAGAACATACAGGGTGAAAAGTCCGATTGGCATACAAAATGAAGGTCCGGAGAGGGTTGCGGAAAGTAAAATTTTCACTTTCATGGACAGACTAGGAGCTGAAAATGGAGCCGACATATTTGCGCAAGCGGCATCATTGGCTGGTGTTGAAGCCACATTCATAGGCGATGGGCCTATGAGAAAGCAACTTGAAGAAATGTTGCCGGGCGCATTATTCAGCGGGAGTCTGAGGCCTGAAAATGAAATTAGACTGCTGCGTGAATCGAGAGTGATGGTTTTCCCCACGCTGCTTAATGAGACGCATGCTTTAGCTGTACTAAAAGCAAAGGCTCTTGGAATTCCATCAATAGTATCGAGTGGTTCTTCTGCGGAAGAGCTTGTTGAAAGCGGCGAGGACGGGTTTATAGTTGAAAGGGGTAGTATAGATGATCTTGTGCAAAAGCTCAAGGTTATGGGAAGTGACTCTTTGGTTAGAAGCATGGGGAGGGAAGCTCACAGAAGATACTGGGAGGCTCCTTGGACCCCTGAAAACCATGTTATAGAGCTGATGAGAGTATACAATGATGTCTTGGGAGGGATTTGAGTATGCAGAGAAAAAAAATATGTGTGCTAGGACTTGGGTATATTGGTTTGCCTACGGCTGCGATGTTTGCAACACATGGACATAATGTAATTGGAGTGGATGTGAGAAGCAAGGTTGTGGATGCACTCAACAATGCTAAGATAACAATAGAAGAGCCATATCTTGACATATTGGTGCAGGCGGCTGTCAAATCAGAGAATCTCATAGGCCGCACGGAGCCAGAGGAAGCCGATGTTTTTATAATAGCAGTGCCAACACCTATAACAAATGACAAGAGAGCTGACATGAGATATGTTGTTGAAGCGGCCGAGAGTATAGTACCATACGTCAGAAATGGCAATATCGTAGTTCTTGAATCGACCTCACCTCCAGGAACGGTAAGGGATGTCCTATGTCCAATACTAGAACGCAGCGGGCTTGTTCTTGGCGAGGAGCTTTATGTGGGACACTCTCCTGAGAGAGTTTTGCCGGGGAAAATACTAATGGAGCTGGTGGGCAATAACCGCATAGTGGGAGGCATAAACAGAAAAAGCGCAGAAAAGATAAAAGACATATACAAGACATTTGTAAATGGTGAAATTTTTCTGACTGATGAAACCACAGCAGAAATGTGCAAGGTAATGGAGAATACATTTAGAGATGTCAACATAGCACTTGCAAATGAATTGGCCAAGATATGCGAGGAGATAGGGATAGACGTATGGGAGGTAGTAAGACTATGCAACAAGCACCCGAGAGTCAACATACATCAGCCTGGGCCTGGCGTAGGTGGACACTGCCTGGCAGTAGATCCATGGTTCATAGTCGAAAAAAATCCTAAAACTGCAGAGATAATAAAAATGGCAAGGCAGACAAACGACTCAATGCCTCATTTTGTAGCGGATGCAATAGATGGGATGCTGGGAGAAAGTGACTATTCACGTAAAATATGTATTTTGGGGGTTACATATAAGGCAGATGTTGATGACACGAGAGAGAGTCCTATAATAGACCTCATTTCCGTACTCGGTAGCAGAGGATATGAAGTCGCCGCCTATGATCCGCATGCAAAGAAGTTCGCATGTGAAGCGAGAAGTCTTGACGAGGCGGCAAGTGAAAGCGAAATGGTTGTGCTGGGGGTGAATCATGAAGCCTTCAAAAAAATCAATCTTACAGAGCTCTGCAGGCTTACTAAGGGAAAAATCTTTTTCGATCTTCGCAACTTCATGAACAGAGAAGAACTCGAACGGGCAGGATTTAAAGTCAAGGTGCTAGGCAATGGCAAGGCGGATGTGCAGGAGGTTGCAGCGGAGGATATTGCGGAATAATCGCTATTTAAATTAATTCGGCTGGGACAAGGGGATTATATAACAGCCTCTTGTCCCAATATTTTTATGGAGATGAATTTCATGGTTGAAAATGGAATTAATGATAAATATGTTATAATTGTCGGCTGCGGGAGGCTGGGGGCGCATCTTTCAAATCTCCTTTTCGAATCAGGGAAAAGTGTCGTAATAATAGACATGAAGGCGTCTGCATTCGAAAGGTTGCCTGAGGGCTTTGGAGGATTCATGCTTGAGGCCGATGCCACGGAGCTGGACATGCTGAAGAAGGCTGGTATTGAAAATGCAGATGTTTTTGCAGCGACAACAGACGATGACAATACGAACATAATGCTGGCGCAGATAGCGAAGAATATTTACGGTGTTAAAAAGGTTGTTGCAAGGGTATTTGAGCCTCACAGGCAGAAGGTTTATGAAGAACTCGAGCTCGACACAATATGCCCTATGATACTTTCCGCAGAGGCGTTCAGGGATTACATAGAGGGTGACGAGGGAGGAGAATAGATTGCATATAATGATTGTAGGGGGATACAGCAGGGTCCACTTCCTGGTAAAAAAATTCATCGCCGAAGGCCATAAGCTGACGGTTCTGCACAAGGATGAGGAAGAGTGCAAAAAACTGGCCAGGATTCACAAGGCATCAATTGTGCATGGAGATGGCACTGATCCGGCAGTACTTGAAGATGCAGGAGTAATGGACTGCGATATGGTGATTGCAATTTCAAACAGCGATGCGGAAAATCTTGTGGTCTGCCAGGTTGCGGGAAGGAGATACGGAGTGAAGAGAACTTTGGCTGTTGTAAATGATCCTGAGCATATGGAAGTTTTCAAAAGGCTGGGAGTAAGCACAGTCATAAGCACTGCAGACATAATATTCAACATAATAGACCAGGAGGTTTCTGTAGAAGAGATATTGAGCCTAATGCCTATAGAGGGAGGCAAGATAGACATAATGGATATAGAGATAGGTGATGATTTTGCATCGGCAGGCAAAAGCTTGGCCGAAATATCGATGCCTGAAGATTCTGTGGTAGGTTTTATTGTAAGAGGCGAGATGCAGATGGTTCCCAAGGGGAATACAATAGTAAGGGAGGGGGATAGGCTCATAATCCTGTCGACCCGAAACGTGCAGCCTGAAGTAATTGAGGCTATAAGGGGAAGGGTTGATTGATGTGACTTATGCCGATGTTTTAAGGGAAAGGCGCAGGCTCATAATAGGCTATACAGGCAAGATACTCATGGGATCTTCTCTGATATATTTGCTGCCGTTGCTTGTGCTGCCGTTTTATATCGAGGAATCAGTATATGCGGCAGGATTTATTATTTCAGCTGCTGCGGCATTTATAACGGGATTTTTGATGAGCACTCAGGGGGATGGGAAGAATGAGGTAACCACAATAAAAGAGGGAAGCGTGATAGTACTGCTCACATGGATTCTTACTGTTATAATTTCGGCGCTGCCTTTTATGATATCGGGAGGCATGAGCTTTACTCATTCTGTGTTTGAGGCCGTGAGCGGTTGGACAACCACAGGGCTTTCTGTCGTGGAAGTGCAAAAAGCTCCAAGGATTATGCTCCTTTGGAGGAGTACCATGCAGTTTTTCGGCGGGGCCGGACTTGCCGTAGTTATGCTCGCGGCCATAATAGGTCCCCATGGCTTTGGACTGTTCAGCGCAGAGGGAAGAGAGGACATAATACCCAACGTTGTCAAGTCTGCAAAGCTCATGATGATAATATATACAGGCTATTTTGTAGTTGGAGCGGCACTATACATAGAGGCGGGAATGACTGCATTCGAAGCTATAAACCATTCCGCAGCTGCAATATCAACCGGCGGGTTCTCTACAAGGGTCGGAAGCATAGGCGAGTATGACAGCGTAAGGATAGAAATTATAACCATGCTGCTTATGCTTCTTGGGAGCATCAACTTCGGCACACATTACATGCTAATGAAGGGTGAGGCCAGGAGGTTTTTCAGACTGGGGGAAATAAGAATCTCAGCTTTTTTGCTGGCGGTTTTCATACCGCTTGTATTTATATTTTCAGCATCAAAGCTTTACGAGACTTTTGGAAAGGCGGCCAGGGTTTCGTTTTTTGAGCTCGTATCGGCCCTTACAACCACGGGCTATTCCACCGTAAGCTATAGCGGGTGGGATGATTTCGGGATGTTGGTTCTGGTTCTGCTCATGATAATAGGGGGAGGCACATGCTCTACGGCGGGCGGCTTGAAGCAGTACAGGGTGCTCTTGCTTGTAAAGACGCTGTATTGGAACATGACACGTTTTTTCGCTCCGAAGAATGCAGTAAGGCTGGAGTACATAGAAAGGGCCGAGGGCCCGTATGAGATAAGCAGTGAGCATATAATAAATACGGCCTGCTTCACCGTAATGTACATAATACTCTATTTTGCGGGAGTTGCCGTCCTTACCATAAATGGCTACAGTCTCAGGGATTCCATGTTCGAATTCGCCTCGGCAATGAGCACGGTGGGTCTTTCCATAGGAATCACATCGCCAAGTGCGCCGGCATTAGTCCTGTGGACGGAGAGCGCTGGAATGTTCCTTGGAAGGCTGGAGTTTTTCGTGGTGTTCTACGGGATTATAAATATAGTGAGGCTATTTCGAGTGCAAAAGCGTGAGAGCTAGCAATTACCTGGCTTTTTTTCATCGTATTTACGCACTTACGTGAATATGAAGACTTTGTTTATGCTTTACGCATTTACGCAAAGAATCCTGATAAAAACGTGAGACTTGGTTAAGTGAGTTTAGTTGATTTCCTGGCGAAGCATACTGATAAAATTAAAGGAGATTCGACTGTTTGAGCGGAGCGAGTTGTCGAATCTCCCAATTTTAGAAGTATGAAAGCCAAACGGAAATATCTAAACGAAACGTCAAGTCTGAGTTTTATCAGGATTCCATTTATGCCAGCAGCATCCTGTCACTAACCGCATCCTCGCAGCCGGCCTTCTCAAACATAGAAAGCAGTTTCTCCTGTGTGAGGCCTTGCTTTTCCTCGCCGCATATGTCTATTGCGATTCTGCCCCTTTGCATCATGAGCAGTCTGTTGCCCATCTTCATGGCGTGGTTCATGTTGTGCGTCACCATCATGGTAGTAATCTTCTTTTCTGTGACAATCTTTTCTGTAAGGTTGATTATTATTTCCGAGGTCTTAGGGTCCAGAGCGGCAGTGTGCTCGTCTAGCAGCAATAGCTCCGGAGAAGTCATAGTAGACATTATGAGCGAAAGCGCCTGTCTTTGTCCGCCTGAAAGCAGGCTTACCTTAGTATGGAGCTTGTCCTCGAGGCCTATGCCTATCTGAGAAAGCAGCTCTTGGAACAGACCGACCTGCTTTTTATTGGCGCCCATCGAAAGGCCGTATGCCTTGCCTTTGTTGTATGCAAGCGACATATTCTCGAGTATCGTCATGGAAGGGCATGTACCCTTCGACGGATCCTGGAAAACCCTGGCCATCAGCTTAGACTTGCGGAACTCGGGCATATGAGTGATGTCCGAATCATTAAGCAAAATAGCACCTTCGTCAGGGTCTATCTTTCCTGATATGAGGTTTAGCAGAGTCGATTTGCCGGCTCCGTTGCCGCCTATTATAGTTATGAAGTCGCCGCTGTTTACCTTCAGTGAAAGGCCTCTGTAGAGGTTGTTTTCGTTTACAGTACCCTTGTTGAAGGTTTTGTACAAATTACTTAATTGAAGCATTTGCCAAACCTCCCTTCAATAGCCTTTTCACGCCAGTGAATCTGTGTGCGTTGCCTGCTGAAAGGGCGAATACAATTATTACGCATGTTACAAGCTTAAGGTCGGTTGGCGAAAGTCCAAGGTTAAGAGCGGCGCCTATGCTGAACCTGTACAGTATGGAGCCAAGCAGCGCCATTGTTGTAGGAAGCATTATGGAAATTCTCTTGAATATTGTCTCTCCGAATATTATTGAAGCAAGCCCCATTACAACTATCCCTGTTCCCATTCCTACGTCTGCGAATCTCTGGTACTGGGCCATTATGGAGCCTGCAAGGGCAACAAGGCCGTTAGATAGCATGAGGGCAAGTATTTTCATTTTGCCTGTATCTATTCCAAGTGATGTTATCATGTCAGGGTTGTCGCCAGTGCCGATTATCAAAAATCCAAGCTTTGTAGACAGAAGGAAATCAAGCAGAAGCTTCGATACAAGCGCAAATGCAGCTATTACTACAAGCGGGTGAACATCCAATGAAAATATAGTTTCATTGCTGAAAAGCGGCAGGTTCGATTTGCCCATTATCCTGAGGTTAATAGAGTAAAGACCGATCATTACCAGTATTCCTGAGAGCAGATTGGTTATGCCAAGCTTCACATGGAGGAATCCTGTTATAAAGCCTGCTCCAAGCCCGGCGACAAACGCCGCGACGCATGCAACAAAAGGGTTTACGCCGTTTAACAATAGAACAGAGGCTACGGCTGCTCCTGTAACGAAGCTGCCGTCAACCGATAGGTCTGGAAAATCGAGTATTCTGTATGTTATATAAACTCCCAGGACCATTATTGCGAATATGAGTCCCATCTGGAGCACGTTTATTGAAAAATCTAGCAAATGACTCATCTCCCTTAGACTATTTTACAAATTCCGCTCTTGACTTAAGATCCTCAGGAATTGTAATTCCAAGCTTTGCGGCAGTAGTCTCGTTTATAACAAGCGTAGTGTCCTCAAGGAGTCCAACAGGTATTTCAGCTGGTTTCTCTCCCTTTAGTATCTGAGCAGCTATTTTGCCCGTCTGAAGTCCAAGGTTGTAGTAGTTGATTCCCTCTGTAGCAAGCGCGCCGCCTTTAACTGCGCCGTCCTCTGCACTTATTACAGGTATCTTGTTTTCTATGCACTTGTTGGCTACAAGAGGTATTGAGGATACAACAGTGTTGTCGGTAGGCACATATAGAGCGTCTATGTTTCCGATTGCAGAATTGAGTGCCTGGTCTATGTCATTAACAGATGTGATTCCAACTTCAACTATTTCAAGTCCAAGCTTTGCTGCAACAGCTTTTGCCTGGTCCACCTGAACTACAGAATTGGCCTCGCTTGTGTTGTATATCACGCCTAATTTTTTAACGTCTGGAACGAGTGCCTTGATCAGCTCGAATTGCTTTTCCATCGGGGCAGCATCGCTAGAGCCTGTAACGTTTCCGCCCGGCTTGTCAAGAGAAGCCACAAGTCCTGCGCTTACAGGGTCAGTAACGGCTGTAAACACAACAGGGATGTCTTTTGTGGCATTGAATGCAGCCTGAGCTGAAGGAGTAGCTATTGCAACTATCATGTCCTTCTTGGCAGCTGCGAAGCCGTCTGCTATTGTCTGGGCGTTCGCCATCTCGCCTTGAGCGTTCTGGAAGTCTATCTCGAGGTTTTCACCTTCAACAAAGCCCTCTTTTTTGAGCGCGTCAATAATACCCTTTCTTGCATCGTCTAGTGCAGGGTGTTCAACAATCTGGGAAATACCTATGCTGTAAGTTTTGTTTTCTGAATTTGCAGATTCGTCCGGAGCCTTTGAGCAGCCCCCTAAAAGTGAAGTGGACAAAAGAATTGAAGCACAAAAAATAGATATGAGTTTCTTTACCATACTACCATCCTCCTAAAGATTTGAAATTGTGATTTGATAAACTGTTTGCTGCTGTTAAAATCCTACGCGCCCCAAGGGCCTACAGTGTTGCCTAGCCGTTTTCAACTCGTGTGAAAAGGCTGTATGATGAAGATTATATATTCTGGGGTTTATAAAGTCAACCCTGCTTTTGCAGATGAAAACATCAAGAAGCGTTGAATAACAGGCATCTCGACAGATTGTCAAAAAATAATCATTCGAAAATCCGTGGGAGTTTTCTGGAAATTCAGCACAGGCAATTAAACAATTTCAAAAATGCGAATATTTATGATAAAATGATGTAAATTGAATTAATAATTCAGGGGTGTTGCTTTGTGACAGATGTATCGTTCGGTATAAATGTAAAAGGAGAACAAGGTCAGTTTGATTTCTTCAAGCTCGTGTTTCAAAACTACCCTGGCGTAATGCTGATAATAGACCCGGATTCTGGAATTATAATCGAAGCGAATGCTGCTGCGGAAAGTTTCTACGGCTATGACAGAGAACAGATTATAGGCATGGACATATGCAATATAAACAGATTTCAAAAATCGGATGCAGAGCTAAGGCTCAAGGCTGCGCTTGCGGGTGCTGGAATGTCGAATATGAAGCACTACACAAGTGATGGAACTGAGAAGAATGTCAAGGTTTTCCTGGCTCCGCTGGAGATTGAAGGCAAACTGCTGCTTCATGCAATAATATTCGAGGCCGGCGAAGGCAACGGCGAATTCGAAAGTGAAATAATAAGCAACAGAAAATATCTCCACATGGCACTGCATGACGATCTTACGGAGCTCCCAAACAAACGCTTCTTCAAGATGAAGGTTGAGGAGGAGATACTAAAGGCGAGCGTCGGAGGAAGTGGTTTTGCGCTTGTTTTCCTGGACCTTGACAATTTCAAGTACATCAATGACACGCTGGGTCACGTCATGGGCGACAAGATGCTCAGCCTGATAGGCAGCAAGCTCAAGCATTCCGTAAGAGGGGCGGATTTTGCGGCCAGATTCGGAGGAGATGAGTTTGCAATAGTTCTTCCCGGAGAGCAAAAAAGAGAAGAGGCCGAAGAAATAGCCCAGAGGATAAAAAAATCAATAGAGGACATCATGGAGATCGAAGGCCAGAAGCTGCAGGTTTCGTGCAGCTACGGCATAAGCATATACCCTGCCGACGGTGAGGGCTTTGTCGAGTTGCTAAGGGCTGCCGACAAGGAGATGTACAACTGGAAGCAGAGCGTCGAGGAACAACAGGAGAGCATATACTCGGATTTCATAGTGGAAAAAGAAGACGAAGACGAGGAAAAATAGATTAATAAAAAAACCGCATTCAACAAGATGCGGTTTTTTTATTTGCTTATTCTGATTTGAAATAGACCTTCTCGTTCTCGAGCAGGGGTATCGACCTGTGCGCAAGGCCTATTACCATATCGTCGAGATGGAGCACTCCGATGCTCATGAACAGACATATGCTTATGTGCTCGTCGCAGCGGGCTATGCCTATCTTGCCTCCCACGCTAAAGCCGGTTGCCTTTTCGGAAACCTGATTGATGGCTTCCCTGGCTGCGCCTATTATGGCGCCCTCGTGTATGTGCACATTTTGAATTATCCCGGTGCGCTTTGACGCTACAAGAGCTCTTTCTATTATCTTCGGTATGGACTGAATCAGATTGCCGCCAACATCCACGCCTGTTGAAAGAATACCTGTTTTTTTATAATCCCTTACAAGCCTTTCTTCCTCCTCGCGGGTGGAAAGGGCCAGCTTAATTGCGGCCTTGGCCACGTCTATGCTTTTTATCATGTTTTTCACCTGCCTGAAAGTGATGATGGCCAGCGTATGCATATAGAAGCCATTCATGTCACATTATAGCATAAATGCATGCAGCCTATTAAATAAATTATTCCCATAACAGTGCCAAAAAAACCACTTAAATGAATATTAATAATAAAAGAAGCTTTTTTATTATGGCGTATTTAAGGAGGTATTGGCATGATTGTGGTAAGGGATATTAAGCTTTCGAGGGATTTCTCGCTCTCGGAATTCGCGTGCAGGGATGAGAGAAGGAGCGTTTATGTGGATGCGGAGTTGGTGGAGAGGCTACAGGTTCTGCGGGATTATTTCAAAAGGCCGGTAGTCATAACGAGCGGCTACAGGAGCAAGGCGTACAACAGGAGCTTAGGTGGCGCCGACGGGTCGCAGCACATCGAGGGGCGCGCGGCAGACATTAAGGTAATAGGGGTGGGCATGGAGGAGATAGCAAGGGCGGCTGTAAAGGCAGGTTTTCGCGGGATTGGCATATATGGAAGTTTTGTGCATGTTGATGTGAGAAAGAATCTTGTGAATGGGACAGGAAGGCCGTATGACATATGGCGCGGAAAATAGAAAGAGTACGACTTACAATATGAACTGGAAGGCATATTTGATATAATAAATATAACTGCATTATAATTTGGAGGTTGTGATGGATAATACTGGTTATGACAAATTGTTGTATGAAAGACTGCTGTACAGAAAACAATTCATAATGATGCCTTATACAATGGATGGCCCTTCGGAGTGGAAAACATGCGGAATATACAAGGAAAGGCTTGTGCTACATGCACATCCGGAGCTAGACATGACTGTTGTTGAAAATGAAAATCGAAAGATTGTTCTCTTGGGATATATTTTGGATTGGCAGAATCCTGAGTTTGGCAATGGTGACATAATTAAAATGTTGCTTAGGGAAAATCGGAATTTTGAAAGTTTTCTTGAGGCCACATTTAACCTTGGGGGAAGATTCGTAGTTATATATGAGGATAAAGAATGCTGCAGAATGTACCACGATGCGGCAGGTCAGATGGAGGTATACTACTATAAAGGGAATAAAGGCCTTGCTTGCGGAACCCAGCTGCCGATAATGAATCGGTATATAGCACTTGAAAATAACATGGCCGACGGAGTGCAGGAGTTCTATGCGAGCGAGGATTTTACAGACGCCTCTATGCAGTGGATAGGGGAAGATACAATATACAATGACATAAGGAAATTAAGCCCCAACTTCTATCTGGATCTCATTAAGGGTGAGGTTGTAAGGTATTGGCCTGTGAAGCCGCTGAGGAAAAGGTCTCTTCAAGCTGCTAGTGAAATGGCTTGTTGGATGCTAAAGGGATTCATAAATGCGATATCCAGAAGGTCAAAACTCATACTGCCTGTAAATGCCGATTGGGACAGTCGCCTTATGCTGGCAGCCACAAAGGATATCAGGGATATGGTGACATACTATACTGTTAGATACCCTTGGCTGGATGATGAAAGCAAGGATATTAGGATACCAAGGAGCCTGTTTGAGGAATTCGGGATTCCCTTTAAGGTGCTGAATCCAGGTGATGAGGCGGATGCTGACTTTAGCAGAGCGTTCATGGATAATACCGCATATCCTATAGCAAAGAATATTCCGGAAATATACAACATATTCTACAAAATGTTCAATGACAGCATTAACATAACAAGCCAGGTGAGTGAAACTATAAGAAATTATTGTGGCACCATAAAAACACCAAACGGCAGGCTTTTTTCAACATACATAGGATATGATGGGAATAACAAGTACGCAGCAAAAATGTGCGATAAATGGATTAAGAAGAATTCGGAGCTCGCCAAGGAAATGAACATAGACCTGCTGTCACTTTTTATATGGGAGGAGGGGCTTAATTGGGAGGCTTCGCAACGAACCCAGGTAGACATAGCAATCGAGGAGTATTCGCCGTTTAGTTGCAGAAATCTGCTTGAAATGATGCTTTCGGTGAACGACTCCTATAGAAACAAGTATAACTGCACCCTCTACAGAAGGATGATTGAGATAATGTGGCCGGAGATACTTTACGAGCCTATCGATCCCTCGTTTAAGGGTAGTTTGAAAGGCGTCCTGGTATCAATGGATATGTTCTATTCTGTAAAAAAGATTTTCAAGGAGCTATAAAAATCAAGGGGATTGAAATCTCCGTAAATTAGGAGGATGCGATGCTAAGGGAAGTGGATGCCAGTTTAATAACGCAGGCTGTAAAGGAGATGTGTATAAGCGCGAATATCAATCTTCAAGAGGACGTGCTTGATAGCCTAAAGAGCAGTATAGACACAGAGGAATCGCCTGCAGGCAAAGGAATACTCGAAATAATAGTTCAAAACGCAAATCTGGCCAAGGAAAAATGCGTGCCGATATGCCAAGATACGGGAATGGCAGTTATATTCATAGAGCTAGGACAGGATGTGCACATAACGGGCGCAGGCCTTGAGGATGCAATAAACGAAGGCGTGAGGCAGGGATACGCTGAAGGCTATCTTAGAAAATCGGTTGTTTCAGATCCTTTGCTAAGGGTCAACTCGGGAGACAACACGCCTGCGATAATATACACGCAGATTGTAGAAGGCGACAAAATCAAAATCACGGTTGCACCAAAGGGCTTTGGAAGCGAGAATATGTCCAGAGTCAAGATGCTCAAGCCGTCGGATGGGATAGAGGGTGTAGTTGATTTTGTGGTTGAGACCGTTTCGATTGCAGGCCCGAACCCGTGTCCGCCTATTGTAGTCGGCGTTGGAATTGGTGGAACAATGGACAAGGCTGCATACCTTGCCAAGAAGGCGCTGCTTAGAGAGATAGGAAAGCACAGCGACAAGGAGCACATAAGAGAACTTGAATTAGAACTGCTTGAGAGAATAAACTGCCTGGGAATTGGACCGCAGGGATTTGGAGGAAGGACTACGGCGCTTGCTCTAAACATAGAAACATACCCAACACATATAGCAGGACTTCCTGTGGCAGTAAATATTAATTGTCATGCCTCAAGGCACGAAGAAAGAGTTATATAGAACCCAAAAAGACCTGGAGTAGGTATCCGGGTCTTTTTGTTGTTTTGTAAAAATTTATTCAAATACATAAAAAAAATTTAAAACTGAAAAAATATTTAAAAACTGAAAAAATATTTGAAAAACATTTTTATTTATATATAATAGATAAGGGACAGTTTTTCGGAACGCCTATTGATACATAGATATCTATCGAAAAGCTTTATTAGGAGGATTATTTAGAATGGAAAACAATCAAAATTGTAAGATTGTCACAGCAGACCCATCGGCACTTGGCCTTTTCGGACTGGCAATGGTTACGCTAGTGGCTTCGTCTTCAAAGCTTGGCTGGACAAGCGGAGTTTCTCTTGTAATACCCTGGGCGATATTCCTTGGAGCATTTGCTCAGCTTTTTGCATGCATAAACGATGCTAAAAAGAACAATGTTTTCGGAACTACTGCATTCGGAGGATATGCTTTCTTCTGGTTTGCTGTGGGAACTACTTGGCTTATACAAAATGGTGTTTTCGGAAAGGCTCTTGCCGAATCAGCCGATGTAAAGCAACTTGGATTTGCATTCGTAGGATACCTTATATTCACGCTGTTCATGACAGTAGGAGCAATGGAAACTCACAAGGTACTGTTCATGATATTCGTGCTTATCGACTTCCTTTTCCTTGGGCTCTCATTCAGCACTCTTGGAATAGCAAAGGAGCCTATGCACCTGCTTGCAGGATGGTCTGAGTTTGCAATAGCAATGCTTTCATTCTATGGATCGGCAGCTGCAGTGCTTAATACCCACTTTGGCAAGGTTGTGCTTCCTGTAGGAAAGCCTTTTGGAATATTCAAATAAAAAGAAAGAGCCGGGCTATCACCCTGACTCGTATAATTTTTCATAATGCAATCATTTAAGAAGGGGTTCTCTTGAAGGTGTCAAGGGAGCTCCTTCTATTTTTTATAAAGCAGTTTTGTGTACTCCAAAAATGCGTACAAAAACTTATATTTTTATAGTGATGTATGTGATATTATAAACAGAGTAGATAAATTGCGTTTAATTTTTTAGAAAGAGGGGAATTTGCATGAGCGAAGTCATAAAAATAAATGCCCCGCTTACAAAGGAAAAGGCAATGGAGCTAAGAGCTGGGGATATGGTGCTTATAAGCGGCAGCATTTATACCGGAAGGGACGCTGCACACAAGAAGCTGATGGAGGCCATAGCAAACGGCGAGCAGCTTCCTTTCGATCCTAAGGATCAGATAATATACTATGTTGGGCCTACTCCGGCAAAGCCGGGAGCTGTGATAGGCTCGGCAGGGCCTACTACAAGCAGCAGGATGGACAAGATGACTGTTCCGCTTCTGGAACGCGGTTTGACTGGTATGATAGGCAAGGGAGCAAGGAGCGAAGAGGTAATTGACGGAATGAAAAGATTCGGAGCAGTCTATTTCGGGGCTGTAGGCGGCGCTGGAGCTCTGATATCAACGTGCATAAAAAGCTCTGAAATAGTTGCTTACGAGGAACTCGGTCCAGAGGCCATAAGAAGGATATATGTGGAGGGTTTTCCGGCTGTTGTTGTCATAGACAGCAAGGGGGGCAACCTTTATGAAAGCGAGAGGGCTAAGTACAGCAAGGAATATGTAGAAGGCAAGTCTAAATAGCAAGTCTGAATACAATATTTTAATATGCGGAGGGACTTTATGGATTTCAACAGCATGTCGATTGAACTTCACAAGAAGCATAAGGGCAAGATAGAGGTGTGCAGCAAGGTAAAGGTTGAAGACTCTGTGGACCTTTCTGTGGCCTACACTCCTGGCGTGGCTCAGCCTTGCAGGGAAATAGCCGAAAAGAAAGAAATGGTATACGACTATACTTCAAAAGGCAACCTGGTTGCCGTAGTAAGTGACGGTACTGCAGTGTTGGGACTTGGTGATATTGGTCCTGAGGCGGCAATACCTGTAATGGAGGGCAAGGCCATACTGTTCAAGGAGTTTGGAGACGTTGACGCTTTCCCAATATGCCTTTCAACAAAGGACGTCGACGAGATTGTAAAGACTGTAAAGCTCATGGAGCCTGTGTTCGGAGGCATAAACCTCGAGGACATATCAGCTCCAAGATGTTTTGAGATAGAGAAAAGGCTCAAGGAAGAGCTTGACATACCTGTTTTCCACGACGACCAGCACGGAACAGCCATAGTTGTGGCTGCGGGGCTTATAAACGCCCTCAAGCTGACTGGCAAAAAGCTTGAGGACATGGAGGCGGTGATAAACGGCACCGGCTCTGCGGGAATAGCAATAGGCAAGCTGTTGCTTAATATGGGCATCAAAAACATAGTATTCTGCGGAAGAAAAGGGGCTATATACGAGGGCGCCGAAGACATCAACTGGGCACAGGAAGAGGCTGCCAAGCTTTCGAACATACACAATGAAAAGGGAACTCTTGCCGAGGTGCTAAAGGGCAAGGATGTTTTCATAGGAGTATCAGGTCCTGGTGTGGTATCGGTAGAAATGGTAAAATCGATGAACAAGGATGCTATAGTTTTTGCGATGGCAAATCCAATACCAGAGATAATGCCTGAGCTTGCAAGGGAAGGCGGAGCACTGATAATAGGAACAGGAAGATCTGATTTTCCAAACCAGGTGAATAACGTGCTTGCGTTCCCTGGAATATTCAGGGGAGCTCTTGACGTAAGAGCCAGCGAAATAAACGAAGAAATGAAGATAGCTGCGGCGTATGCAATAGCTAACACGATATCGGAAGACGAGCTCGAGCCTGAGTATATACTTCCAAAAGCCTTCGACAAGAGGGTTGCAAAGAACGTCTCTGAGGCGGTTATGGAGGCTGCCAGAAAGACTGGTGTTGCAAGGGTCTAGAAGTAACCTCCCATATGCTGAAAATATAACTTGAAATGCTTGTGCATGCAGAAAATATTCTGGGGTATATAATATATCTCAGAATATTTTTTTATATGATATTGCTGCTTTTGGCATCGGCGGGTTTTTGCCATATAATTAATATTATAGGGTGGGTGACCCAAATGCATGTTTACGTAATTTTCAAAGTATTATACAATATTATCATTATCGAATGAAAGAATATAATCGGTATAAATCTTTTTGAAAGGAAGTAATATATGGGCTCTAACGCGAGATTCAAGAATATAGATGATATTAACCGGATAGTTGTAAAGATTGGAACGTCGACGCTGACTTACCCGGGCGGCAAACTCAACTTCCACAGGATAGACCAGATTGCACGCGTGCTTTCAGACCTTAACAACCAGGGCAGGCAGATAGTGTTTGTGACATCTGCGGCAATAGGTGTTGGGATTGCAAGGCTTGGAAAGCCGGAACTGCTGGCTAGCGTTCCAGGCAAGCAGGCTGCCGCTTCGGTAGGCCAGGCAATGCTCATGAAGATATACCAGAGGATGTTCAACGACTACAACCAGATAGTGTCCCAGGTCCTCCTGACGAAATATGTAACAGATACCGAAAGGACCAGGGTGAACGCCCAAAACACTATGAACACACTGCTTGAGATGAACGTCATACCTATAGTCAACGAAAACGACACCATAGCCACAGAGGAGATAGTGTTCGGGGACAATGACACGCTGTCTGCAACTGTAGCTGCGCTAATAGATGCAGACCTGCTCATACTGCTTTCTGACATCGACGGTCTCTATACGGGCAATCCGAAAGCAAACCCTGATGCCAAGCTGATATCGCGCGTTGATGACATCACCGAGGACATAGAAAATCTGGCTTCGGGCAAGGGTTCGACTCTGGGAACGGGCGGCATGATAACCAAGATAAAAGCGGCGAGCATAGCGTATGAGCACGGCATAGACACAATAATAGCAAACGGAGACAATCCTGAAGTACTCTACGACATACTTGAAGGCAAGGCTGTAGGGACTCATTTTGTGGCTCCATCAAACAGATAGGAAAGCACATCATATTCGGCAGTCGACAGGTTGGATAGTCTGAAAGGTGGATGATGCCTCATGTGCAAGAATGAGAAGTATGACAAGGAAAAAGGCGTATACATGTGTAAGCTCAGCGGAAATGTATGTATAAGCAGGGAAAGGGGTCTCATGTGCCCTATGTTCACAGAGGCCGGCGAGCAGCCGACTGAAAGGAAGCTCAGGATGCTCTGGGATAAGAAAAAGAAGGCTAGAACCCAGCACAGAAAAGAATAAGAGTAATTTAATGAGACTGATTGAAGGGAGTTTTGCGCATGCGTGAGGCTCCCTTTCTGTATGCAAAAAATACTTTTCGGCAAAAATAGTGTGTGTTGTTTGTGCACGCCACATGTGTTATAATATCTCAAAGTCTTTATACAGAGTACACTTGTGTCTGTGATAGACACAGCTGGATGGGGGATATTATAATGCAGGAGAAAAATAGCGGCTATCTTATAGTAGACAAGGAAATACTTCCCGATGTGTTTGAAAAGGTGGTCAAGGCAAAGGACATGCTGCGAACTGGGAAAGCGAAGGGGATAACCCAGGCATGTAAGCTTCAGGAAATAAGCAGAAGCACCTTCTACAAATATAAGGACTATGTATTTGCCGTTTCGGAAGCTATGCGAGGCAGGAAAGCGACTATAATAATGATACTCGATCACACGCCGGGCGTACTTTCGAATGTGCTCAACAAGCTTGCGGAGCTAAAGGGCAATATTCTTACCATATCTCAGGACATACCAATAAATAATGCTGCCAATGTAAGCATAACTCTTGACATAAGCGAGCTGGAAATCGAAATAGATGAGCTGGTAAGCAGGATAAATGAGATTGAAGGGGTTTTCAAGTCAGAGCTTATGGCTGTGGAATAAAAACAATTACAACTACACGGAGGGAATTCATAATGATAAAAATTAAAGTTCCGGCAACCACTGCAAACATGGGGCCGGGTTTTGATGCGATAGGCATGGCGCTCAACCTATATAATGAGGTGGAAATAGAAACACTAAATGAAGGAGTTCAGATTGTATGGGACAACCCGGAGCTTGAGCTGCCGCTTGAACAGAACATGGTATATACAAGTATGATGCATGCGTTTGAAAAATACGACTTCAAATGCAAGGGTGTCAAGATAAGAATAAAAAGCTGCAACATACCTTTGAGTAGGGGCCTTGGGAGCAGCGCTTCATCTATTGTAGCCGGAATAGTCGGGGCAAATGAGATAATGGGCAAGGTCATGTCATATGATGATATAGTAGACATGGCTACAGAGCTTGAGGGCCACCCGGATAACGTTGTGCCTGCAATAACAGGAGGAATGGTAGTATCCATATATGACGGAGGCAAGGTGACATATTCAAAGATTGACGTTCCAAAGGAGATAAGGTTTGCAGTTATGATACCGGGCTTCAAGGTCAGCACTGAAAAGGCAAGGGGTGTAATGCCTGAAAGCTATGGCAAAAGCGACTGCGTCTTCAACATATCAAGGGTGGCGATGCTTGTCAATGCAATGAACAAGGGCGAACTCGACAAGCTCAGAGTGTGCTTTGAGGACAAGATACACCAGCCATACAGAAAAAATCTGATAACGGGAATGGATGAAATATTCGAAGAGGCGAAAAAGCTGGGTTCTATAGGAGAATTCATAAGCGGATCGGGCTCTACGCTTATAGCCGTTGTAAAGACTGACAACGAAGGCTTTGAGGAATCCATGAGAAAATATCTGTCAGAAATAGACGGAAATTGGGAAATTAAAATGTTAGAGACAGACTACAGCGGGGTAAGTATATAAATATAATAGGACATTAATATTTCCACCTGATGAAGGGGATGGCCATTTGGCGGCTTTGACTTATGCAAAGACCGTAGAAGTCATCTCCTTTGTTTTTGTGCCGCGAATGTTGGCTTTCAGCTTTAATACTGCCACCAAGCTAAATTTGCGAACTAAAATTAAAAAGTTAATGGTTATGTTCAGATTAAGCACGAACTCAAATAAGCCTTATAAAACATTAGGTTTGGAAAAATAAGATTTATTAAAAAAGTTGATAAAATGTGTTGACGAAGAATATGAAAGCTGGTATATTAGTCTATGTCGCCGAGAGCGGCAGCAAAACGAAACGAAAAGCAAGAAAAAAGAAACGAAAAAAAGTGTTGACTTGGAAGAGCAGAAGTGATAAGATAATCAAGTCGCAAATTGAACCTTGAAAACTAAACAGCAGGTTTATTTTTTAAAGATGGCTAAGCCATCAAGATATAAAGTCAGTGAG